>ERZ779840.3284-NODE-3284-length-12960-cov-4.039132_pt1 | contig 12960 bp, 8 predicted proteins | sample MGYA00511561_ERZ779840 | MGnify/ENA primary metagenome ERZ779840 (study PRJEB29588, sample SAMEA2162036) | human gut metagenome | biome: human gut; feature: human-associated habitat; material: faeces | place: Denmark | collected 2008/2010 ...
CGATCCGCTGGAATCCTCGTCCCGTATTCTGGAACCGGATGTGGTCGGAGAAGAACACTATGAGACGGCCAGACGGGTGCAGGAGATTTTGCAGAAATACAAGGAATTGCAGGATATCATTGCAATTCTGGGTATGGACGAGTTGTCTGAGGAAGATAAGCTGACCGTCGGCCGCGCAAGAAAGATACAGCGTTTCTTATCCCAGCCGTTCCACGTGGCGGAGAACTTTACCGGTGTACCGGGCAAGTATGTGCCGTTAAAGGATACCGTCAAGGGCTTTAAGGCAATTCTGGATGGTGAGATGGATGCGTACCCGGAGGCAGCATTCTTCAATGTCGGAACGATCGAGGATGTAGTGGCAAAGGCGAAGGCGTTAGAGAAACAGGAGGCGTAGGAACGGATGGCAGATTTTCATGTAAAAATCATATCCAGCAACCGGACATTCTATGAGGGAGTCTGCCACTGTCTGATCCTTCCGGCGGTGGACGGTGAGATGGCTGTCATGGCGCACCATGAGAGCGAGATCGTGGCAGTCAAAGCGGGAGAAATGCGTTTCCAGGCGACAGAGGACGGTCCGTGGGAGGCGGCAGTCGTCGGGCAGGGCTTCTGTGAGATCGCCAACAACCGTGTTATGTTGCTGGCAGATACGATCGAGAAACCGGAGGAGATCGACCGGATCCGGGCGCAGGAGGCATTAGAGCGTGCGAAAGAGCGGCTGCGCCAGAAACAGAGCATTTCCGAGTATTACAGCACCCGCGCGGCGATGGCGAGAGCGCTGGTTCGTCTGAAAGAGACGGAAAAATTTGTGGACTAGGTGCGTTAGAGGCGGATTTGAGCCTGATGTAATTCTGTGGCAGATGCGGTTCAGAAAGAAATGACAGAAAATCAGTAAGAATGGAGAACAGGGCATGACATTACTTCAGTTAAAATACGTGGTGGAGGTGGCGGCAGCCGGAACCATCAGCGGGGCGGCAAAAAAACTTTATATTGCACAGCCGAGCCTCACGGCGGCGATCAAGGAACTGGAGCATGAGATTGGATTTTCCCTGTTTACCCGCACGAACAAGGGCGTAGTGATTTCCCCGGACGGGGAAGAATTTCTGGGGTATGCGAGACAGGTGATCGAGCAGGCAAACCTGATCGAGGAGCGCTATTTTGGCGCTGTGCCGCAGAAACGCCAGTTCTGTGTCTCCACCCAGCACTATTCCTTTGCCGTTGAGGCGTTTGTCGATCTGATCCGCGAGTACGGCGGAGAAGAGTACGATTTCCGTATCCGCGAGACGCAGACGTATGAGCTGATTGAGGATGTGGCGAAGCTTAGGAGCGAGGTTGGCGTGCTGTATCTGAACCGTTTTAACGAGACGGTGATCCGCAAGACGCTGCGGGAACACGACCTCAAATTTACGCGGCTTTTTATGGCAAAACCGCATGTATTTATCGGTGCGGCCAATCCGCTTGCAAGCCGCAGTTCTATCACCCTGTCGGATTTGGAACCTTATCCGCGTCTGTCCTATGAGCAGGGCGAGCACAATTCCTTTTATTTCTCCGAGGAGATCCTCAGCACGCTGGACAGCCGCAAGGACATCCTGGTGTCCGACCGCGCGACCCTGTTTAATCTTCTGATCGGGCTGAATGGGTATACGATCTGCAGCGGTGTCATCAATGAGGAACTGAACGGACCGAATATTGTAGCGATTCCGCTTGATGTGGACGATTATATGGAGATCGGTTATATTACCCACAATCGCGTGACACCGGGACGGTTTGCGGGACTGTATATTGAGGCGTTGAAGCGGAGAGTGGGAGTGCCGGTTCCCAAAGTGTCTGCCCGTGAACCAATAACCAGAATTCCTGTTTCCGACAGGTGATTTTTTGGTTTGACTTTTTTTAAAACAGGAAATATAATAATACCGAAACGAGTAGCAAACGAGCGTAAATCCAGTTTTTGCTACTCTTTTTTTATTATTTCATAAAGAATGTGCCAAGGTGCATTTTTTATTAAATTTTATAAAAATGCCATTAAAAAGTGTGTTGCCTATCAGCGTAAGTCCAGCTTATGAGATAGGTGCACACTTTTTTATGTGGAAAAAAGGAGGATTTATTTAAAATGGCAGAAAGCAACAAGATGAAGGATATGCCGGTAAATCAGCTCATGATCCAGATGGGCATACCGATGATTTTATCGATGGCATTGCAGGCAGTGTACAATATTGTGGACAGTGCCTTTGTTGGAAACATGAAGGTGGGAAGTGAAGCAGCACTGAATGCACTGACACTGGTATTTCCGGTTCAGATGCTTATGGTAGCAGTAGGGATTGGAACAGGTGTGGGAACAAATGCACTTTTAGCAAGGACCTTAGGACAGGGAAACAATAAAAAAGCAGCAAAGGTTGCAGGAAACAGTTTATTCCTTGGAATAATTATCTATGTCGTATGTCTGGTGTTTGGAATTTTTGGAGTAAAGGCATATGTTGCGTCGCAGACCGTTGATTTGGAAGTTATTGCAATGGGAACAAGTTATCTTAGAATATGCTGTGTGATTTCTTTTGGAATTATTTTCTTTTCCTTATTTGAAAAACTATTACAGGCAACAGTGCGTTCGCTCTATTCGACCATCGGTCAGGTCGTGGGAGCAGTAGTAAATATTATCCTTGATCCGATTATGATCTATGGGATTGGACCGGTTCCGGAAATGGGAGTGGAAGGTGCTGCGTATGCAACGGTCATCGGTCAGGTTGCATCGGCAGTATTATTATGGATTTTCCATGTAAAATTAAATAAGGAATTTGAGCATGGGGCGAAGTACATGAAACCGGATACCGGAATTCTAAAAGAAATCTATACAATCGGTCTTCCGGCGATCATCGCACAGGCTCTTATGTCTATCATGGTATATGTGATGAATCTGATCTTAAAGTTCACTCCATCCGCACAGACTGCATACGGACTGTTCTATAAAGTACAGCAGTTTGTATTATTCCTTGCATTCGGACTGCGTGATGCGATTACACCGATCATTGCGTTTACTTACGGAATGGGAAGTAAAAAGCGGATTAAGGACGGAATTAAATACGGTCTCATCTATACAGCGGTCCTGATGATTTTTGGGATTATCATCACAGAGGTTTTCACGGGAGCATTTGCAACACTGTTTAATGCCGGACCGTCCAGAACATATTTTATTGGAGCAATGAGAATTATTTCCATTAGTTTTATTTTTGCGGGAATCAATGTGGCATATCAGGGAATTTATCAGGCGTTAGACGGTGGCATGGAGTCACTTGTGATCTCACTGCTCAGACAGCTTGTACTCATATTACCATTAGCAGGAATATTCTCTGTTTTTGTCAGAAATGGTCAGATGGGAGTTTCACTGATCTGGTGGGCATTTCCGATAACGGAATTTGTATCGTGTCTGGTGGGATATGTATTTTTAAAAAGGATCAGAAAAAATAAAGTGGAAAGTTTAGGTTAGGAGGAAGCAGTGATAATGAATCCTATATGAAAGCACTTAACAGGTATTTGCATAAAAATCGGTAAAAGGATAAGAATAAGTAGTAAAATGCGGAATAAAAATTGCGAAAAATGCGGAATAGAAATTATGAAAAGTGCGGAATAGAATTGACAAAATCAGAAATAGAAGGATATAATGATACAGAATCAGGAGGTGCAGACTTATGCTTACACCGGAGGGTTATAAATCCAGACTAGTGGAAAAACAATTTGATGAACATATGCAAACCTTTGGAGCAGTTTGTATTGAAGGACCGAAATATTGCGGTAAAACCTGGACGGCTAGAAGCAGGGCTAAGAGTGCAGCCTTTGTAGGAAATCCGGAAAATAATTTCCAAACGAGGACAATGGCACAGATTAGTCCTGATTTAGTATTAAAAGGAGATTTGCCGCGTTTGATAGATGAATGGCAGGAGGTTCCGTCGCTTTGCGATGGCTGATAAGTATGGTGTGACAGTTCCGCAGCTTTGCATAAGATATACGATCCAACTTGGAACCGTATCACTTCCAAAAACTGCAAATCCAGAGCATATGAAAACGAATGCAGATGTGGATTTTGATTAGAATAATAAAAAGAGTGCCTGAAAGAGTGCTTATTGAAAAAACGCTTTACGGAAAGTGAAGCGTTTTTTCCTATTTCAAATTTCAGATTCTGTGGTACAATACTGTCTGGAAAACAGAAAGATAATAAATAATAGAATGTCAGGAGAGACGTAAAAGTCATGGAAACAACGAAAAAAACAAAAGAAATGGATATGCTAAATGGAGGTCTGGCAGGAAAACTGATCCTGTTTTCCATACCACTGGCATTTAGCAGTATTTTACAGCAGCTATTCAATTCGGCGGATGTAGCTGTAGTTGGAAGATTTGCAGGAGGCAGGGCATTAGCAGCAGTAGGAAGCTGTGTAGCGTTAGTTGGTATTTTTGTAAACCTGATCGTGGGATTTTCCGTAGGTCCGAATGCAGTGTTAGCAAATCTGATCGGACAGAAACGAAGAGATAAGATCAACAGGATGCTGCATACGATCATGGCATTCGGACTGATAGCGGGAGTCGTTTTAATGGGATTGGGAATGTTATCTGCAAAACCGATACTGGAGGTGTCGGGTACACCGGAAAGCGTGATGAATGAAGCACTTTTATATATCAGAATCTATTTTATCAGTATACCGTTTATGATGATCTACAATTTTGGTTCTGCTGTCTTAAGAAGTTTTGGTGATACCAGAAGACCGATGTACTATCTGATCTTGTCGGGAACCGTCAATGTGATATTGAATCTGATCTTAGTCATTGATTTTAAACTTGGGGTGGCAGGAGTCGCCATTGCTACACTGATATCCAATATCCTGAGTGCGGGGCTGGTGCTGATCTATCTGTACCGCAGAGAGGATGAATTTCAATTCAGACCACAGAGGCTGCATATAGAAAAAGAAGATTTAAAAAAGATACTGGTGATCGGAATTCCGGCAGGAATACAGGGAGCGATTTTTTCGATTTCTAATGTATTCATACAAAGTGGGATCAACTCCTTTGGAGAAGATGCCATTGCGGGTTCATCACTGGCATTGAATTTTGAATATTTTACTTATGATATTGCAGCAGCTTTTGCACAGGCAGCAGTAACATTTACCAGCCAGAACTACGGAGCCGGAAATCTGAAACGATGCAAAAAGATTTTTGGACTCTGTATGCTGTTTGGGATCGGTTTTACAGAAATCTTAAGCATCATATTTATCATATGGGATGATTTTTTCGTAAGTATTTATACGACGAGCGCAGCGGTAGCTGTCTATGGGATCATAAGGATGCATCATGTGTGTCTGCTAGAAGGTGTAACGGCTACCTATGAAGTGGGCAGTGCATCGCTAAGAGGAATGGGAAAATCCATAGAACCGTCCATTATCACGATTTTAGGAACCGTAGTATTTCGGATGATCTGGATGGTTACGGTATTTAAAATGGTTCCAACCTATGATATGTTGATGAATGTGTACATTTCTTCCTGGATATTTACAGGTGGAGCGATTTTTGTGGTATATTTTTTACATATGAAAAAAACAGAAGCAAATGCAGCGAAGAAAACTTTGTGTAGCACTTCGCTTTGATGCATTTTATGAGGATAAAAAAATGAGAACAACACATGTGGTCGTGAAGCCCTATGATAAAAAATGGAAAATGGACTTTGAAGATATAAAAAAGGAGATCCAAAGTGCGATCGGTGATCTGATCCTTGGAATCGAACATGTAGGGAGCACTTCGGTAGAAGGACTTTCAGCAAAACCATGCATTGATCTGGATATCGTTATCAAAGATTATTCGGTCTTTGAGGATGTTGTCAGAGGACTACAGGCCATTGGCTATATCCATGAAGGAAACCTTGGAATCAAAGACAGGGAGGCGTTTCGTTATTTGGATAAGCCGCATTTGCAGACGCACCACCTGTATGTATGCCCGCAAAATTCCAAAGAATTGTACCGGCATATCACATTTCGAGAGTTTCTTAGGAATCATCCGGCAGAAGTGAAAAAGTATAGTGAAGTCAAAGAGAGGGCAGCACAACTGTTTCCGGAGGATATAGATAAATACATGGAATATAAGTCGCAGTGTATAGAAGAGTTGTATGCATTGTGTGGGTTGAAATAATTGTATTGTAAAACGCAACACAAGGTGGTACACTATAATAAACAAGGAGGTGTGAACTATGGCAGTAAAAACAGCAAATGTAACAGCACGCATTCAGCCGAATATAAAAGAACAGGCAGAGGAAATATTAGAAAGACTTGGTATTCCCGTATCTGTATTTATTGATATGGCATACAGACAGGTCATTATGAGGGGAGGCGTACCATTTTCGCTAGATATTCCCGACACTCTTGCGACAAGAGATTCATTAACAAAAGCGGAATTTGATACTATGATGCAAACTGGTTTTATACAGGCGAAGAAGGACGACTCTGTTTCGGTGGAGGAGGCTTTTGAACAATTGAAAGCGGAGATATAGTATGAAGGAATACGAAGTAAAAATTACCAGACAGGCGTTAGAACAGATGCAAGCAATAAAGTACAGGTAATCGCAATTATTTATGGTAAGCGAGAGCAGATGAAGCGGCTTGCCAATATGGATATGCAGTAATGAAACAAAATATTGTATCTATATGGAATGGAGCCATTTATATATGGCTTCATTTTTGTTTTTAATGACAAACAATTCTGACACAATTCTAAAAAACTCCACGATTCAACCAACGTGATCACAAAAAACTTTCAACAAGACCATTACTAAATTGTTCCAAATACAAAATATCAAACGAAAAACAATGCTATATTATCAGATAATAAATGCAAAAATAAATAATAGTCAAATTATCAGATAATATAAAGAAAAAAACTATTTACACGCAAAAAAAATAGGTGTATCCTAGTTATTAAGAACGACACAGCGTACACGAAGCAGAGGAACGCAGAAAGGATGACGTATGAGAACACAGGTAAATGAGAGTAACGCCAAAGCACAGGGTTTATATGATCCGAGATTTGAACATGATAACTGCGGAATCGGTTCTGTCGTGAATATCAAAGGTATCAAGACACATGAGACCGTAGAAAATGCATTGAAGATTGTAGAGAATTTAAAGCACAGAGCAGGTAAAGATGCGGAAGGAAAGACCGGAGACGGTGTAGGAATCCTTCTTCAGATTTCCCATAAGTTTTTCAAAAAAACGTGTGAACCGTTAGGAATCCGCTTAGGAGAAGAGAGAGATTACGGAATCGGAATGTTTTTCTTCCCGCAGGAAGAGCTGAAACGGAATCAGGCAAAGAAAATGTTTGAGGTCATTGTAGAAAAAGAGGGCATGGAGTTCTTAGGCTGGAGAGAAGTGCCGACGGACCCAACGACATTAGGACAAAAAGCAATTGACTGTATGCCGTATATTATGCAGGGCTTTGTAAAAAGACCCAAGGACTGTCCAAAGGGAATTGATTTTGACAGAAAGCTCTATGTTGCAAGACGTGTATTTGAACAGAGTAATGACAACACCTATGTGGTATCATTCTCAAGCAGAACGATTGTTTACAAGGGAATGTTCTTAGTAGAGCAGCTTCGGTTGTTTTTTAAAGATCTGCAGGATAAAGATTACGAATCTGCAATTGCAACCGTACATTCACGTTTCTCCACGAACACCAATCCAAGTTGGGAGAGAGCGCATCCAAACCGTTTTATCGTACATAACGGAGAGATCAATACGATCCGCGGAAATGCCGATAAGATGTTAGCCCGTGAGGAGACTATGGAATCCGAACATTTAAAAGGAGAGCTGCAAAAAGTCCTTCCGGTAGTCAATACCGCAGGTTCTGACTCCGCGATGTTAGATAATACCTTAGAATTCCTCGTAATGAGTGGAATGGATCTGCCGCTTGCCGTAATGATCACGATACCGGAGCCATGGGCAAATAACAGCATCATGAGCCAGAAGAAAAAAGATTTTTACCAGTATTATGCGACAATGATGGAGCCATGGGACGGACCGGCATCCATTCTGTTTTCCGATGGAGATATCATGGGAGCAGTCTTAGACCGTAACGGACTCCGCCCATCGAGATACTATATCACGACAGATGACTATCTGATCCTGTCATCTGAGGTTGGTGTTTTAGAGATCGAGCCGGAGCGTATTAAAGTAAAAGAAAGACTTCGTCCGGGAAAAATGCTTTTAGTGGATACCGTAAAAGGCGAGGTTATCGATGATAACGAATTAAAAGACAGTTATGCAAACATGCAGCCGTATGGTGAATGGTTAGATCGTAACTTAGTGGAATTAAAAGACTTAAAGATTCCGAATGAGCGTGTGATCGAGCACAGAGGCGAGGACTTAAGCCGACTGCAGAAAGCATTTGGATACACCTATGAATCTACCAAAGATACGATTTTACCGATGGCAAGAAATGGAGCAGAATCCATTGCGGCAATGGGAATCGACTCACCGATACCGGTATTGTCCAAAGACCAGCAGCCGTTGTTCAATTATTTTAAACAGTTGTTTGCACAGGTTACAAACCCGCCGATCGACTGCATCCGTGAGGAAGTGGTAACTTCCACGACCACTTATATCGGAAAAGACGGCAACCTCTTAGAGGAAAATGCAATCAACTGTCAGGTGTTAAAGATACACAATCCGATCCTGACCAATACGGATTTAATGAAAATCCGTTCTATGAAACGTGAGGGCTTTAAGGTAGTTACCTTACCGATCACCTACTATAAAAACACCAGCCTGCAAAAGGCATTGGATCATCTTTTTGTAGAAGCGGACCGTGCACATAAAGACGGAGCAAATATCCTGATCCTTTCCGACCGTGGTGTGGATGAGAACCATGTGGCAATTCCGTCACTGCTTGCCGTAGCAGGTTTGAACCAGCATTTAGTTGAGACGAAGAAGAGAACCAGTCTTGCCGTTATCTTAGAGTCGGGCGAGCCGAGAGAAGTTCATCATTTTGCAACACTGCTTGGATATGGAGCCTGTGCCATCAATCCGTACTTAGTACAGGATACCATTAAAAACCTCATCGATGAGCATATGTTAGATAAAGATTACTATGCAGCGATCGATGATTACAACAATGCAGTCATACATGGAATCGTTAAGATTGCATCGAAGATGGGAATTTCCACGATCCAGTCATATCAGGGTTCTAAAATCTTTGAGGCGATCGGAATAGATTCAGAGGTTATTGATAAATACTTCACAAACACGGTCAGCCGTATCGGAGGAATTACGTTAGAGGATATTGCAAAAGCCGTAGATATCCTGCACTCCGAGGCATATGACCCGTTAGGACTTGCAACCGATATGTCCTTAGATTCCAAGGGACGTCATAAGATGAGAAGCGGAGCAGAGGAACATTTGTACAATCCGCAGACGATCCATCTGTTGCAGGAGTCCACAAGACGTGGAGATTATAACCTGTTCAAGCAGTATTCCAAACTGTTAGATGGTGAAAAGAGAGCTTTAAACATCCGTGGCCTTATGGATTTCAACTATCCGAAAAAAGGGATTCCGATCGAAGAAGTAGAAAGCGTGGAATCCATTGTCACAAGATTTAAAACAGGTGCGATGTCCTATGGTTCCATTTCACAGGAGGCACATGAGACACTTGCGATTGCAATGAATACCCTTCATGGAAAATCTAACTCCGGTGAGGGTGGTGAGAGTCTTGACAGACTTGAGATCGGAAAAGACGGACGCAACCGATGCTCAGCGATCAAACAGGTAGCATCCGGAAGATTCGGAGTTACCAGCCGTTACTTAGTCAGTGCAAAAGAGATCCAGATTAAAATGGCGCAGGGAGCAAAACCGGGGGAAGGTGGACACCTTCCGGCAGGAAAAGTGTATCCTTGGATCGCAAAGACCAGACATTCTACACCGGGTGTGAGTCTGATCTCACCGCCACCGCACCATGATATCTATTCGATTGAGGATTTAGAGCAGTTGATCTTTGATTTAAAAAATGCAAATACTGATGCCCGTATTTCCGTAAAATTAGTATCTGAGGCAGGTGTGGGAACAGTAGCAGCCGGCGTAGCAAAAGCAGGAGCACAGGTCATCCTGATCTCCGGTTATGACGGTGGTACCGGAGCAGCACCAAGCAGTTCTATCCATAATGCAGGACTTCCTTGGGAGTTGGGTCTTGCGGAAACACATCAGACCTTAATTATGAACGGACTGAGAAATAAAGTCAGAATCGAGACAGACGGAAAACTGATGACAGGAAGAGACGTTGCCATTGCAGCACTTCTTGGAGCAGAAGAGTTTGGATTTGCCACCGCACCACTGGTAACCATGGGATGTGTGATGATGCGTGTCTGCAACTTAGATACCTGTCCGGTCGGAATCGCAACACAGAATCCGGAGCTTCGTAAACGTTTTAAAGGAAAACCGGAATATGTCATCAACTTCATGCACTTTATTGCAGAAGAACTTCGTGAATATATGGCAAAACTCGGTGTCCGTACCGTAGATGAGTTAGTAGGACGTTCTGATCTGCTTAAGGTTCGCGAAGGACTCGATGAAAGAGAGCAGAAAGTAGATTTATCTTCTATATTAAATAACCCGTTTGCAGGACCAAAACAGAAGGTAACCTTTGACCCGAAACAGGTATATGACTTTGAATTAGAAAAAACAGCCGATGAGCGTATTTTGATGAAGCAGTTAAAGACAGCACTCGACACCAGGCAGAAACGCAGCATCGATGTGGAACTGACTAATACTGACCGTTCCTTTGGTACCATCTTTGGTTCCGAGATCACAAAGAAATATCAGGATACCTTAGAGGAAGATACCTTCATTGTAAAATGTAAGGGAGCCGGCGGACAGAGCTTTGGAGCATTTATACCAAAAGGACTGACCTTAGAATTAGTCGGCGACAGTAATGACTACTTTGGAAAAGGACTTTCCGGCGGAAAATTAGTGGTATACCCACCGGCAGGATCGACCTTTAAACAGGATGAAAACATCATCATTGGTAACGTGGCACTTTATGGAGCTACCAGTGGAAAAGCCTTTATCAACGGTGTGGCAGGAGAACGTTTCTGTGTTCGTAATTCCGGTGCGGTTGCCGTAGTAGAGGGCGTTGGAGACCATGGCTGTGAGTACATGACCGGAGGCCGTGTTGTGGTACTTGGAAAGACCGGAAAGAACTTTGCGGCAGGAATGAGTGGAGGAATCGCCTATGTACTCGATGAGGACAGCGACCTCTATATGAGAACAAATAAAGAAATGGTATCCATGCAGGAGATCACCTCTAAATATGATGTTTTAGAATTAAAAGAGATGATCAAAGAGCATGTGGCACTGACCAATTCCGATAAAGGAAAACGGATATTAGACCACTTCAGTGAATATCTGCCGAAGTTTAAGAAGATCATTCCGTTTGATTACAACCGTATGTTAATGACCATTGTCCAGATGGAGGAAAAAGGTCTGAATGCGGAGCAGGCACAGATAGAAGCATTTTATGCAAATACGAAGAGATAGGAGGGAAATGGAACGATGGGAAAACCAACAGGATTTATGGAATACGACAGAGAGGAAACTACAGCCGTTGAGCCAAAGGAGCGTATCAGGAATTTTAATGAGTTCCATATACCTCTCTCAAAAGAAAAACGCCGTGAGCAGGGTGCAAGATGTATGGACTGCGGAGTGCCGTTCTGCCAGTCCGGCATGGAATTAATGGGCATGACATCCGGCTGCCCGCTCCACAACTTAGTACCGGAGTGGAATGATTTAGTCTATGAAGATAATCTGAAACGTGCCTATGAGCGCCTGATCAAAACCAACAACTTCCCGGAATTTACTTCCCGTGTATGTCCGGCACTCTGTGAAAAAGCATGTACCTGCGGATTGAACGGAAGCCCGGTTTCTGTCCGTGAAAATGAGAACAGTATTATTGAGAATGCCTATGAAAAAGGATATGCAAAGGCAAGACCGCCAAAGGTAAGAACGGATAAGAAGATTGCAGTCATCGGTTCAGGACCTGCGGGGCTGGCAGCGGCAGACCAGTTGAACAAAAGAGGTCATTCGGTAACGGTATATGAAAGAGACGACCGCGTTGGCGGACTTTTGATGTATGGAATCCCGAATATGAAGTTAGAAAAACGCTTTATCGAGAGAAAAATTGAGGTCATGAAAGAAGAAGGCGTGGAATTTGTAACCAGCGTCAATGTCGGAAAAGATGTAAAGGCAGCGAAGTTATTAAAGGATTATGACCGCGTCATCTTAGCCTGCGGTGCAAAAAATCCGCGAGACATTAAGGCACCAGGACGTGATGCAAAGGGCATTTACTTTGCAGTGGATTTCTTAAAGGCAACCACAAAGAGTCTTTTAGATTCCGACCTGAAAGATAACAATTATATTTCTGCAAAGGGCAAAAAAGTGGTCATCATCGGTGGCGGTGATACCGGAAACGACTGTGTCGGAACATCCATCCGCCATGGCTGCACCAGTGTGGTACAGGTAGAAATGATGCCAAAACTTCCGACGGAGCGTGCAGAGAGCAATCCGTGGCCGCAGTGGCCGCGTGTCTTAAAGACCGATTACGGCCAGGAAGAAGCCATTGCAAAATTCGGCCATGACCCGAGAGTTTACCAGACAACGGTCAAGGAGTTTATTGCAGACAAGAAGGGGAATCTGACCAAGGTAAAACTGGTAAAATTAGAGTCCAAAAAGGATGAAGCAACCGGAAGAATGACGATGGCAGAAGTTGCCGGAAGCGAATATGTGGTGGACTGCGACCTTGTCCTGATAGCAGCAGGATTTTTAGGAAGCCAGGATTATGTCACAAAGGCATTTAAAGTAGAAACAAATGAGCGTTCCAATGTAAAGACAGAGGCAGGAAAATACGAGACAAACGTAAAGAATGTATTTACTGCAGGCGATATGCACAGAGGAC
>ERZ779840.3308-NODE-3308-length-12876-cov-2.821777_pt1 | contig 12876 bp, 14 predicted proteins | sample MGYA00511561_ERZ779840 | MGnify/ENA primary metagenome ERZ779840 (study PRJEB29588, sample SAMEA2162036) | human gut metagenome | biome: human gut; feature: human-associated habitat; material: faeces | place: Denmark | collected 2008/2010 ...
TCGGAGACCGCCTGCTGCGGACACATCTTCGGTCCGATCGTCATCGCCCAGATCAGGCAGAGGATGATCACCGGGAATCTCGCGAAGAAAAAGCTGATCGGGGTAAATTCCAGCCCGGTGAACTGATATGTCTCGAGATATCCGTTAAACTCTCCCGCTTTCTGGATCGAAGTCGGAAGCGGAAGTGCAAAACAGCAGGCAACCACGATCACCATCAGCGGGAAAATGTATTTTGAACGGCTGTATCCCGTCCTGTCACATAATGCGCAGAGGAGCGGACCAATGATCGCGTAGACCACCATCGGGCTGTTCATAAAGTTTGTCAGGAGCACTCCCAGCAGGAGATATCCGAAATATACCTTCATAAAAGAACCATTTGTCAGCTTCAGGAGCCAGTCACACATCAGTTTTACAAGAGATGTGCGGCGGAATCCCGACGCCACCATGAAACAGGCGCCCATCAGGATCGTGTTGACATTTGCGAATCCACCGAGAGCACCGTTTGCGTCCACGCAGCCGGTAATGTAGAGCGCAGCGAGTGATAAAAGTGCAGTGACCCACATCGGGATCTTATTGATAATGTAGCTTAAAAGCGTCAATGCAAATATGACAATGCAGATGACTAATTTATTATCCATGATGTACTCCCCCAAAACTTATCCTGAATTATTCACGGAGCAGTATCTGAACTGGTAACTGTACCATGAATCCCAAAATTGACCCATGTAGCCTAAACATCGCTCAACCAATCTCCAAAAAGGGTATAAAATCCCTGTGGCAGAGTTCTGTGCGGTTATTAAGCTGTCAAGGTTCGTTAATCGTTACTATTCCAGCTGTACATTCAGCTTACCGATATTTGAAAGTGTCTCATAGAATTCATTTTTATAAGGGCAGCTGCTACACAGCTTGAATGTGATATATCTTGCTGAATGAACTACTTTTGCAGCAATCTTCAGCAGTTTTAAACGGACGGTATCAATGCGTTGTTTGCGCATGTTTGCTGATAACGCCAATCGTCTAAACCAATTAAATATGTTATAAGCAAGAGCGTGTACCTGAAGCCTGTTTGCATTTACGATTCTGGTATGACTGCTTACGGAAGCAAAATCAAAACCGGATTTACTTTCTTTGATGAAGTTTTCCATCAGCCCTCGCTTGCAGTAAAATTTGATAAGATACCCTGGTGAGGAATCCATGTTTGTGACAACAAAGGTGTACATGTAAACCATCTGGTTTTCCGGCTTTTCAACCTTGCATACCACACGCCGTTCGTAAGGCCATGACTTTGCTTTGTACATGAATTCACCATAAACTACCGCATAATCCACTTTGTTATTCCTGGTGATTTCATCAAGCTCATCCACAAGATCGGATGCTTTTCCACGTAGGATGCCATTCTCCTTCAGCCGGATCACATAGCTTGTGCCGTTTTCCTCACACTGCTTATAAAGATCAGGCGTAGAAAAACCGCTATCACCACGAAGTAGAATAGGGATTTCCGGATAGTCATGCAGATATTCATCCAGTACCGGCTGCAAAAAATCAACTACTCCGGTGCAGGAATACTGTGTTCCATCACGCAGCTGGATCTTTATCAGATCCCCGGTCATTCCATCATAACAGACAAGTGGATGATAACCATTGCTCTGATAGTGAAAGTTAAAGGCTCTGCCTTCCTGCCTGCCGTATGCATCAAGAAGAGTGGAATCCAGATCCAGAATAACAGCCTGTGGCATCTGAATACTGTAAATTTTCCTCCGAAGTACTCTGGCAATCGCAAGGAACTGGTTTAAAGTGTCTTCATCCATACGGTTAAAGAATCTTGATACCGTAGGCTGTGATGCAAGCGCATCTTTGACGGTGTGAAAATGTAATTCTTCAATACGAACATACAAATAGAAATGAAAATAGCAGTAAATTTGAAGTATCAAAAAGAACAAAAATAAAAGAAAATTTTATAGATACATTGACAGATGAACAGGTAAAGAAAATAAATAATGCAATTAATAAAAATGATATAGAAACTGTGTTAAAAACACTAGAAATAATAGGTTTGACTAATGAAGGTAAGAAAGTTGTTGAAAATAGTTGGAATAATTTTATTTCGAGTTTACGAGGAAATTTCAAGGATGAAGTTCGTGATGAAATGCTCACTAACATATTTGAGGCAAGCGGTGCTACATTAAATTCATTTGCCAGTTTTGTTAATACTGCAACGGCAATTGCCAAGGGACCAGAAAGTGCGTCTTCATTTGTTGTACTAAACCCTAATGTGGCGGATACAACTGGAGTACTCGCCCAATATGGTAGTACATTAGGAAAAGTCGCTACTGGATGCAAAATTGGATTACCAATTTTAGGCGGTATTCTTGATTTCGCTAGCATGAGAAAAGAAGGAACAAATTTACAGGATGCAACAGTAAAGGATTTATGTAAATGCAATTTAGCAAGGAAATTCAAAGAAAAAATGATTAAAGTAATGGAGATATGATGAGAAAGTATGTATTGATATGTAATAATAGAAGAAAAAAAATATTGTATTATTATGATTTTAGAGACGAGTGTGTTTATTGTATTGATGGTGGAGAAACATCAAAAAATGCAGAGAAAGGAGCAAGAAAAGGTGGATATTATGGAGGTATTATAGGCATTTTTTTGTATCCAGTACTTGGAAAAGCAAGTTATCATTTGCCGAGTGGAATGTTAGCTTGCATAAGTGTGTTAATGGGGCTGGTAGCCGCAATCTGGGTTGTGAATTATTCATTAAATTATACCGAAAAACTTTTTATAAAGGAAAATGCATTGAAACTTTCTGCAAATGAATGTTGGCAATTATATCGTGATGGAAAGAAGTTTCGTATAAAGTTTTTCTGGATAAAAATGTTGTTTTTTATATTTGAATGTATTTATTTAGCAGCTTTATTGAAAACGAGCAGCAAAATTTTGTTTTGGATAAATGTATTGTTATGTTTTGTACTATTTATATGTATATATATAGAACGGCCAATTTGTAAAATGCATTTTAAAATAATCATGAAAAGGAGAAAAAAGAAGAATGAATATATTACCAATAGGAACAGTTCAGGGTGACCTGTGATCGCATTTTTGATTGCTTCAGCATTGTATCCCTGTTTCTGTGCCGTGCCTACATAGGACATGATTTTTAGATAATCTTTGCCACCTTTCTCAGTTCGGAAGCATCCGGATACTTTGGTCTTGACCATTATAGTATGTATATCTATTGTGCTCTTGACACGGAAATGAATTATACATAGTGAAAATATGCGACAAGAGAAGAATGGCTTGCTACAAACAGATGACAATTAGATATGCAGTAATTGTTCTTATATATTACCTGCCATGTCATATGCAATTGATATTGTCATGGTTATCATCATTTTTTTGTTTATCTTAACGATAATCATAAATATATTGAATTATCGGATTGTAAAAAGAAGGCATTACATAGAGCTGATTGTAGATAAAAAGCTTCCGATAGAAGCAGAAAGCAGGGATGCAGGAGCATCTGATGATTCATGCATGATATATCATTATCCGGTGGAAGGGAGAGACAGTACATCGGGATATGCAAGTATTTTTTATATAGGAAAAGAAAAATATGAAAATGCTGAAGTCGGGGAAAAGATCAGGATTACCCCATGTTAATATGATAGAGATAAAGGGACATTTTGGGACAGAGTTAACTCGAAATAAAACGTCTGTAATGCACAATGAAAATCGTGAAAAGGAAATGACAATATCATAGTTCACCTTGAAAAGAAAAACAGCAAATTGTATAATTGCAGAATAAACATTTGAAAGACACGGAAATAGACAATACAGAGGGAGCATGACACATGGGACGATTTCTTAATCCTGATTACAGTGCATTTGAGACAGCGTTAAATTCAGAAATTTATATTGATAAAACAGGTTTGCTTGCGTATACCAATAAAGTGATCAATACAAAGCAGGCGTTTATCTGTAACAGCAGACCGCGTCGTTTTGGAAAGTCTGTCACAGCGGATATGCTTACAGCTTATTACAGCAAAGGCTGCGATTCAGCAGATATATTTGCAGATTATGAAATTAGCCATGCAGGGGATTTTAGACAGCATCTGAACAAATATGATGTCATACATCTTGATATTCAGTGGTGCCTTGCTCCAGCGAAGGGAGCAGCAGGAGTTGTTTCTTATATTGAAAAAAGTGTCATAGCAGAATTAAAAGAAAAATATCCGGATATTATTTCGGAAGAAACGGTATCTTTGCCGGAAGCAATGTCAGAAATCTATACTGTGACCGGAAATAAATTCATTGTAATCATTGATGAATGGGATATTCTGATTCGTGACGAGGCAAATAACAGGGACGAGCAGGAAAATTACATTAATTTTCTGCGTGGAATGTTCAAGGGAACAGAACCTACCAGATTTATCAGTCTGGCGTATCTGACAGGAATTTTGCCAATCAAGAAAATGAAAACGCAATCTGCACTCAACAATTTTGATGAATTTACAATGTTAGATGCCGGGGCACTGGTTTCTTATATTGGGTTTACGGAGCTGGAAGTTGAAAAACTCTGTGATAAATATCATAAAGATTTTGCAGAGGTAAAAAGGTGGTATGATGGATACGTGCTGGAAAATCAGCAGGTTTATAATCCGAAGGCAGTTGTCAGTGTCATGCTGCGCGGAAATTTCCAAAGCTACTGGTCGCAGACCGGAACATATGAGGTTGTGGTTCCACTGATCAACATGGATTTTGATGGGTTAAAACAGGCGATCATAGAGATGGTTTCAGGTTCGACAGTAGAAGTAGATACCGGAACATTTCAAAACGATACGGTAAGCTTTTCTAGCAGGGATGATGTGATAACTTACCTGATCCACCTTGGATATCTGGCATATGACCAGAGAAAACAGTGCGCATTTATTCCAAATGAGGAGATACGGCAGGAACTTTTAGCGGCAGCAAAGAAAACGAAATGGAATGAACTGCAGGAGTTTGAATATCAATCCGAGCAGTTGTTAGAGGCTACTCTTGATAGAGAGGAAACGCTGGTTGCAGATTATATCGAACAGATTCATATGGAGTATGCGTCAGCAATTCAATATCATAATGAAAATTCATTGAGCAGTGTTTTGACAATTGCGTACTTAAGCGCCATGAAATATTATTTTAAACCAATTCGGGAATTACCGACAGGGAGAGGGTTTTCAGATTTTGTATTTATACCGAAAGAGGAATACAGAGTAGATTATCCTGCACTCGTAGTCGAATTAAAATGGAATAAAAGTGCACATACAGCGTTACAACAGATAAAGGACAAAAAGTATCCTGAATCATTGTTGCAGTACACTGGAAATATACTTTTAGTAGGCATTAATTATGATAAGAAAAGTAAAGCACATGAATGTGTGATAGAAGAATATAAGAGATAAAAGAGTTGTTATTTTAGAAAGGACACCATTTAGAGAATGGTGTCTTTTTTGCGTGTAGAAAAAATGTAAATATTTTACCCAAATTACATCAGATTATATGGTGTGAATTGTAGGAGAATAATATAATAAAAAGAATAATTGTAAAGAAAAACAGGGGGAAAAAGTTGAAGAAATTTTATATTGCATATGATACAGACGTTGGGATAAAAAAGAAGACCAATCAGGACAGTCTGTTATTAAAAGGATGTTCTGAGGAACATGGAGAGACACTTCTGATCGCAATTTGTGATGGCATGGGTGGCATGGAAAAAGGGGAGCTTGCCAGTGCAACGGTCGTCAGGGCTTTTTCAGACTGGTTTGAACAGGTTTACATAAAGAACGAAATGCATGTTGGGGATGAAGGAATAAGACAACAGTGGCAGAGTCTTTTGGAAGAAATAAATGGCAGACTGATCAGGTATGGAAAAGAAAACCAGATTCAGCTTGGAACAACAATAAGTGCGGTTTTATTAAACAGTGATGGACAATATATGCTTTGTCATGTTGGAGACACCAGAATTTATACATTATCGGATACGTTGCAGCAGTTGACCGAGGATCATACATTCATTGCGCGAGAAATAAAACGTGGGAATATGACAATAGAGGCAGCTAAAAAGGATAATCGCAGAAACGTGCTTCTTCAGTGTATCGGTGTGAATGAATTTTTTGAACCACAATATGAGAATGGAAGGCTGGCGCATGGCACAGCCCTTTTGTTATGCTCAGATGGATTCCGTCATATGTTATCAGAAGACGAAATTTCTGAGTCACTGAATCCGCATAAAAATCTTGATGAAGCGCAGATAAAAGAAAAATTGAGAGAAATGATCGAATGGAATAAACAACGGATGGAAACGGATAACATTTCTGCAATTTATATCAAACTCAAATAAGGCAAAAGAGGAAATGAAAGTTGGCTGAGAGAGGAACAATTATTGAGGGAAAATACGAGGTTTTAAAGCTGATCGGAAAAGGTGGAATGTCAAAAGTTTACCTGGCGATGGACAAAAACCTGAATAAGCAGTGGGCAATCAAAGAAATCGAGAGAAAAGCTTATGATAAGAACAATGAAGTTGTAGTTGCAAGTGCAATGGCGGAAGCAAACATGATGAAAAAACTGGATTATCCGTCACTGCCAAGAATTGTAGACATTATCGAAAAAGAAAATGTAATCTATGTTGTCATGGATTACATTGAGGGAGAAACCTTAAGCAGTGTATTGAGTAAAGAAGGTGCACAGCCACAGGAAGTTGTAATTGAGTGGGCAAAGGAACTATGCAGGGTATTGGATTATCTGCATACGCAGAATCCGCCAATTATCTACCGGGATATGAAACCGGCAAACATTATGCTGCAGCCGAATGGAAATATCAAGTTAATTGATTTTGGTATTGCGAGGGAATACAAAGAACAGAATCTGGCAGATACAGTAAGTCTTGGAACAAAAGGATATGCTGCGCCGGAGCAGTTTGGAGGAAAAGGTCAGACGGATGCCAGAACAGACGTATATTGTCTTGGCGTGACGCTATACCATTTACTCACAGGACAGAATCCATGTGAACCTCCTTATGAAATATATCCAATCCGATATTGGAATCCGCAGTTGTCCAGTGGATTAGAAGCAATCATTCAAAAATGTACCCAGTTAAACCCGGAAGACCGTTATCAATCATGTGCAGAATTGTTATATGCGTTGGATCATTATGATGAGATGGACGAGGGGTATCGAAAGAAACAGAAAAATAAGCTGAAAGTTTTTTTTATTACAGCAGGTTCAGCTGTATTTTTTCTGATTGCAGGGTGTGTATGCACAGGAATGAGGGTTCATGTGAACAACAGCGATTATGATAATAACATCAAGCAGGCAGAATTATCTGCGACAGATGAGGAAAAAATCGATTATTATGCCAAAGCAATAGATATTCTGCCGGGCAATTCGGAAGCGTATTTTGGAATAATCGAGGCATTTAAGGATGACGCGGTCTTTTCATTGGAAGAAGAGGAATTATTCAAAAAGAAAATAAACAGTAATTTGACTGTTTTGCAGCAGAATAGCGATTATGGGGATCTTGCTTTTGAGATAGGAAAATTATACTGGTATTACTACGATTATGGAAAAACAGAAAATTCAGACAATCAGATAACCAGAATGAAAAGTGCGATTCAGTGGTTTGAGGCGGCATGTACTTATGGCGGTGAGGACAGCAGTTATTATACGATGGCTGAAATGTACCGTGATATAGGACAGTTTAACCGCGATATCACACTGAATGTGCAGGAAGCATCTGATAAAGGAACCTATCTTCCATATTGGGAGAATATAACAAAACTCGTAGCAACCGTATCTGAGAGTCAGGATGAGAATGAAATTGTAAATCTGGAAGTATACAAACTGGCAATGAATGCTGTGGAAACTTATGCAAGAAAATTTAAGGCAGATGACGTAGCACAGGAAGATATGAAAGCGTTGCTGGAACAGGTAAAAGCTGGTACGGAGCAGGTTGATACGACAACAGACAAAACAGAAGAAATGAAAAATGATATTCTAAAGCGTTTACAGGATGCAGAGGCAGCAGTGGAAAATGCATATGCAAAAGATACGGAGGTGAAAGCATCATGAATGCAGGTACTTTACAACTCATATCCATCATTGCATTTTCATTAGCAGGAGTTTTAACACTGATATCCATATACCTATTTTTTAAAATAGATGTAAGGGGAATTATAGATGATCTTAGCGGTAAATCGGCAGAACGTCAGATTATGGCAATGCGGGAGGAGAATAACAGACAGAAAAATCCATTGTCCAGAAGAAGCGGAAAATCGTCTGAAACAAAGAAAAACGGTTTAACAGAACGCACAACACTGAAATTGAAAAATGACGACAGAACGGAGACACTTCCGAAGATAGATGAAGATAAGACTACATTATTGCAGGAAGAATCCACTATGCCGCTTCAGATGGTTGAGGAGGAAACAACTGTTTTAGAAGAAACTACAACTGTATTACAGGAAGATGAAACAGTTGTGCTGGATGAAAATATAAAAAACACAGATAAAAGGTATGAACTGGTCTTGAACGAAATCATCATACATACGCAGGAGATAATTTAGAAAATGGAAACATTTTGGAGAACAAAAGGAAAAAGAATTGCAGCATGGTTAATGATCGCGTTAATTATGGCAACAACAATACCATTTGGAAGCATCAGTGCATCAGCAGATGATACTACAACAGATGAAAGTGATGCAGTCACAATCACAGGACAGGTGATGGTTCCAGGTAATGATGATGAAAACACAGATACGAATAATGGAACTCCATATGCAGGTGCAAAGGTGACGGTAACATACCCACAAAGCGGTTCGACTCCTGTAACGAATGAAGCGACTACAACAGACGATGGAAAATTTAATATTTCTATTGGTAATTGGACATTAAATACGGATAATAAGTATACGGTTAAAGTTGAGCCAGCAGATGTGGATAAAGGTACATATGACAGTTATTCCAGTGAAGAGAAAACTGTCACAGAAGATCAGGTAAAAACAAAAAAGAAAAACCTGCCGATAAGGAGAAGAATAAACCACAAACAGCTACGAATCCTCTTGAAAAAATAGGGAAAAAGCTATTGGAGGCATATCCTGATAAGAATGAAGTTTTTATGGCATCTGACGGACAGGGATTTTTTAATGAAAACGATGCCCTCAACCATGCGGAAACATTGACTAATAAGAAAGTTATTCCCGTAAAAAAATAGCAGAATGAACGATATCAAGTTTGAACGCCAAAACGGAAATGTCCCTAAAACGCTTGCCGGTGAAGACCATATCAGCGGTTATCTGGCATACGTTACTACATTGCCGTCAGGCTTTACGAAAGCCGAACCCGTGAAAGTTGTGTCTACAATAGACACAGCCGAAAGTCTTGGAGTAACTTCTGATGCCGAAAGTTGGGAATTGAAAGTTTTGCATTACCAACTCAGTGAAATATTCCGTATCAATCCAGGCATTACCCTTTATGTAGGATTGTTTTCCAAACCAACGGGCGGCAGTTATACATTTTCTGAGGTAAAGCAATTACAAAACTATTCCGGTGGTAAAATCCGGCAGGTAGCTGTTTATCTGGGTGACGTGGAAATGTCCGCCGAGCACCTGACCGCCTTACAGGGGATTGCCACGACTTTAGAAAGTGAAGATGTACCGTTATCCATCCTTTTTGCACCGAAAGTTACCAGTGTGACGGACTTGTCAAAGGATTTAGCCGGAGCAAATAAGAAGAATGTTTCAGTCATCATCGGACAGGCTGGAGACGGAACAGGTTCAACCTTGTTTGCCGATACTGGCAATATAAGCAAAAACAGTGTTACGGGTATAGGAGTAGTGTTAGGATTGCTGTCACTGTCCGCCGTACATGAATCCATCGGTTGGGTTAAGAAGTTTCCGACCGGAATAGACCTTCCGGCTTTTTCAGATGGGACATTATTCAGGACTCTTGACCGTGCAGTTGTTGAAAGCCTTGATACGGCTCGCTTCCTTTTCTTCGTGACTTATTCCGGGCTTACAGGCTCATACATGAACGATAGCCACACAATGGATGCAGCAATTAGTGACTACGCGATGATTGAAAACGTCCGCACAATGGATAAGGCTATCCGAGGAATTCGTACCTACCTGTTACCGGAATTAGGCAGTAACTTGTATATAGATGAAGCCACCGGAAAGATGCAAAGCTACACAGTAGAACATTTGCAGGACGTTGCAGGGAAAGCCCTTGAAGATATGGCAAAAGCTGGTGAAATCAGTGGCTATTCTGTGGAGATTGACCCGGAACAAAATGTTCTTTCTTCCTCAAATGTTGAATTTGTAGTTAAGAAAGTGGGTGTGGGTGTTATGCGTCATGCAAGGGTAAAGATTGGCTATGTTGAAAGTTTAAGCTAAAGAAAGGAGTAAGAAAATGGATAAAGAAATCCCTTTGATAAATGGCATTTCCTACGGTTGGGCGGATATCGTTGTAACGATTGCCGGTGTTCCAATGACGGGAATTTCTGCCGTTAGTTATGGTGATGAAAAGGAGATGAAAAACAAATATGGTGCTGGGAGGCATCCGGTTAGCCGCGCCTTCGGCAGAATAACCCCGGAGGCAAAGATAACCCTTTCCTTTGAGGAAGTTCTTGCACTTCAAAAGCAGGCTCCCAATGGTCGTTTGTATGATATTGCTCCTTTTACCATTACAGTGAGCTACCTTCCTGAATCTGGCATTATAGTACATGATAAGATATGCAACTGTCAGTTCAAGAACAATAAAAAAGATTGGAAGGAAGGTGATACAGACAAGGATATTGAATTGGACTTGATTGTATCTCATATCCAATGGCATAATAAATAAAACAACAACCGAACAGGTGAAAGCCTGTTCATAACTTTTATATTATGAATAACGAAAAGAAAGAAATTACGGTTCTGAATGGTGGGGTTTCGGAAGACACCATACTCACATGGAAAAGTAAACACCGCAAAGTTTATGAAATCAGCGTAACGGATGATAATGTGAAATACAAAGGTTATTTCAAACGTCCCGACATGGCAACTATGAGTGCAGCGTCACAATTGTTAAAGAAAGATGAAGTTCAGTCTTCCGAGGTGCTGTTAAAAAACTGTTGGTTAGGCGGCGACCCGATAATGTTGGAAGACACTATCATTAAGATGGAAGCCATCGCCCAACTTAGCTTAATTTTTGGCTCTTGTACCGGTGAATTAAAAAACTTGTAGAGGCGTGCCGTTTGAGCCTCGATGATGAGGAAGACGAGATTCAAAAAGGCAACGCCTTAATCCGTGCAAATTTACATGTAGACCCCTACGGACTTAGCCCGGAAGACTGGGCTTTGTACTATAATCAAGCAACATGGTTAGAAGGTTTCCGGTTAAGGAATACCGCAAAAATGTTAGTAAAACTATTTGACAGCAAAGAATAATGAGTGAAGTTTTCCAATATGAGTTCAACGTGTCTGGTAATGCAGTAGATGCTACCGGAAGGATAACACGTGGAATGTCGGACATGCGGGATAAAATAAAAGACGCAACCGGTGTATGGAATACTCTTGAAGGGAAAATCGTTGCTTTCAATAATTTAACGCAGTACATTGAGGGTTTTAATCGTACTGTTTCTGAATCGTTTGCTCCGGGGGCTTCGTTGAATGCCTCCCTTGCCGACTTATCCGCCATTTCCGGAGAAGCTGGCGAGGGATTGAAACGTATTGAGGAGTACGCTCGCGCAAGTGCCAAAACCTTTGGCGGTTCGGCTGCCAATAGCGTAGAAAGTTACAAGCTATTGTTATCTCAATTAAGTCCGGAACTAACCAAAGTCCCCAAAGCCTTGCAAGCAATGGGAGATAACATCTCCATCCTCAGCAAAACAATGGAAGGTGATACGACAGCCGCCGCAGAGGTTTTAACAACCGCCATGAACCAATACGGCATTTCTCTTTCCGACCCTATGGAAGCAAGCCGGAAAATGGCTGAAATGATGAATATCATGGCTGCCGCCGGAAAAGAAGGTTCTTCGGAACTTCCTACTATAAAGGTTGCACTTGAACAATGTGGTATGGCGGCAAAAGCAGCAGGCGTTCAATTTGCCGAAACCAATGCAGCCATACAGGTTTTAGATAAAGCCGGAAAGAAAGGTGCGGAAGGTGGTGTCGCTTTACGAAATGTTTTAAGTGTACTTTCACAGGGACGTTTCCTTCCTAAAGATGTTCAGGAGGAATTAACGGCGGCAGGCGTGAATATAAATGCTCTGACCGATAAGTCTAAGACTTTGGAGGAACGTTTGGCACTATTGAAAGGGGTTATGAATGATACCGCCTTGTTCACTAAATTATTCGGGCGGGAAAATTCTAATGCTGCAATGGCATTAGTACAAGGAACGGATGAAATAGGGCGGTATAAAGCAGCTATTACTGGAACGAATACGGCAGTAGAACAGGCACAGATTATTATGGAAAGCTATCCGGAAAAGCTGTCCCGTGTTCGGGCAAAGTTTGATGATCTGAAAATCTCTCTTTTCAATGCAACGGGCGATTTCGGTATATGGATTGAAGTACTAACGAGTGCACTTGTGCCGATATCTCAACTCATGCCGTTACTTATTGGAGTTGGGAAAACCTTTATCTGGATGAAGGGAATAAATTTTGCTGGAATAATGAACGGGGTTTCGCGGACAGTGACAGCGACCCGGTATCAACTTCTTTTCTTGAACACAGAACTAAGAACGGGACAAATGGTGTCTATTGGGTTTGTCGGGAATATTATCCGGGCAACAGTAGCTACCGCCCGGTTTGCTACAATCATTGCCGCCATCGTGAATAGGGAGACGCAGGCCCAGGTGGTT
>ERZ779840.3311-NODE-3311-length-12868-cov-3.980801_pt1 | contig 12868 bp, 9 predicted proteins | sample MGYA00511561_ERZ779840 | MGnify/ENA primary metagenome ERZ779840 (study PRJEB29588, sample SAMEA2162036) | human gut metagenome | biome: human gut; feature: human-associated habitat; material: faeces | place: Denmark | collected 2008/2010 ...
TTCAGCGCGCGGACGGCTTTTTGCAGCGCCTGAATGTAATGATCCAGATCCAGAGAATAGGCGACAGAGTCATTGCCGAGGGCGTAGGCTTCGCGCGCCTTTTGCTCTGTTCCGGCAAACAGAATCGTGAATTTTCCGGCGCGGTGCGTTGCAGTGACGATGCGCTGCAGGGCCTCTTGAAATACCGGGTTTTCGAAATCTCCCGCCATGCCCATGGAGATCGAAAGGTCGAACGGCCCGATGAAAATGCCGTCCACACCGGGAAGTGCGGCGATTTCCTCGATCTGCGCCAGCGCCTCTGCCGTCTCGCACTGCGGAATCAGCAGAACCTCCCGATTAAAATGCGCCATGGTTTCAGCGACGGACAGCTTCAGCCGCCAGCCAAAGCCGTCCTTTCGGCTCGGACAGAAGCCGCGTTCGCCGATGGGGGCGTATTTTGCCCATTTTATCAGATTTTTTACTTCCTCCGCAGTTTTTACGTTCGGGACAATCAGACCCTGTGCGCCGACGTCCAGCAGCTTCAAAACGGAGGAACGGGAAATTTCCCGCACGCGGCAAAAGGGCGTCAGTCCCGCAAGCTCGGCCGCGCGGATCAGCTCGGCGCTGGTTTCCGCATCGATGGGGGAGTGCTCATTGTCAAGAATGATGTAATCCAGCCCCGTCTGGCCGGTCGCCTCGACGACATAGGGACTGCAGGATTCGATGAACATCCCCAGAGGCTGGCGGCCTTCGTTCAGTAATTCTGTAAAACGATTCATGGATTTTCCTCCTTTTTTCCGGCTTATTCCGTCGGAATCCGGTCGCAGCGGTAGGCTTCGATCGCCTCGTCCGAGACCTCAATGCCAAGCCCCGGACCGTCCGGGACGCTTGCATAGCCGTCCTTGACCGCGATGTCTTGCGGCACGATGGCAAAGCGCAGCGCGGAGGGGTAGACGTCGTATTCCAGCAGATTGGCGTTGGGCACGGCCGCAATCAAATGCAGCGCTGCCGCTTCGACAATACCCGAGCTCCAGCAGTGCGGTACTACGTTGATCGAGTGCAGCTCTGCCAGCGCGGCAATTTTTTTCGCCTCGGTGAAGCCGCCGCAGCGGGAAATATCCGGCTGGACAAAGGCGACCTTTCCGTATTCGATCAGCGTTTTGAAGCCGAAGCGCGTCGTCTCGTTTTCACCGCAGACGATGCGGGTGTTCGTCCCCTCGGACAGCTTGCGATAGCCCTCGTAGTCGTGCGGCCAGAGGGCTTCCTCAATGGCGTAGGGGTGATACGGCTCGAAGCGCTTGACAAGCTGGATACGGCTGGGCGCATCGATGGTCAGGCGGTCGGAGGGCAGAAAGCCGATGTCAAACAGCAGATCGACGTCCTCGCCCGCCGCCTCTCTTGCGGCCCGAACCAGCTCCACCTGCGTGTTTTCGTCCTGCTCAAAGCCGCCCCAGCCCAGCTTGATCGCGGTATATCCGGCATCGACCCACTTTTTCGTTTCCTGATAGGCTTCCTCGGGCGTGTAGGGCATCAGTGTGCTGGCGTAGGCGCGCACCTTGCTGCGGTATTTCCCGCCGAGAAGCTGCCAAATCGGCTTGTCCTGCGCCTTTCCCAGAATGTCCCAGATCGCAATGTCAATGCCGCTCATGGCGTGGATGACCGCGCCGTGCTGGCCGTAAAAGATGGAGAATTTGTACATGTCGTCCCAAATTTTCTCCACATCATAGGGATCACGCCCGACCACCACGCGCGCCAGACCCATGGCCATGCGGTGCGAGGCAGGCGACTCGATGATGGCCTTGCAGACCCACGGTGCGGAGTCTACCTCGCCGTAGCCGGTGATTCCGGCATCCGTCTGAATGCGGACGATCAGACCGTCCTGCGAGGAATCGTTGATCGCCTGAATTGCGGTTTTCTGCCGAATGGGGATTGCTTCGACCTTTGTGATTTTCATAAGTTCTCCTTTCCGTCACTCCACGGGTGAAATACGGCCTTGAGAAAGCCCTCCGGCCGGGTTCGCACGGTCTGCAGTGCCGTCTCGTGCTCCTGTAGGAGGAATGTCTGCGAGACCATGTCCTTTACGTTGAATTTTCCCGCCGCGACATAGCGGATCAGGGGGTCCCACGCGAGCTGATTGTTTGTGCCGCCGAGGATCGTGAGCTGCTTCAGAATAATGTCGGTCACGGGGAAGTCGATCTGCGTCTGCCGGTTCGGCAGACCGTAGAGAATGCACCGCCCGCCCTTCGCGGTCAGCTTGACCGCGTTTTCTATGGTCGTCTTTGCGCCTGCGGCGTCGATGGAGAGGGTGACGCCCAAGCCGCCGGTCTCCTCCGCGACGCGCAGGAACAGATCTTCGCGAGCGGTGTTGATGACCACGTCCGCGCCGAAGCGGTAGGCCAGCTTTTCGGCCGAGCTTCTGCGGACGGCCACGAGAACCTTGCGCGGGCTGAAAAGCTTCACGCTTTGCAGGAAGGACAGACCGGCCACGCCCGCGCCCTGAATTAAGACCGTTTCGTCCAGATGCATGCCGTTGCGATAGATCAGACCGAAGGGACACAGACAGGCCTCTAAAATGCCGCACTCGTCGTAGCTCATGTTCTCGGGGATTTTGTGAAGGCAGCCGGCGGGGCAGGCTACATACTGCGCGTAGCCGCCGTCGATCTGCGGGAAGCCAACCTCGATGCAGTCCTCACACAGATGCTTGTTTCCGCTTTGGCAGTGCGCGCAGTGCCCGCAGGAGACCGCCGTCTCGACCACCACGCGGTCTCCGACGCGGCAGGCGGTCACATCGGGCGCTGCTTCGCTGACAATGCCGCAAATTTCGTGCCCGATGACGCAGGGCGGCTGACCGAAAGCGCCCTTGAGGATTTCCAGATCCGTGGCGCAGATACCGGCGGACATTACCTTGACCACGGCCCAGCCTGGACGGCAGACCGGCATGGGGTAGTCCTCGCAGAATTGCAGATGGTTCAGACGGTCAAATACGACGGCGTTCATAATGCGGCCTCCACACGGTACTTGTTGACGGTATCCCAATCCAGATCGAACCCCATGCCGGGCTTGTCCGGGATCTTCACCATGCCGTTTACGGCGCGAATCGGCTCCTTCACGAGATTCCGGCTGAGGACGGCCTCCTGCCCGCAGTATTCCAGAAACAGCGCGTCGGGCACGGTGGCGATGAACTGCATGGTCGCCGAAAGCAGAAGCCCCGACTTGAAGTTGTGCGGCACCACGCGGATTCCCTTGGCGTAGGCGTAGTCCCGTACCTTTCGGGCGACGGTCAGGCCGCCGCAGCGGGAAATGTCCGGCTGCACGACGTCACAGGCGCCGTCGTCAATGTATTTCTGAAATTCCGCAAAGGAGAAAAATTCCTCGCCGGTGGCGATATTCAGTCCGACGTTCTCCCTCAGACGCACAAAATCGGCCTCGCGCTCCACGCGGAAGGGTTCCTCCACCCAGAATACGTCGTACTGCTCAAAGGCCTTGCAGGCGTTCCTTGCGACCTTGTAATCCGTCCAGGCCATAGCGATGTCAATCATCAGCACCTTGTCCGGCCCGAGCGCCTCGCGCGCGGTTTTGACCAATTCCAGATCCTTCTTCGGATCCTTGCCCAGTCCGCCCCAGCCGAACTTGATGCCGCAGTAGCCCTCCTTCATGTGGTGAGCGATCAAACTGCGCACCTGCTCGGGCATTTCGGGCATCAGAATGGAGATGTATGCGGGAATTTCCGTGCGGTAATTGCCGCCGAGCAGCTTGTAGCAGGGAAGTCCTGTCGCCTTGCCCATGATGTCCCAGAGGGCGTTGTCAATGCCGCTCATGGCGTGGATGACTGCGGCGGCGCGGCCGTGGTAATAGGCATAGGTGTACATTTTGTTCCAGATTTTTTCCACGTCGAAGGGATCCTCTCCGACCACCAGCTCCCGCAGCCCCTGACAGGCGGAGTGCGAGGCGGGCATGTCGATGATGGCCTTGACCACATAGGGCGCGGAGTCTACCTCGGCTGCGCCGGTGATTCCGGCGTCCGTATGGACGAGGACAATCACGGTGTCCTGCGTGCCGTCGCCGATGAGCGTGATGCCGTCCGGCTGGCGCACGATGATCGCCTCTACGTCTGTAATTTTCATGTTGGCAGCTCCTTTACAAAATAGTCCAATGCGACGGGATAGTCAAAAAGATTGGTCAGTCCCGTCTCCGTTACCAGATAGTCGTTTTCTACGCGAAGTCCGAAGCGGTTTTCAAAATACAGCCCCGGCTCGAGCGTGACAATGTCGCCCGCCTGCACCGTCAGATCGCAGCCCTCCTCGAAAGCGGGCTTTTCATAGGGGGCGTTTCCGACCTTGTGCCCGCCGTGGTGCGGCATATGGCCGCCGTAGCCCTGACTGACAAGATAAGCCTCCATAACCCGCTTGACCTCCGAGGCCCTCACGCCGGAACGAACGGTCAGCGCGCCGGCCTGCTGGCAGCGCAGCACCGTTTCATAGGCGCGGCGGACTTCCTCATTCGGTGCGCCGAGGAAAAAGGTGCGGCAGGTGTCGCACCAGCCGTCCCCGCAGCGCACGGACAGATCCAGAAGAAACAGATCTCCGGCGCGCAGCGTCCGCTCCGTCGGGTCTCCGCCGATCTCGGCGGTGCGCTCCCCGCTGACGAAGTCGCCGAGGTATTCCCAGTCCTGTCCTGCAAGCAGGCTGCCCGCGACGCGGCCGGTCAGCTCATAAAGCGTGCGCTCACTGACGCCCACACGGAGCGCCGTGCGCACGGCCTCGTAAACGGCTGCGGAGACCTCCAAAGCGCGTTTGATCTGCTCAAGCTTTTGCATGAAATCCCTTCTTTCTGTGAAAAACTGCGGTTCCGTACTCTCCAAAGTTCGGAACCGCAGTGGTTGCTTTTGACACACACGCATCACGCCGACGTTTGGGAAACCGTTCGCAAGTCAAGCCCCTATTCCGGAATCACTGTCTTGTCAATGCGATGCTGTTATGCAGTTATTTGCCTTGCCGAATGATCCGTTCAAGGCTCTTTGCGATGTGCAGATGGCCGAAATCCGTCGGGTGGACGCAGTCCTCGGCAAAGGCCTCGTGAATGTGCGGAATGCCGGTCTCGCGGAGAACGGTGATGTCGGGATAAGCGGCGTAAAGCTCGGCCAGCATTTCCCGTGCCTCGGCGAAGGTGTAGCGCGCGTCCGGCTGGGGGTCTGCGACGTTGGAATCGCTGCGGAACAGCGGCAGAACGCCGTAGATCCTTCTTCCGGAGAAAATCTGATGAAAACGGTCGATGTAGGCCTTTGCGGCCGCGCGGAACACGGCGGGGTCGCTGTTTCTTGAAAAGTCGTTGGTGCCGTAGGCGATCACCAGAAATTCCGGCGCGTAGTCCGCCAGCGCAGGATCCAGCGTGGATTCGTCGAAGTAGAAGCCGCCCGCACCCTGATTGATGATCTCGGCGTCCAGATCGCGGCCAAGGGTGTTCGCGTAGGACAAAGAGGGCATCAGGGTCGTGTAGCCCTGCGTGATGGAATCGCCGAACACCATGCCGCGGCCGGCCCTTTGCACCGACTCGAACGCGGCGTCATCGTCCAGCTCCAGCCAGCCGGGCGTTACGGCGCAGGACCACGGCAGGTACAGCGTAACGCGATGCCGCTGCCCGTCGTCCGGAAGCGGGAAATAGACCTCGTCAATACGCCAGTCGCGGAAAAAGCGTCTGTCTGCGAATACGCCGTCTACATACAGGTCAAAGCCGGCATAGGACACGGCAGAGGCGTTCCTTGCATAAAAGCTCAGCCGAAGCCGCGTGGAATCCGTGACCACGTCCAGATAGATGTTCGCACTTGCGAAGCAGCGCCGCAGCGTTTTCGGACCCTTGGAGAGGTACGCGTCCCGCTGGCTGCGCAGAAAGCGGTGCAGATGCACATGGGACGTGCCCACGTCATAATTGCAGTCCAGATACCCGTGGAAAAGCGGCAGAAGCTGCTCCCCTGAAAGTTTCATAAGTGCTCATTTCCTTTTTTGGGATGCTTGCATTTTGCCGTGGAGCGTCAGTTCTGATGGTTCTCCGGATCCTTCCAGTAGGAGTTGAACAGGAAACGGTTCAGGCCGTTGTCGTTGGAGACGAAGGTGTCCGGATGATACCAGAACCAGTCGATCGTGCCCAGCATCACGGAGGCGCAGTCCTCGACCATCATCTCGGCAAGCTGATTCCACTTTTCAAGGTATTCCGCGCTGTCCTGCGGGAGCTTTTCCATTTCGGACAGCAGCGCGTCCTTGGCCGGGTTTTTATAATACGTCTCGATCATGCCGACGGGCATCTGTGTGGGAGTATAGGACAGCGTCGGCCACATGAACTGGAAGTCCCAGTTGTTGTTGGCGTCGCCCACAAACTCGGCGTAGGCGTTGGCCTCCATCAGGTTGACCTCGTATTCAATGCCTGCGTCGGAGAGATATCCGGCCAGCAGGGAGGGAACGTCGTTTCGGGTGTTGTTGTAGGTGATCTGAACCGGCTCGCCCTGATAGCCCTGCGCTTTGGCCTCGGCCAGATACTTCTGCGCGGCCTCTGCGTTGGTTGCGCCGAAATAGTCGGCCTGTTCAAAGACGGCGGTCTTGTACCGTTCGTCCAGCAGCGGGAAGCCGCTGAGCTTGGAGGCGCCGTCGGTGATCACGCCCGCAAATTCCTCGTAGTCGATGGCGGCCATGATGGCCTTGCGCAGCGCGGGATACTTGGCGCAGATGTTGTTTGTGCCGACGGTGTTGAAATAAATGGCAACGCCGACGTTGGAGGGCAGAACTTCCTTGACAAGACCCTGCTGCTCGGCCATGGCCATGTAATCGGCCGGAATGACTTCGACCAGATCGTAATCGCCGGACAACGCCGCAAGACCGGCGGAGCTGTCGTCGCCGTTGTACCAGTAGGTGATGCTGTCGAGATAGGCCATTTTCGGCGTGGCCATGCCGGTATTGTTCTCCGTGTAGGGCGTGTAGCCGTCTCTGCGCTTGAGCGTAACGGAGACGTTGTTTTCAAAATCCGCGACGATATACGGGCCGGTGCCGATGGCATCTTCGATCTGGTCGGTGATGTAATCGTCCGGATACTTTTCGCAGATCTCCTGCGGCAGCACCGCGCACCACGTCTGCCAGGAGGCCAGATAGAACCAGGATTTCTCGTGGTACTCCGTGAGCTTCAGGGTGGCCTCCTTACCGTCCACGGTCAGACTTTCCACATAGGGCGCGACGTACTTTTTCAGGCTGCCGTAGAGCTTGAAGGCTCTTTGCAGGGAAGCAACGACGTCCTCAATCTCCACGGCGCTGCCGTCGGAGAAGGTCGCGTTGTCGCGCACCCAGAATTTCAGCGTCAGGTAGTCTTCGGACAGGTCAAAGTTGCACAGGCCGGGAACGATGTTGTTGTCCGCATCTCTGGTTATGAAGGATTCAAACACCATGTTCGTCCAGATATTTCTCCAGGTACCGACCGCCTTGTGCGGGTCCAGACTGACCAGCGTGGAGGCCACGCGCACGTCCAGATGGCCGCCGTACTGCGGACCGTCGGTCTCGCCGACGGGCTGCTGCGAATCCTGCTGCGAGGGCTGCTGCGAAGGCTCGGAAGAGGTATCCGGCTCGGCGGAGCCGCTGCACGCCGCAAGGGACAGCAGCATGACGGCTGCGAGCAGGAAAGCAATCAATCGTTTCATTTTCGTGTTCCTTTCTTTTTCAGGTTATACAGGATATAAACCATTATAACGTCGGCACTTGTGCAAAACTATCAAAAAGCACGCATCCACCTTGCAAAATCAGTCATCGGTATTGCTTGCGATAGTCGTTGGGAGACATTTGCATCTGCTTCATAAAGGCCCGATAGAACGCGGAATAGTTGTCATAGCCGGATTCGATGGCGACCATGGTGATATCCGTGTCCGTATCGCGCAGAAGCATCCGCGCATTGCGGATGCGCACCATGGTCAGATATTGCTTGAAGGAAAGTCCCGTCTGCGGCTTGAACACGCGGTTGATGCTGGCCTCCGAGTAGAACAGGTGGCGGGAAATGTCGCTGATCGTCAGCTTTTCCATGAAATGCTGGTTAATGTACTCGATGGCTGCGAGCAGCACAACGTTGCTCTTGTCCGCACGCTCCGTCATGCCGTAATTCCTCGAGAGGATGACGAGCATGGAGGTGAGAATGCCCTCCAGAATCAGAATATACCCAGGCTTCTTGGCATGAAACTCGTCGCGCGCCAGTGTCGTCAGGTTGTTCATGGCGACCAGATCGTCCTGACTGAGCACGATCCGCCCGATCAGATTCCCGCTCGCGATCTTGTTCAGAAAGACCTGAATCGTCTCGCTCTGCTTGGCTCTCTCGGGAAGAAAATCCTCAAAAAAGGAAAAGGAGACAAAGCGTGCCGAAGCGTCGTCTATGGCAATTTTGTGCGTTACAAAGGGTGGGACGATGAAGGAATCGCCCTGCATGACCTTGATGTATTTGCCGTCCACGGTATGGATCAGACTTCCGCGGCGGACATAGTAAATCTGATAGTAGTCATGGTAATGCGACTTCTGCGTCAGCGGGATCTCCTCGGAGGTGCTGACAGAGCAGCCCAGATACTCCGTCGCGTTGTTGCGAATCTTATAAAGCTTTCCTTCCATTTGCATCTCTTTCCGTACCGTTAAGGGCACCGTTCCCAACGAAAATCTTTATAAGGATTATTATATTGTTTTTTGAGCGTTTTTGCAATTTCCAATTTATCCTCGGCCGACCCAGACGCGCATTTCGTTCTCGCCGCGGTTGTTCCAGAGTCGATAGGGGATAAAGGTCACCTCGGTCTCCTGCGTCACGGCGTCGGTCAGCTCGCGGTAAAGGCCGGTGCCCGTGTGACGGGTGCGCAGGCCGGCAACGACAATTTTCACGTCGCGCTCGCCCCCGATCTCCAGCGGCTCGAGCCTGAACGGTGCGCCGGGCCTGACGGTAAGCTCATGAAGCTCCGTGCCGTTGTCCGCGCCCTCAATGCAGTAGACCGTCGGGCCGTACTGCACGGCAATTTTTCCGTAGTCTGCCTTGACAAGGTCGTTTGCCTCCATGAAGCGGACGTGCAGCGGCAGATGCAGCGCGACGCTTCCGGTATTCTCCTGCACGGTGAAATAGAGATAGCCGTCCTCCTCGCGCAGGTAGGCGCAGCCTTGGCAGTGATAGGTGACGCTGCGGCACCATTCGGGCTTGCGCAGCGCAAGAACCAGACCCTTGCCGCCGTCCACGCGCAGCTTCACATCCCACAGGTCGGAGCGGCGCTCGACCTCCTGCGTTACGGTGCAGAAGGAAGCGCCGAGGCGCTTTTCAAAGCGGCTGCCGATGTAGAGATTCGTGAAGAGCGTGTCATCGCTTTCCGTGTAGATATACGCGCCGATGGACTCGATCGTGCGGGCAATGTTGGGCGGGCAGCAGGAGGTTGAGAACCATTTCTGCCGCACGGCCTTGACATGGCGCTTGCCGGGGTCGCGGCGGGAGGCCAGCGGGTCGGATTCCAGAGGATTGACATAGAAGAAAGATTTGCCGTCCAGTGCGATACCGGCGAGCATGACGTTATACAGCGCCTTTTCCAAAATGTCGCCGTAGACCGCGCGCGGGTGATTTTCGATCATTCTTCGGGCAAAAAACGCCAGACCGATGGAGGCGCAGGATTCGCAGTAGGCCGTGTCGTTCGGCAGGTCGTAGCTTTGGGTAAAGGCTTCGCCCGCTGCGGCGGAGCCGATTCCGCCGGTGATATACAGCTTCCGCTGTGCGATGTCCTCAAAGAGCGTCTCGCATACGGACAGCAGCTCCGCATCCTGCGTGTGCCGCGCCACGTCTGCCATGCCGGAGTAGAGGTAGACCGCGCGCACGGCGTGCCCGACGGCCTCGGTCTGCTCCCGCACAGGACGGTGCGCCTGCAAATTGCCAAAGGGCGCGGGATAGTGGTGCTTTTTTTGCAGCTTCGCCGGGTCCTCCGAGAGGAAATAGATCGGCGCGCGCCCGCGCTCGTCGATAAAGTATTTGGCAAGCGCGAGATAGGACTTCTTACCGGTCAGCTCATAGAGCTTCACCAGCGCCAGCTCTGCGCCCTCGTGGCCGGGATAGCCGTGCTTTTTGCCCTCCTCGGGGCCGATCTTCGAGGCGATATAGTCCGCGTAGCGCTCTGCGGCGTGCAGAAATTTCTCCTTGCCGGTGGCGTTTGCATAGGCCACGGCTGCCTCGGTCATATGCCCGAAGCAGTACAGCTCGTGGTTGTACCACAGCAGGGAGAATTCGTTTTCCCGTCCGTTGACCAGATAATAGGTGTTCATATAGCCGTCGTCTGCCTGTGCGCGGACGATCAGGTCGATCACACCGTCGCAGAGCGCTTCCAGTTTTTCGTCCGGATGGTCGATCAGGGAGTAGGCGGCGGCTTCGATCCATTTGAACAGGTCGGAATCCTGATAGACAGGGCCGTGGTACACGTCGGCCGAGACACCCGTCTCCTTGATCTCGATGGCTGTGCGGAGATTTCGAATGGCATAGGAGGGCTGGGCGTCCGCGATGCGGTCGTTCAGTGCAGCCCACTGATAGGGAATCACTTCTTTTCTGACCAGCTCCATTTTTCCGTGCCAGAAAGGGTCGGTGATTCGGATGTTTTTCAGATTGATCGGTTGATTTTTCATAGCAGTTCCTTAATTCACCATGCGGTGTGTGATGACTTCGCGGTAAAATTCCCGGCTTTTCTTGAAGCAGTGCTCCTTCGTCTCGCGGTCTACATAGGTCAGGCCGAAGCGCTGCGAATAGCCGATCATCTGCTCAAACGCGTCCGCGTCGCACCAGTAATAATAGCCCTTCACGTTGCAGCCCGCCTTGATCGCCCGCACAACCATGCGCAGATGCTCGCGCATGTAATTGATGCGCTCCTGATCGTTGATGGCGTCCTCGCGCGTCTCTATGGCGTCTGTGCGGTAGCCGTTTTCGGTGATATAGACCTCAATGTTATCGTATTTTTCCTTCATGTACATCAGCGCGTCAAAGAGACCCGCCGGATATTGCAGCATTTTACCGGGCTGTGCGTAGAAGGTGTCTACATTTCGGGCGAGGTTCCGCGTGTCCGGATCGAAGCGCGTGCGGGCGGGGCAGTAGTAGTTGATGCCCATGAAGTCGCAGGGGATGAACCAGCGCTCCAGATCCTCCTGATAATGCTCCGGCAGATTCTCGCGGTAGACGGGCAGAACCTCCAGCACGTTCGGCGGGTACTTTCCCTGAAGCATGGGCTGCGCCCACCAATCGAAGCGAATTTCCGCCTGCCGTCTTGCGGCCAGCGCGTCCTGCTCGTTGATGCCCTGCTGATACACGGGGAGAATTGCGTTGACTGCGCCGATCTTTCCGCCGAGGTTCATGCTCTTATACGCGCGGACGGCGCGGAAATGCGCGATGAGCATGTTGTGCGCCGCGGCGAGGCCGCGCCTGAAGTCCTTGAGAAAGGGCGGGAAACGTCCGTCGATGTAGCCGACAAAAATTGCGACGCAAGGCTCGTTCACGGTGGACCATTTTTTCACACGGTCGCCGAAGCAGGTGAAGCAGGCGCGGGCAAAGTGCTCAAACCACTGCGGAAACAGCGGATTTTCATAGCCGCCCTGCGCGTCGAGACAGGCCGGAACGTCCCAGTGCAGCACGTCCACAAAAGGCTCGATTCCGTTTTCCAGCAGCTTGTCGATCACCCGGTTGTAAAAATCCATGGCCTTGGGATTGATTGCGCCCACGCCGTCCGGAATGAGCCTCGACCAGGAGATGGAAAAGCGGAAGGCGTTCTGGCCGGTCTTTTTCATGTCGTCGATGTATTCTTCGTATTTGTCGTAGAAGAAGCAGCCGTCGTCCGGCATCTCGTCGGACATGATCTGGCCGCCCAGCTCCTTGCGTGCGCCGGGGAGATACTGCCCTGCGAACTTGCGCTGGTAGTATTCCATCATGTTTTCGCTTTTTCCGTCCCGGTCGCACGCGCCCTCGGCCTGAAAGGCCGACTGCGCCGTGCCGAACAGAAAGGCCGCCGGAAAACGGAAGCTGTAATCTGCAATCTCTTTCATTTTCTGTAAGCTCCTCCGTTGTAGCAGGCTCCGATCTCCCGAAGCCATTCGGATGCCTCTGCAATCCAACCGTGTATTTCTTTCATTTCCGCCGTGTCAAAATCATGCACGCTCTGGCAGTCCGCCGTGCTGAGACCGTGTCTGCCGTTTTTGAAGATCCGGCAGCGGCAGGGAATGCCCTGTGCCTGCAGGGCGGCGCGGTACAAAAGGCTGTTGCGCGCGTCCACGTTTCGGTCGCCCTCGCAGTGCCAGAGGAAGGTCTGCGGCGTCAGCCCGAGGCGAACGTGGCGATCTGTGGAGAACAGGTGCACAAGCTCGTCCGTAAGCTCCTCCACGCCCAGAAGAGTGCGAAAGGAAGTCAGGAGGGAAAACGGCACGGCCGAGATAACGGGATAGCCGAGAATCGCGGCAAAAACGTCCACGGGCTGAAGATGCCGCGTGATCTCCCGGCGGTCGCGCATGGTGCAGTAGGACGAGACCAGATGACCGCCTGCGGAAAAACCGGCCAGTGTGATATGCGCTTTGTCGATGCTCCATGCGTCCGCGTTCCGGCAGAGAAGCTCCAATGCCGCGGCCAGCTCCAGAAGCTGCGTGGGGTAGCGGGCGGGCGCGACCGAGTAGTGCAGGAGAACCAACTGAAAGCCCAGCGGCGCGAAAGCCAGCGCGACCGGTTCGCCCTCGCGCACGGACACCTTGCGGTAAGCGCCGCCGGGGCAGACCACGAGCACCGGACGCTTTCCGGAGGTGAGAATGCCGCCGGAGCAGTCGCCGGTAGTACGGATGGTAGAATCAGAAATATTGACCGTGGTTCCGGTTCCGTAGCTAAATATGCCGTT
>ERZ779840.3312-NODE-3312-length-12866-cov-9.515260_pt1 | contig 12866 bp, 6 predicted proteins | sample MGYA00511561_ERZ779840 | MGnify/ENA primary metagenome ERZ779840 (study PRJEB29588, sample SAMEA2162036) | human gut metagenome | biome: human gut; feature: human-associated habitat; material: faeces | place: Denmark | collected 2008/2010 ...
GCTCCATTATTGATACTGCGGTTTTCTGATATTTTGTATCAAACATTTGAGCCTTATCTTGTGTTTTTACTTCATTTTGAGGGCTATTTCTACGGAAATACCATGAACTGTCTGCGTTTTCAAATGCTTTATTGGTTTGTTGACAGGTAATATATCCTTCTAAATTTGCCAGACGCATTTTAAAGGCTTCGTCCAATCCGGCTAAATCTTCGTCAAGTGTCAATGACCTTTTCCCCGTAAGTTCGTAGGAAACTTCACGATCTCCATTTTCATGTTCTTTTACGATTTCATTATAACGGGTTTCATATGTATCCATTATAGATTTCATCACATCTTCAACATTATAATTCCCGTCTTTTAATGTTAGGCTGCTAATATCCCGCATTGCGGTATAGTGTTCCCAAGCAACCTCATTTGTATTTTGTATTGTCAGTTCCCTGACATTGGTATAATCCGAATCGGGTTCAAATTTGCTTGCCATTTCCCGCTGCATATTTCTTCCTGCATCAGAAATAGAAAGATTTGCCTACTGCTTCACCATCTTTGAGATTGCTTCCCTAACAGTTGCTTTTCCCCGTATATAATTTGTAGTCGTTCCCAAATAATCATAATTATGTCCGACTCCATTAATAGCCATTTCCTAATCCTCCATTGTCATCAATTTTTTATATTGCCGCCCCTGCCCCCTTGCAATAAGTCCGGGCAGTCCGCAAAAGCAAAGGTTTATGCGCCTTGCGGAATATGAACAATTTCTCCTTATGCCTTTATATCAAAACTTGCCCCTGTCGGCGCAGATGTACCAGAAACCGCAGCTAAGAGGTTCTGCGTAACACTTTTTACATCAGTGCCAGTAGCTGATATTGTAAACGTTTCATCTTCTGTCAGCTTCTCCAACTGCGCCTTTTTCTCTGCCCGTCTCTTAGCTGCCTTTTCTTCTGAGATTTTTCTTTCCTCACGCTTTTTCTATAATCTTTCTTTTTGTTTCTTTTCCGCATTCAATGTAGTTGAATTTTGTTTTGAACCACTGGTTCTTGTCATACCTCCGCAAGTAACAGAAGCATTCCCATCGGCATCTATTACAGTTGTAACACCATGTATCACTGCATTATCAGCTTTGGCTTGTGCAAACATTCTATTCTGTCCCGGTACTGCACCAGTTAAATTAAACTCTACTTTCTTGGCAAATTCCGGATCATTTGCCATTTTCTTTAGACATTCGCTAGAAAGATTTATTACCACTTTATTTTCATTTCCACTCATAAGACTGCTACCCGTATTAAAAGTAATCTCCGGGAACTTTTTACACAGTTTCTCATAATACTCCTGTACCCCGTCCTTGCTGTTTGCTGATGTGCCTGTCTTTACTTCTGTAGCCGCCTTACTATCCGATTTTTTTATTCTCTCCGTGTAATTTGTTGCATAACTACTATAATTATTAATCTCCATTGACATAGTAATCACCATTCCTTCCATTCAATTTATAGTTTCTACATAGTTTATCGAAACTTCCTGTCAATGATTTCACTCAAATGGTGTGAACAACGATTTTATGGGTGTGAAATCTTTCCATACATCATAATGGTAAGATTAAATCTCTTTTTATTGCCTGTATCGCTAAGCACAATATCAATATCGCCCATATACTTCTTTGCACATCTTTGGATATTGGAAATGCCAAGTCCATGTAACTTCGCGTCCTTCTTATGACTTACAGGCAATCGGGTTTCCACATCAAATACAACTTTTCCCGAATAGCTGTTTTCAATCTCTATAAAAAATAAATTGCCCTTTACAAAAGCATGCAAATAAATACTCTTTTCCCCCTCCACCTCACAGCACGCCTCTATGGCATTCTCCAGTGCGTTATCCAAAACAACACCTACATCATAAGCATCTATTTTCTGTTTTGACGGAAATATAAAATCAACATCAAATTGAATCTTCTTTTTCTGCGCTTCCTGACTTTTCTGATGAATGATAATATCCGTAATCGGATTGCCTGTCTGATAAATGAAATCCAGCCTGCTAACCGTTTCTTCCATTTTCCCGATGTAGCTTTTCAATTCTTCACTGTCTGTACCGATTATAGTTTTTACATACAATGAAATATTTGACAAATGGCTTCTCATGTCATGCCGAAGCCCTCTCATATCTGTATATATATCCTGTATTTCTTCAATCTCTTTCTGCATTTGCCGCACTTGATTTTCCAGTATGGCACGTTTCACGGCTTCCTCGTTATACTGTACCAATTTTTGAAACAATATGACACTTGCGATAATAGTAAAAAGCAACAATACGCAGATAACGGGTATCCAAAACTTTGTTGTCGGAACGCTATCATAAACAATTACAGTCATTCCATTTTCAACCGATATAATCATCATTTTTATTGTTATTGAAATACATAATGTGGCAATGCAGGGCAAAATTAAAAAAACATTCTCATGTGTCTGTAACAGATAATCTTTTCTTACAAACTTTTTGCTTATCAAAAGCAGATATACGGACAACAGAAAAGCATAAAACAATACACAAATAATCACTATAACTGCAAGTGAAATGTCTTCCCAACTATACAGTTTGTCTAATGTGTTTGACTCACTTTTTGCAAGTATAATATCAAAAGTCTTATTCCATAATCCAGTAAAGGCAATGCTAAATACACTGACAATATATTTTACCGTTTCTTTCCCTGCCACAAAGCTAAATGCAATAAATAACTGTTTTTGTATATCTTTCTTAAAGAATAGAAACTGCATAAACAACAGGATACAAATATTCAAGATTATTCCAGCAACTTCATTAACAGAAAATCTACTGTTCAACATTTCAAAAATGGCAATCTGAATAAAAAAACAGACTATGCTCCATACTACGAAAACTATTTTTTTCCTATATCTACCTTCCTGAAAACTCCATGTATAAATAACACTTAATATACTGTCAATAAAATACATAAAAACAGGAAACAACATTTCAAACATTGACAATTCCTCCGTCCTTTGCATATCTCATATAACGCTTTACAAAATCAGTATATTTCTTTTGGGCAAGTATCAGTTCATCCCCTCCTACAACTTGAATCGTGTCTGCACTATATGCACAAATTTTTTCCATGTTCACAAGATAACATCTATGACACCGATAAAAGGCATTCCCTAATTCTTTTTCCAGTTCTTCCATTTTTCCATAAGTGTCAAACCTACCATTTTTTGTATGATAAATCACTTTTTTATTGCTGCTTTCAATGTAATAAATATCTTTTAGATATATTTTCTGCTGTGTGCCAGAGTTTTTTATAACGATGTATTTTTTACTCTGTTCTTCTAAAGCAGACACTTCTTTCCATGCACGACGAAAAACCTTTGAAAATTTTTCCTCATCAATTGGTTTTACCAGATAATGAAAAGCATTTACATCAAAGGCTTCCTCCATATATTCCCGATAACCTGTAATGAAAATAAGAATACTTTTTACCCATCCCTTTCTTTCCTGCTCCTGTCTAAGTTTCCCCGCAAGCTCTAAGCCAGACATTTCTTCCATGGCAATATCCAGAAAAGAAATTGCAAAGTTTTCTCCTGTTTCCAGCATCTCTTTTCCTGATGAAAACTGACACACCTCTGCTTCCGACTCCTGATTCTTTATCAACTGAGCAATAGCCTCACAAATTGCCTTATCATCATCTACAACTGCAATCTTCACTTCAAATCAAACCTTTCTAATCTTTTTAGGCTACATAAACCATCATCTATTATATCGGCAAATAAAGGGTTCTCTCTGACTTTATGGTGTGAAATACTGATATTTAGGTGCGAAATACTATTGCATTTCATTACTGCACTACAGGGCAGTCTTTTCCCAACTGCCCTGTACCAAATTTCCTTACAAACATTCCTCTTTGCTCTTAGTATTAAGTTTCTCCGGCATCTTCTGATCGAATATTTTCTGCTTCATCTCGGCAAGTTTCTCCTTGACGGATACCCGCCCTCTGGAACCGTCTGCTAACATCCGCTCCTTGTCATGCTCTGCGATACGCTCCGACATCAGAAAACTTGCAACAGTCTTTAACGGTTCCTCTGCCACCGCCTGTATATCTTCTGCCCTGTTCGGCTCACTTTCCTGCGTCTGTGCGCTCTGCTCTCCGTTTTCGTCCTCCGGCTCATCATCGCCCATATCCAGTGCATTATCGCCCTTTTCGTCCATATTCAGAAGCGTATTTAACTCTGCAAGGCGTTCTAGCTTCTCCGCCAGTTCCTGCTCCTGCGCAAAAGGTTTTGTAACTTCCACCTTTGCAGTTTCGAGCTGATGTTCCACGTTAGAAAGCTTCTGCTCCACGTCTGCCATTTTCCCGGTCATTCCCTCTAACGCATTGGACAGTCTTTGCAGATTTCCAAGTGGATCGGCTCCGATTTCCACCTCATGGCTCAGACTTCCTTTTAAGCTGATCGTAAACTTGGAGAAGAACGAGTCAAAAGACACGCTCATCTTAAAGCCCTGATATTCTCCGATTGTGACCGCCATGTTTGGCTGTTTGGCACTCCGGCACATATCAATCAACGCCGCACCCGCTTCCTTTTTGTCCGTATAGGTACGGTTTCCTATCTTCATGGAAAAAGCGTCCTTATCCACAGGCTTATGCGCCGCATAGGTCTGAATGTCCGCCCGGTATCCCTCAAGCCTTTCTTTTAAGGCTGTGATCTGCATCGGGTAATGCTTTGCGATATTGTCCTCCAGACGGTAACGCTGGCTTGTGTGGTTTGCCTTTAAGAGCTTCAGCTTTGAAACCTGTATATCCAAATCCATCTTCTCCTTAATGTAAGGGTTTCCGGTTGCAAGTGCTTTGACCTCTGCATAAGAGAGCGCCGCTTCGTCAATGTCCTCACAGGAACGCACCGGGGACTTGCTCGTCATGATCTGCCCGATAAACTTCTGCTTGTTCTCAATGAGCTGCCATGAATAGCTGTCGAAGGTGCCTTCCGTCACATACCGGAAAATCTTGACCTTATCATTCATATTGCCTTGTCGTAAAATACGACCTTCCTGCTGTTCAATGTCAGACGGACGCCAGGGCACATCCAGATGATGTAATGCAATCAGTCTGTCCTGTACGTTGGTTCCGGCTCCCATTTTGGCAGTAGAACCCAACAAAAAACGAACCTGTCCGCTTCTTACCTTTGCAAACAGCTCCGCTTTTCTTTTCTCCGTATTGGCATCATGGATAAATGCGATTTCTTCCGGTGGGACACCCTTTTCTTTCAGCTTGTTGCAAATGTCCTCATAAACATTGAATGTACCATCTCCTTTCGGTGTCGATAAGTCACAGAAGATAAGCTGTGCCGACTTCTGTTCCTTTGTTTCCTCCCATATCTCAAATGCCTTGTCCACACAGGTGGTGGATTTAGAATTATCCTCATCGGGAAGCATATCGTTGATTAAACGCTGGTCTAATGCAAGTTTTCTACCGTCATTGGTGATTTTGAGCATATTGTCAACGTGTGGCTCTACCTTCCTATCACGAACAGCCTCCGCACGATCCGCAAGGGACTGTACCATTTCTTTCTGATACTCACTCGGCTTTAACACCACATTTTCATACTCTGCTTCCGGTACAGGCAGTTTTAGCATATCCGGTGTCTGAATATCTGCACTTTCCTTGAAAAGTGAAATCAGCTCGGGCAGATTGAAGAACTTGGCAAACCTTGTCTTTGCCCGGTATCCGGTTCCCTCCGGTGCAAGCTCTATGGCTGTCTGCGTTTCTCCGAAAGTAGCCGCCCAACTGTCGAAATTGCCAAGACCAAGTTTCTGGAGCGTACTGTATTGCAGATAGCGCATATTCGTATAAAGCTCCGTCATACTGTTGGAAATCGGTGTACCTGTGGCAAAGGTAATGCCCTTGCCGCCTGTCAGCTCGTCCATGTACTGACACTTTGCAAACATATCCGAGGACTTCTGTGCTTCTGTCTGTGCAATGCCCGCCACGTTCCGCATCTTGGTGTATAAGAAAAGGTTCTTATAATTGTGGCTCTCATCTACGAACAGCCTGTCAACACCAAGCTGTTCAAAGGTTACTACATTGTCCTTGCGGGAAGTATCGTTCAATCGGCTCAGCCTTGCGTCTAATGATTTTTTTGTTTTTTCCATCTGCTTAATGGTGTAACGCTCTCCCTTTTCCGCCTTGACCGCTTCGATTGCCATTTCTATTTCCGTTATCTGCCGCTCAATCATGGCAGCCTGTCTTTCCATTGAAAGCGGTATCTTTTCAAACTGCGTATGCCCGATGATGACCGCATCATAATCTCCCGTTGCAATACGGGAACAGAACTTTTTACGGTTGGCAGGCTCAAAATCTTTCTTTGTAGCAGCTAAAATATTTGCACCCGGATACAGGCGCAGGAAATCACTCGCCCACTGCTCTGTTAAATGGTTCGGTACAACAAATAAGCTCTTTTGGCAAAGCCCTAACCGCTTGCTCTCCATTGCTGCAGCAATCATTTCAAAGGTCTTACCCGCACCCACACAATGGGCAAGCAGGGTATTATCGCCGTAAAGCTGGTGTGCCACCGCATTAAGCTGATGCGGTCTTAATGTAATGTCCGGTGTCATGCCCGGAAACTTTAGGTGGGAACCGTCATACTCTCTCGGTCTGGTGGAATTGAAAAGCTCATTGTACTTGGCACACAAGGTCTGTCTGCGCTCCGGATCACGAAATACCCAGTCCTTAAAGGCTTCCCTTATGGCTTCCTGTTTCTGGCTGGCAAGCATGGTCTCCTTTTTGTTAAGAACTCTCTTTTCCTTCCCATCTTCCTCTATCGTATCAAAGATACGGGTATCACGAAGGTTTAAGGAATCCTCCAGAATACGGTAGGCATTTGCCCGGCTCGTTCCGTAGGTCATATTGACAAGTGAATTGCCACGATCCGCATTTTTGCCCTTTACGTTCCACTGTCCTGTCACATCGGAATACTGCACCCCGACAAGGTTACGGTCAAAGAGGTAATCCGGTGTTTCAAAGGTTTCCCGCATGAAATCCTCGATGTACTTAGGCTCAATCCATGTGGCACCGATACGCACCTCAATCTCGCTTGCATCAAGCTCCTTGGGCTGAACGCCCTCAAGAGCTGTGACATTGATTGCAAACTCTGGACGGTTCTCTGCAAATACCCTTGCGGTTGCCAGCTTCTCCCTGACATTTCCGCTTAAATACTCGTCTGCGGTTTCCCACTTTTCTGTGACCGGGTTCTGGAAGATCACTCTGGCAAGCTCCTTTGCCACTTCTTCCTCGCTTTTTCCCGTAAGCTCCGACATATAGGTTAGGTCTACCCTTGCCCTTTCCCCTAATGACACCGCCAGTGCTTCACTTGCGGTATCCACGCTTGTAACAACCTCTGCCTTTTTAATGGTTCGCTTGGAAAACATATCAGCCTTGCCTTTGAAGTTGCCCTCATCGTCTAATTTCTCCAATGAACAAAGCAGACAATAGCTTGAATCCTGATTAAACGCTCTCTTATTGGTCTGTGAATTGATCAGACCGTATTTCTTGGAAAACGCATCATACAGCTCATTAAGCTCTGCCTGCTTGCTCTTAATCATATCTTCCGGATATTCGTTCAACTGATAGTCAATCAGCTCCTGTGTACAGTCACGAATCTGCACCATGCCTTTCATGCGCTGCTCCATCGTTTCTGATACGTCCACAGGCTTCATAATGGAATTTTCCCGGTAATACACCCTCTCGTCCACGATAGTGTAACTGTAATTCTTCACGCCTGGATCGGCGGGGATTGCTTCTCTTGCCAGCTCATCATCAAGCTCATCGAACTCTACCTCGTCAATGCTGCCCTCGATATGGGATATAGCCTTTTCAAGCTGCTTGGATAATGAAATGGTGGTATCCGGTGTACAGGTGGCTTCCATGCCAAACTGCCCGCTGACCATTTCCATTTTTCCCATGATCATTTCCGGGTGGTCTGCAAAATACTGGTTCATGGCTATGCCATCTTCATTTTCACAAAGATGCACCCAATCCGGCTCGATGTCGATTACCCTGTCACGCTTCTTTAAGAAAAGAATGTCCGAAGTAACCTCCGTCCCTGCATTTTCCTTAAAGGCTGTGTTGGGAAGCCTGATCGCTCCAAGAAGCTCCGCTCTCTGCGCAAGGTACTTTCTGACTTCCGGGCTTTTCTTATCCATTGTTCCCTTTGAGGTGACAAATGCCACCACGCCGCCCGGTCTGACCTTATCTAAGGCTTTGGCGAAAAAGTAATCATGTATGAGGAAGTTATGCTTATCGTAGGCTCTGTCTGCCACCTTGTACTGACCGAATGGCACGTTTCCGATTGCCACATCAAAGAAATCATTGGGATAATCCGTCTTTTCAAAGCCAGTGATCTTCACATCGGCATTCGGGTATAGCTGCCTTGCAATTCTTCCGGTAATTCCATCAAGCTCCACACCATAAAGCCTGCTCTCCTGCATTTTTTCCGGCAACATACCGAAAAAGTTACCGATACCCATTGCCGGCTCCAAGATGTTACCTTTGGAAAAGCCCATTCGTTCCATCGCATCATAAATAGCCTTGATGATCACAGGGCTTGTATAGTGGGCATTTAAGGTACTTTCCCTTGCTGAATCGTATTCCTCGGCTGACAACAGGCTCTTTAATTCCTGATATTCACTTGCCCAATTCGTTTTGGTTTCATCAAAGGCATCAGCAAGACCACCCCAGCCCACATATTTTGCTAAAATCTCCTGTTCTTCTGGCGTGGCAATACGGTTTTCGCCCTCAATCTTTTCAAGCGTTCTGATTGCTTCCACATTCTGACGGAATTTTTCTTTTGCCGCAAAGCCTTTCCCGTCACTTTTCTCTGTTTCCGGAGCAATGTGGAAGTTGACTGCACCCGATTTGTCAATCTGTGGCTGTTCCTTTGGCGCTTCTGCTTCATTCTGCGGCTCTGGTTCGGCAATCACTTCACTTTCTTGCATAGGATTGGACAATTCTTCATTTTTCTGTTCATATTCACCCCATATTCTTTGGGAAACAGCAGAAAAATAAGGAGATTCTTCTTCCATAATGCTGAAGCGAATCTCCTCCATGTCCTCAAGGCTCTTTGCCCCGGCTATTTTATCATGGTACTTAAAATATAATGCTTCCCTGACAAGAATGCCCTCCAATCGTGCCAGTTCAGGCTCCGGCATACGTTCCCAAATATCATCCTTCTCCGTATGAATGGTAAAGCCTTCTCCGTCATCATGGTATCCAAGCGTATATTGCAGCTTATCATGTTCCCCACGAATATCACACTCAAAATCATAGACTGTTGTTCGTGTACCTCTGATATATTCCCGGTCTATCAATACAAGGTTTTGAACATCATCCGCAGTCAAAGGCGGTTCTTCTGTCTGCTCTATGGCAGGCTCGCCCTCATAATGTGCCGCATACTGTCCGGCATCCTTTAACAGACCGTCCATCTCCAGAGCTTTTTCTGTTTCGCCGCTGATTGTCTGCATCATTACATAGTCTGCCGCTTCTGCAAAAAGGAAATCATAGACCTCTTTTCCCTCCAAAGCTCGCTCATCGTCAGCAATCGTGACTGCCTGTGTTTTCTCGTTCCAGCCAACCACATCTTTCCGGTCTAATGCTCCGCAGATTTTAACCACAGCCGACATTTCAGACAGCCTTTTATTTAACTGCTCTATGTCTGTTTTTCCGGTTTCCGGTGCTTTTGGTTCTCCTTCAGCAACAGTTCCTGTTTCTCTATCTAATTCCTGATTGGTTACACCACCCTCCAACTTCGCCTGTTCTTTTTGCATGGCTTTCTCTGCCTGTTCCTGTTTATACTGTGCATAGGCTTCCTTTCCCTCCGGCGAAAGGTATTTATCTGCCTGCACAAGCTCCCGGATACGTTTCTCTACTACATTCCAGTTTAAAAGCACCTTTGCGTAAGGACTGCCATAGTTACCTTTCTCCAGACGGATACCTTTGGCATCGTGATCCTCGTGCGCTCTGTCACTTCCCGGAAGTGCGTGGGAGCTGCCGCCCGTACCATATTCATTTTTCAGAAAAGCAATGTTATCTTTCTTGTCATGCCCTTCCATGAAATACTCATAGATACGGAATTTTCCATGTTCAAAACCGCTTCCTCCTGCCAGCCTGTAATCAATCTCGTCCTGTGTGATAAAGTCCTCATTCCTTACCTCTACCGTATCAAGTGCTGGAAATTCTTTCTTTTCCACACCTAAATCCGCAAGCTGTTCTAATAAATAATCCGGTCTTTTCACATACCGCCATTTAATCTGCTTTTCTCCGCTGTCAAGCTGTGCCTTTGCCTTTTCAAGCTCATCCTTAATCAGCTCTCTGCCTTCTGTTGTGGCTAAAAGCTCACACAACTTTTCCATGCTTGCCGGGTAATTGGAAAATTTAAGCTCCAGACTCTCCGGCATTTCCGATATTCCGTCACGGAAGAAATTGTTAATGTCCGTAGCAATTCTCTCACGCTCCACCGCATCCACAAGGAATACTTCGTTGGCACTCATATAAGTACCATTCTCCACCATAACACGGATATGGCTCTCCACTTCGCTCCAACTCATCACTGCAAGGGTATTTTCCTTTGCCGATGTACCGTAACCGATACGCATACCCATTTCATCAAACCACAGTGAAACAGGATTTCCGTCAAACTCAAAACCTTTTCCGGTGGTCTTATACTCGTTCTTTAAAAATTCTGCCATTTCTTCCGGTGTCTTACCCTGCTGATACTTGGCATAGATACGTTTTCTGCTGTTATCCCTACCGCCGCCACTACGCAAGATACTGTCAATCTGCTCCTGTGGCAAAGAAAAAGCAGCGGGCATGGTATATTGAATACTTGCTTCCGCTGCTGCGATTGTGCCAACCTGTTCCTCAAAGCTCGGAAACAGGCTTAACTGCTGATAGGTTCCCTCCGGCTGTTCGATATTTAACTGTAGATTAGTTCCGTCATCACGATCTCCTCTGCCGAGTGTACGATGCTGTTCATCTTCGCTACCCAGAGCATCTGATTCTCTGCTTTCATCTGCTCCGTTATCCCCTCTCTCTCCTTCATCTGTCTGGTCAGAAGCTCCATTCTCTCCTCTGCCTGCTCCTGTATCATCAACAAGTGTTCCTTCAGCTTCCCGCTCAGAAGAAGTCCCGTATATACTCCGTTCTTGTGCTCCTGTAAGAACTTCTTCCTCATCAGTCCGTACTTTGTCAGTACCTCCTTCGGCTGTTCGTCCATTGCTACCATCGGTATCTGATAATCCCCGTTCTTCTCGTATGTCAGATTCATCATATTTGCTCCTTTCCCCGGCTTCTCCGGTCTGTGTGATAGATTGTTCGTCTTGACTTTCGCTTTCACGCTTTAACGCATTATAGTCTTCTTCAGATGCATTTGCAAGTCCTTTTTCGATATTTTTCTCATGGGTGTCGATACGTTCCCTGCCTACTCTCGTTTCTTCCCGATTTTGGGCAATCTGCCTGTCATACGCTCCGATTGCTTTTCCAATTTCCATAAGGATTGGCTTGGATAAATCAGACACATTGCTGCCAAGCTGTGACAGTGTTTCCACTGTGTTAAACTCATGGATATAAGGAAAGTTTATTTCTTCGGCAAGCTCGCTCTCCTCCATGCCGCAACGCTTTAAAACAGTATAGGCAATGCTGTCGGCAAGGGTTTCCCGTATCCTTATTTCCACGTTCAGCTCGTCCAGTTCCTCTAAAAAGCTCCCTTCCTTTAAGTATTCCATATCTGAAGCAAGCTCTTTATAACAGTCCTCTGCAATCCGTCCGGCAATCTCCCGGATACGTCCCACAAACCCGGCTTCCCTGTCGGTATCCCCATAAGTCTTTTCCAGACGGGAAATCACCGATTCCATGTGTTCCTCACGCATTTCCCAAAGGTTAGGGAATTGTCCGATTCTTCTTGCCTTATGCACATCTGAAATATCAAAGACATACTTCAAACCGGAAAAACTATCCTCATCTATCAGTGCAATGCCCTTTGCACCTTTGTTTACCCAGCAGTGCATCTTTTCATTCCATATCTCTATGGAAGCACAGGCGGTTGCCTCCGGTCTTTGGGCATAGATTAAAAGCTGTTCCTTAAATGGATATTTATACAATCTGGAAGCAGTATTTAGGTATCTCCTCCAGTTTTCTTCATTCCGCACGACTTCTTTTGCTGTTTCCTCTGCCAGTGCGGAAATCAATTTATATTTTCTCATGGTAAACCTCCGTAAAAAAGGCTGTAAGGCACTTTAAGCACCCTACAGCCTGTGATCAGTTACTTATCGGCATCAGGCATAAAAACCATGCTCCTCAATACCTTTTTCCAGAATACAGTTAATCAGTTCCTCAAGTTCCACTCCGTTAATCTCGCTGACAACAATCAGCTTGGCAAGGGTATCCTTCGGAACGGATACCGCATAACTCTCCTCATCCGCACGAAGTTCATGGACACAGATACCCAGTCCCTCTGCAATCTTGCACATAGCACCAAGCTCCGGCTCCTTAACTCCTGCCATAATGTCAAGGATTATTCTCTCCGGCACACCGGAAATTTTGGAAAGCTCCGCAATCCCGATTTCTTCCTCTTTCATCACGTTTAATAGCTTATCTCCTGTTGTATACATATCCCACTCCTCCTATATTACGGCTTCCTTTTTCTTTTCCGGTGCAGAATGCTCTTTCCCGGCATTCATTTTAATAACAGCATCCTTCTTCTCCGCAAGCTTCTCCTTTACTGAAACACGCTCATGACGGTTATCTCCTTTTTCCTCTTTCTGCTTAGCACGTTCCTCTGCCCGGTCACTGCGGAACAGTTCATGTTCTTTGGCATCATACT
>ERZ779840.3318-NODE-3318-length-12858-cov-3.117394_pt1 | contig 12858 bp, 9 predicted proteins | sample MGYA00511561_ERZ779840 | MGnify/ENA primary metagenome ERZ779840 (study PRJEB29588, sample SAMEA2162036) | human gut metagenome | biome: human gut; feature: human-associated habitat; material: faeces | place: Denmark | collected 2008/2010 ...
CCGGAGCTGTACATCGCCGATTACAAGGACGACGCCACCGCCTTCAACGGCCTGAAGAAGGGCACCATCGCCGGCAAGGGCGCCATCAACAACCGCGTCACCAACTACCTGATGCAGATGCTGGAGACCAAAGGCATCCCGACCCACTTTGTCAAGGAGCTTTCCGACCGCGAGACCGTTGTCAAGAAAGTACACATCGTTCCGCTGGAGGTCATCATCCGCAATATCGCCGCCGGTTCCATGTCCAAGCGCCTGGGCATCCCGGAGGGCAAGGTCCTGCCGGTCACCGTTCTGGAGTACAGCTACAAAAACGACGACCTGGGCGACCCGCTGATCAACGACTACCACGCGCTGGCCATGGAGCTGTGCACCCGCGAGGAGCTGGATCAGATCGCCTCTTATGCCTTCAAGATCAACGACATCCTCAAAGCGTACTTCAAAGAGGTCAATGTTGACCTGGTAGATTTCAAACTCGAGTTCGGCAAGCTCAGCGATGGCACCATCGTCCTGGCAGACGAGATCTCTCCGGACACCTGCCGCTTCTGGGATGCGACCACCCATGAGAAGCTGGACAAGGACCGCTTCAGAAGAGATATGGACAATGTCGATGAAGGCTACCATGAGATCATGAAGAGACTGCTGGGCGAATAATTTTCCACGTCGTTCCATCTGTGAGCCGCCGGAAAGGTTGTGGTTTTCCGGCGGCTGATGGAAGAAAATAGAGAGATTGAAACCAAACTGGAAAGGGGAATTTTTGATGTTTGATCAGATTCATGAAGCGTGCGGTGTTTTCGGAATTTTCTCTCCGGAAAATACCCCAAGCGTTGTCGGAGACACCTACATGGCGCTCTACGCCCTGCAGCACAGAGGCCAGCAGAGCTGCGGCATTGCGGTCAATGACGACGGCGTGATCCGCTCCTACCGCGATATCGGCCTGGTGCCGGATACCTTTAATCAGCAGGTGCTTTCCGACCTGGGCAGCGGCCGCATGGCGGTTGGCCATGTCCTGTATGCTGCCAGCACCCCGGAGCGCGCGGACGTACAGCCGCTGGTTGTCCGCCACGTCAAGGGCACCATGGCCTTTGCCTTCAACGGCGCTCTGGTCAATGCGCAGGCGCTCAAGGAGGAACTGGAGCTGAAAGGGGCTATTTTCCACTCCAGCTCGGACGCGGAGATCATCTCTCACGTCATCATTCACGAGCGCCTGAACACCGCTTCGATTGAGGAAGCGGTAGAAAAGGCGATGGACAAGCTCAAGGGCGCATATTCCATGGTCATCATGTCTCCACAGAAGCTGATGGCGGTCCGCGACCCGCAGGGCATCCGCCCGCTGGCAATGGGCAAGCTTGGCGACCAGATTGTCTTTGCCTCCGAAAGCGTTGCGTTTGACAGCATCGGCGCTGAGTTTGTCCGCGACATCCGTCCGGGCGAGATTGTTGTCGTCGACAAAAACGGCATGCGCTCGATGGAAAGCCACTGCGGACAGAAGAGCGGCCTGTGCGTATTCGAGTACGTCTACACCGCTCGTCCTGACTCGGTCATCGAGGGCGAGAGCGTCCACATGGCAAGAAAGCGCGCCGGCGCCTTCCTGGCAATCGAGCACCCGGTCGAGGCAGACATCGTCATCGGTTCCCCGGATTCCGGTTGGGATGCGGCGCTCGGCTATGCGGAGCAGTCCGGCATCCCGTACGGCATCGGCTTTATCAAAAACCGTTACGTCGGCCGAACCTTCATCCTGCCGACCCAGAAGGAGAGGGAGAGAGCGGTACACATCAAGCTCAACGTCCTCAAGTCTGCGGTAGCGGGCAAGCGCGTTGTCCTGGTAGACGACTCGATCGTCCGCGGCACCACCACTACCCAGATCACCCACATGCTGCGTGAGGCTGGCGCCACCGAGGTGCACATCCGCATTTCCTCCCCTCCGTTTATCAATCCATGCTACTTCGGCACCGACATCGACAGCAAGGACAAGCTGATCGCCTGCCGCATGAGCCTGGAAGAAATCAGAAAGACACTGGATGCGGACAGCCTGGGATACCTGAGCCTGGAGCACCTGCAGCAGATCGCGCAGGTCACCACTGGCTGCGGTTTCTGCATGGGATGCTTCACCGGCGAGTACCCGATCGAGGTCCCGGAAGAGACTCCGTGCGACAAGTTTTCTCAGAAGCTCTGCAACAACTAAACAGTACAGAGAGTGAACAGGAAAGGATTTTAAACCTATGAGCGAAAGTTTCAGCGAAAGCTATAAGGCAGCCGGCGTAGACGTTACAGCCGGATATAAAGCGGTTGAATTGATGAAGGCTCATGTTGCCAGAACCATGACAGCAGGTGTGATGGGCGGCATCGGCGGCTTTGGCGGCGCCTTTGAGCTGGACCTGACCGGCATCACCAAACCGGTCCTGGTCTCCGGCACCGACGGCGTTGGCACCAAGCTGAAGATTGCCTTCATGCTGGACAAGCATGACACCGTGGGCATCGACTGCGTTGCAATGTGCGTCAACGACATCATCTGCTGCGGCGCAAAGCCCCTGATCTTCCTTGATTATATTGCCCTGGGCAAAAATATTCCGGAAAAGGTAGCGGACATCGTCAAGGGCGTGGCGGACGGCTGTGTTGAGACCGGCTGCGCGCTGGTCGGCGGCGAGACCGCCGAGATGCCGGGCTTCTACCCGGTGGACGAGTACGACCTTGCCGGCTTCAGCGTGGGCGTGGTCGATAAGGACAAGATGATCAATCCGGAAAATGTGCAGCCGGGCGACGTGCTGATCGCGCTGCCATCCTCCGGCGTTCATTCCAACGGATTCTCTCTGGTGAGAAAGATTTTCTCCATGGATGCGGATACGTTAAATACCTATCATGAGGAGCTTGGCAAAACACTTGGCGAGGCGCTTTTAGCTCCGACCAGAATTTACGTGAAGGCACTCCGTGAGGTGAGGGAAGCGGGCGTCCGCGTAAAAGCATGCAGCCATATCACAGGCGGTGGTTTCTATGAGAATATCCCGCGTATGCTTCCGGAGGGAAAGCATGCGGTTATCAGAAAGGACAGCTACGAAGTTCCGGCGATCTTTAAGATGATGGCACGCGAGGGCAAAGTCGAGGAGCAGATGATGTACAATACCTACAATATGGGTATCGGCATGATCGTGGCAGTGGATCCGGCGGACGTGGACAAGACGATCGCGGCAATGAAGGCGGCAGGAGACACACCGTATATCGTCGGCGAGATCAAGGATGGTGAAAAAGGAGTAACCTTATGCTAAAAGTAGCGGTACTGGTGTCCGGAGGCGGCACGAATCTGCAGGCAATCTTAGACGCCATCGATGAGGGCAGAATCACAAACGCCCAGGTAGACGTTGTGATCAGCAACAATCCCGGAGCGTATGCGTTGGAGCGCGCGAAAGGGCACGGCATTGAGGCACTTTGCATTTCCCCGAAGGATTATGAGAGCCGTGAGGCATTCAATGAAGCGTTTCTGGCGAAGCTTGACAGCTATCAGGTGGATCTGGTGGTGCTGGCGGGATTTCTCGTTGTAATTCCGGAGCAGATGATCGCGCGCTACCGCAACCGGATCATCAATATTCATCCGTCACTGATCCCGTCTTTCTGCGGCAAAGGCTTTTACGGCTTGAAAGTACATGAGGGAGCGCTTGCGCGCGGCGTGAAAGTTACGGGTGCAACGGTTCATTTTGTGGATGAGGGAACGGATACAGGACCGATCATTTTGCAGAAGCCGGTGGCGGTCGAAGAGGGAGATACCCCGGAGATTTTACAGCGCCGTGTGATGGAGCAGGCAGAGTGGATCATTCTTCCGCAGGCGATCGATCTGATTGCAAACGGCAGAGTGTCTGTTGCAAACGGACATGTGACAGTTGAGAAATAAGCGTATGAGTTACAGAGTGCAGGAGGAAGCGGATATGAAGGTATTGGTAGTTGGAAGCGGCGGACGTGAGCATGCGATCGTGACGAGTGTGGCAAAGAGCCCGCGCGTGGATAAGATCTACTGTGCGCCGGGAAACGCAGGAATTGCATCGCTTGCAGAGTGTGTTGCGATCGGAGCGATGGAGTTCGACAAACTGGTGGCGTTCGCGAAGGAGCATGCAGTTGATTTTACAATTGTCGGCATGGATGATCCGCTCGTTGGCGGAATTGTGGATGTGTTTGAGGCGGAGGGCTTAAAGGTATTCGGACCGCGGAAGAATGCGGCGATCCTTGAAGGCTCCAAGGCATTTTCCAAGGATCTGATGAAAAAATATCACATTCCGACGGCTGCCTACGAGAATTTCACATCTGCAGAGGATGCGCTTACTTATCTGGAGACGGCGAAGATGCCGATCGTATTGAAGGCGGACGGACTGGCGCTCGGAAAGGGTGTTTTGATCTGCAATACGCTCGAGGAGGCAAAGGCGGGTGTTAAGGAGATCATGGAGGACAAGAAGTTCGGCTCCGCGGGAAACACGATGGTTGTGGAGGAGTTCATGACCGGACGCGAGGTATCGGTGCTTTCCTACGTGGACGGCAAGACGATCAAGATTATGTCCTCTGCGCAGGATCACAAGCGTGCAAAGGACGGCGATCAGGGTCTCAACACCGGCGGCATGGGCAATTTTTCCCCGAGCCCGTTCTACACAAAGGAAGTGGACGAGTTCTGCCAAAAGCACATCTATCAGGCGACTGTGGATGCGATGGCGGCGGAGGGAAGACCGTTTACCGGCGTTATTTTCTTCGGTCTGATGCTGACGGAGGACGGACCGAAGCTGCTTGAGTACAATGCGCGTTTTGGCGATCCGGAGGCACAGGTGGTGCTCCCACGCATGAAGAATGACATCATTGATGTGATGGAGGCATGCGTCGATGGAAAGCTGGATACGATCGACCTTCAGTTTGAAGACAATGCGGCGGTATGTGTGGTGCTTGCATCCGACGGTTATCCGGTGTCCTATGAGAAGGGATTTCCGATCACAGGACTTGAAAAGTTCGACGGAAAGGACGACTATTTCTGCTTCCATGCCGGAACAAAGTTCGACGAGAACGGTACGATCGTCACGAACGGCGGGCGTGTGCTCGGCATTACGGCGACCGGAAAAGATTTAAAGGAGGCGCGCGCAAAAGCATACGAGGCAACAGAGTGGGTTGATTTTGCGAATAAGTACATGCGCCATGACATCGGACGCGCGATCGATGAGGTAAAGTAGAGAGGTAAAGTAGAATAGAAAGAAACAGGAAGCTCCCGTTCGTGGGATGCCGGTATTTTCTACAGAGTGCTGTGGAAAAGAGAGGTATCACACGAACGGGAGTTTTTTTATTCATAGGAAATTACGTCCTATGAATGAAAAAGCCCTCCGGGCAGGATCGCACTGCGTCGGAGTGGAATTATATCGCTAGAGCAACCCGCCGCAGGCGGAGAATCCTGCAAAACAGGATTTTTTCTTGCAGAAAATATTGTGTTATGTCAAAAAATGAAAAGCTTAATGCGTTATATGAAAAGTTTAGTGTGTTAAGCAGTACACCATGATTGCCTGCTGGACGGTGAGCAGATGTTTTTTAAATTCATATCCGACGAAATAGTCGGAGTCGATGACGTCGTTTGAGACTTCCTCGCCGCGGTAAAAAGGCGGGCAGGGATTTAAGATGGCACCCTCGTTTGCCAGCTTCATGGCAGCAAGATCGACGGTGCAGCCGCGGGAGGCGGAAAGAAGGTCGGCCGGCAGTGAGTCGGTGCAGATGATGTCTTTTCCACGGATGGCGTCGCGGATGCAGTGATGTGAGGGCACGCCATCCATCTCATATCCCGGAATACAGCACTGCTCCAGCGAAAAGCCCATCACTTCGGAGGCTTCCTTCCAAGCCAGCCCGATATTTCCTGTGACACCGCAGAACAGAAAGTGGTCCATGGTAAAATCATTCCGTATTTTTGAGAGCGCATACAGATCTGCAGCCATTTCGCAGGGATGATTTGCGTCGGTCAGCGCATTGATGACAGGTACGGATGCAGATGCGGCGATTTTTTCCAAAGCGGCCATATCCCGGTGGCGGACGACAAGCAGATTGGCCCAGTTGTTGAGGTAGCCGATGACGTCTTGCAAATCTTCCTTTTTGTCAAGAGCGGAACTTGGAAACAAAATCGGCTGACCGCCCAAAAGCGCGATGCCCTTCTCAAACGAGACCCTTGTGCGGATGCTGGATTCCGGGAAAAATAAAACGACGCTTTTGCCCTGCAGCAGATTCTGATAGTGCCCCTCCAGGATCTCATCGGTGATATGGAAGATTTTGTAAATGTCAGCTTTGGTATAGTCGGTCAATCGGAGAAAATGTTTCAATGGAACCGCCTTTCTGGCTGCCGGTGCGGTAGTGCGGCAGACCTGTGCTAAATGTCAGAAAAATCAATGTGTTGTGCTCTTATCGTATCATTTTTGCGGGTTAGAAGGAAGCTATAATATTAGAAGAAAGCTATATTTTTGTGGGATATGCTTTAGAAACAGTGCTAAAGATGTTTTGCGGGTCTGGAGTGAAGAAAAGGTGCGCTCAGACCCATGAGATGAAATTACGTAAACTTGTTTGAATTGTTTTTGTGTGAAGCCGGGTCTGGAAAGAGAAAAATAAGTAATTAGACTCGGGGATTGAAATTATGTCAACCATTTTGAACAGTCAAGTCCGGAAAACGGGTCTAGGAAAAGAAAAATACGCTTCCAGACCCGCCTAAGGAAGAAAACCGGGTCTGGAGATGTGAAAATAAGCAGCCAGACCCGGGAAATAAAAATTATGTCAATCATTTTGGGCAGTCAAACCCGGAAACCGGGTCTGAGGAAAGAAAAATACGCTCTCAGACCCGCTCAAGGAAGAAAACCGGGTTTGGAGAGAAAAAAATATACTCCCAGACCTGTGAGGCTCAGGATTCTATCAGATTTCCATCCCCGCCAGTCTCATCTCCCCTGGCTTTTCGTCACCCGACATAATTCGTGACAGTCTATGTAAGATATGATAAAATGAATGCTGACAGATGCCTCCCGGAAGTTCCACGGAACATTGGATGCACAGAAAGCAGTGCAGAAACAAGGAAAAATGAATCCTAGCGGATGCCTCCCGGAAGTTCCACGGAATATCGGATGTGCAGAAGAGCATCGCCGAGATATGGATGCGCAGAAAGCAGCTGTTTATGGACTTTTGCCGGAACTCAAAATCAGCGTGACAAAACGAGTGCTGGCAGGTTCGCAGGGTAAGACCCGCAGACATGGAAAGTATGCGTCAAAGAGCGACTGAAGGTGTATGGGAAAGCAACGGTCAGGAGAAGGAATCCGCGATAAATCATTGACGGTATGCCGGCGGAATAAAGAAAAAATCAGGAGATAAGATGAGTAGATTATTAGAAGAATTTAAAGAATATTTAAAAGAAATGAATCAGTATGATCATGTGACAGGATTATTGCAGTGGGATATGCAGACGACAGTGCCGAAGCTTGGGCAGGTGGCGCATGTGGATGCGCTGACCTATTTTTCCACGAAGAGCTTTGAGATGGGGACATCGGAGAAACTGGGAGAATTTCTGGAGAAACTGGCGCAACCTGCGGAATATGATGCGTTAGATGACACATGGAGATTCATTGTAAAACGCATGAAGCGCGATTACGACCGCAATAAAAGAATACCGGCGGATTTATATGAGGCGTTTGTGCGGGCAGCGGCGGAATCCGGAAATGCATGGGAAGAAGCAAAAAATGCATCGGACTTTTCCATTTATGCACCGCACCTCCGGAATATGATTGAGATGACGAAGCAGGTAATCGGCTATACAGATCCGGGAAAGGATGTGTATGACGCACTTCTGGAACAGTGTGAGGAGGGCATGGATCAGGCAACGATCGACCGGCTGTTTGAGGAAGTGAAGACGGAACTGATACCGTTAGTAGAGCAGATTACTGCAAAGAAAATGCCGGAAAATCCGACATTTCATGCCTATGCTGATCCGGACGCACAGCGCAGGGTACAGTGGCTGCTGCTTGATTACATCGGATTCCGCAGGGATGCGGGAGCGGTCGGGGAGACGGAGCATCCGTTTACGACGAATTTTTCTTCAAAGGATGTGCGTGTGACGAACCACTACTATGAGACGGAGCCGCTCAGCGCCATGTTTTCTGCGATTCATGAGGGCGGACATGCGATTTTTGAACAGAATGTCAACCCGGAATACGACAATACGGTGGCGGGCAGCTGCTGCTATATGGGGGTGCATGAGAGCCAGTCGCGCTTTTATGAGAATATTCTCGGAAGAAATATCAATTTCTGGAAGCCGATCTATGAAAAACTGGGAGAATTGCTTCCACAGTTTAAGAATGTGACACTCGAAGCGTTTGAGCGTGAAATCAACCGCGTGGAGAACAGTATGGTGCGCACCGAGGCGGATGAGGTAACGTATTGCTTCCATATTATATTGCGTTATGAGATGGAAAAAGCGATTTTCTACGATCATGTGCCGGTGGAAAAACTTCCGGAGCTCTGGAATCAGAAAATGCAGGAATACTTGCATATCACTCCGGAAAATGACGCCGAAGGCATCTTGCAGGATGTACATTGGTCGGACGGTTCGTTTGGGTATTTTCCGTCCTATCTGCTGGGCAGCATCTATGACGGCATGTACCTCGAGAAGATGGAGGAGGAACTCGGCTCCGTGGATGAGATCCTGGCAGACGGCAGAATCGGTGAGATCACAAAATGGCTCAATGAGAAGATTCACTGGTATGGAAGCACGCGGACACCGAAAGAGGTAATTGCGGCAGTGTGCGGGAAAGAAGTGTCCGCGCAGCCGCTCGTGCGCTACATGAAGAAAAAATACACGAGACTGTATGGACTTTCCGAGGAAGCCTAGACAAAAGAGAGAGAACGGGAGATGATGTCATGAAACGTGGAATCATATTTGACATGGACGGAACCCTGTGGGATTCCGCAGAGAATGTGGCGAAGTCCTGGAATGTGGCAATCCGGCAGTACGGGGTCAGGGAGAAAGAACTGACAACGCAGGACATTCAGGGGGTAATGGGAAAAACGATGGACGTAATCGCCGATATCCTCTTTGCGGAATTCCCCGAAGAAAAACGGAGACTGCTCCTAAAGGAATGCTGTCAGGTGGAAAATGATTATCTGCGGGAGCATGGGGGCATACTCTACGATCAGGTGCCGCAGACGCTCGCGGCGCTGAAGCAGGACGGTTATCATCTCTCGATTGTCAGCAACTGCCAGAAAGGATATATCGAGGCATTCCTTGACCACTACGATCTGTGGGAACTGGTGGAGGATATGGAGTGTTACGGCAATAATCTGCGGCAGAAGGGAGAAAATATCCGGCTGGTCGTAGAGCGGAACCGGCTGGATGAGGCGGTCTATGTCGGAGACATTCAAGGAGATTATGATGCGAGCCGGGCGGCAGGAGTCGGGTTTATCCACGCAGCATATGGATTCGGAGAGATTGCGGAGCCGGTCCCGGAACTGAAAACCTTTGCAGACTTAAAAACCTTTGATATTTCATCGGCGAGCAAAACGCAGAACGCTTGGACCATGTGAGACGGCAGCACCGGGCAGCCAGGGTGCAGAGCGCCGGAACCATGTGAGCCGGCATCCGCATGCAGGAGAGAGAAAGCATGACAAAGTTTGAAGAATTACTACAGCAGATCAACAGACAGCACGTCTATATACAGACCCATAATTTCCCGGATCCGGATGCGATTGCAAGTGCATACGGTCTGAAGCGGCTTCTTGCAACCGGGGGTATCGAGGCGAGTATCTGTTATAAGGGTAAGATCGACCGGTACGGTACCGGCCGGCTGTGTGAGATTCTCGACATTGAACTGTTGAATGTGGAGGATCTGACCGAGGTGCTGACGGATGAGGACGAAGTGATACTGGTGGATTCCCAGAAGGGCAATTCCAACATCATCAATATTACGGGAGATGAGATCATCTGCATCGACCATCATCCTTACAATGATAAGTGTCAGTACCGGTTTCAGGACATCCGCCCCGAGGTCGGGGCGTGCGCAACGATGATCGCGCAGTATTTTATGGAAAATGACATTGCGATGGATAAAAAGATCGCAACAGCACTGACATACGGCATCCGCATTGACACGCACAATCTTTCACGCGGCGTGTCAAAGCTCGATATCGAGATGCTCTATCGGATGTACGATGACTGTGATTATGAGGAGATCCACACACTGGAGAACAGCAACCTGTGTTTTGAGGATCTGGTGGCGTATTCCAAGGCGATTTCCAGCATTGAGGTGTACGATAATATCAGCTTTGCCGATACGGGGGAGGACTGCCCGGAGGCATTGATCGCGAGTGTCTCTGACTTTATGCTGGCGCTGGTGGAGGTTTCTTTTTCCGTGGTGTACTCAAGGAGAGGGGATGGCATCAAACTGTCCGTCCGGAGTGAAAAATCTTCTCTCGACGCCGGCAAGATCACGGCGGAGGCGCTGCAGGGGATCGGAAACGGCGGCGGGCATGCTGCGATGGCAGGTGGCTTTGTACCGTTTACCGGTTCGGACGGTAAGGCGGTCATTTTGATCGATCAGATCAAGGAGCGTTTTTTTTCGACGATTGCAAAGCGGAGATAGCACAGACGCAGAGTCTGCAGAGCCGGAGGGCAGCAATTGGAGCAGAGCCGGAAGAACGCAAGTGAAGCAGAGCCGGAAGAACGCAAGTGAAGCAGAAGCGGAAGACCGCAATTGGAGCAGAACCGGAGGGCAGGGAAACGGCATTTCAGACCTTGACAATGCGGGCTTGCAAGGCTTATACTTACACATAGTTGACAAAGGCAGTGACGAAGACAGTAAGCTGTGGATGAAAGGCAAAGCGAGCCGGGGCGGTGAGAGCCGGTGCGAGTAAGCCGCAGACGAAGATCCCTTCCAAGCCGCAGCCCGAAATGCAGCCGCAGATGTGGCACAGCAGAGCCTGTGTCAGACAGGAAGGCAGCACGGTAGGCGCTGACGCTTTTCCTGCGTTAAAGGGAACGGGTATCCAGATTTTCTCCGGATGAGATTTTTTCAAGCTGCAGAAGCACACCCAGGGTTTCTGTGCGTGGAGAAGTTTGTGTACAATGTAATTAGGTGGTATAACGATAAAGGCTCTCGTCCTATTTACAGGACGGGAGCCTTAAATGTTTTATTTTGGAGGAAAAAATGTATAACAAAGTAGACACGAACCTGAATTTTGTGGACAGAGAAAAGCAGGTAAGAGAGTTCTGGAAAGACAATGACATCTTCAAGAAAAGTATGGAGCAGCGCAAGCAGGGCGAGACTTACACGTTCTATGACGGACCACCAACCGCCAACGGCAAGCCGCATATCGGTCATGTGGAGACGCGTACGATCAAGGATATGATCCCGAGATTTCAGGCAATGAAGGGAAAATATGTGCCGCGTAAAGCCGGATGGGATACACACGGACTGCCGGTAGAGCTCGGCGTGGAGAAGATGCTCGGCTTAAACGGCAAGGAGCAGATTGAGGAGTACGGAATCGAGCCGTTCATCAAAAAATGTAAGGAATCCGTGTGGGAGTACAAGGGCATGTGGGAGGATTTCTCCGACATCGTCGGTTTCTGGGCGGATATGGAGAACCCATATATTACCTATGACAACAATTTCATCGAGTCCGAGTGGTGGGCGTTAAAGCAGATCTGGGACAAGAAGCTTCTATACAAGGGCTTTAAGATTGTTCCGTACTGCCCGCGCTGCGGAACTCCGCTTTCCTCACAGGAGGTGGCGCAGGGATATAAGGCGGTCAAGGAGCGTTCCGCTGTGGTTCGTTTCAAGGTTGTTGGAGAGGATGCCTACTTCCTCGCATGGACCACGACGCCGTGGACACTTCCGTCAAACGTGGCACTCTGCGTGAACCCGGAGGATACCTACTGCAAGGTAAAGGCAGCCGACGGTTATACCTATTATATGGCGGAGGCACTGCTCGATAAAGTGCTCGGACGGCTTGGAACACCAGCCGAAAAGGGCAAGGACGGCGAGCCGGATACGCCGGAGGTAAAGGCTTACGAGCTGCTTGAGACCTATAAGGGAAGCGAGCTTGAGCACAAGGAGTATGAGCCGCTGTACGCCTGCGCAAAAGAAGTGGCGGACAGACAGCACAAGAAGGGATTTTTCGTGACCTGCGACACCTACGTTACGATGTCAGACGGTACCGGAATCGTTCACATCGCTCCTGCATTCGGTGAGGACGATGCGAATGTCGGCAGAAAATATGACCTGCCGTTCGTGCAGTTTGTAGACGGAAAGGGTGAACTGACCAAGGAGACGCCGTATGCCGGCATTTTCGTGAAAAAAGCAGACCCGGAGGTGTTGAAGGATCTGGAGGCACAGGGCAAGCTTTTCGACGCGCCGAAGTTCGAGCATGAGTATCCGCACTGCTGGAGATGCGATACCCCGCTCATCTACTATGCGAGAGAGTCCTGGTTCATCAAGATGACCGCTGTGAAGGACGATATGATCCGCAACAACAATACGGTCAACTGGATTCCGGAATCCATCGGAAAAGGACGTTTCGGCGACTGGCTTGAGAATATTCAGGACTGGGGTATTTCCCGTAACCGTTACTGGGGAACTCCGTTAAATATCTGGGAGTGCGAGGGCTGCGGACATCAGGAGTCCATCGGCAGCCGCGCGGAGCTTGCAGAGAAAAGCGGCGATCCGAAGGCTGCGGAGGTCGAACTTCATCGTCCGTATATCGATGAAGTGACCTTTACCTGCCCGGACTGCGGCAAGACCATGAAGCGTGTGCCGGAAGTTATCGACTGCTGGTTTGATTCCGGAGCGATGCCGTTTGCACAGCATCACTATCCGTTCGAGAATCAGGATCTGT
>ERZ779840.3321-NODE-3321-length-12842-cov-4.127317_pt1 | contig 12842 bp, 9 predicted proteins | sample MGYA00511561_ERZ779840 | MGnify/ENA primary metagenome ERZ779840 (study PRJEB29588, sample SAMEA2162036) | human gut metagenome | biome: human gut; feature: human-associated habitat; material: faeces | place: Denmark | collected 2008/2010 ...
GTACAACCTCTGCGGCGTCAATCCTCGCGGATGCGACCATATATGCTTTTTCGACCAGTAATCGAAAGATATTAAAAGGAGCTCCTCATGGACAATCATACACAATACTTAGGTTTTGCGGGCGTGGATCTTGCCAAAAAAGTCATGCAGATTCACTTTGTCACCGAAGATGGAGAAATCACCGACAAATCGGCCAAAAGAGCAGAGTTTCTCGATTTCTTCAGAAACCGTGGAAAATGCTTGATCGGTATGGAAGCCTGCGGTTCCTCACAAGACTGGGCTAGAAAGCTTGAGGCCATGGGACATGAAGTGCATTTGATGTCTCCGAAGGCCGTCAAACCATTTGTCTCAGGTCAAAAGAACGACCACAACGATGCAATCGGAATTTATAAGGCCATGTTCAACGGAGTCAGACGTGTCCCGGTGAAGTCTACAGAGATTCGCGACTTGCAAACGCTCAGAAGAATCCGCTCCCAAGTAACGAAAGACAAGGTCAAGGAAATCAATCATGTCCGAGGTCTTCTAGCTGAATATGGCATTGTGATGGGAAAGTCTCTGAATGCGTTCAACAAAGATATTTCCTCTGCCTTGGAAATCTTGACAGAAAGACAGGGCGAACGTACATAATTTTTAACAAAACATCCTTAACTCATTAAAAAGTCGACAAAAACTATTGACTTTTTTTGAAAGGCTCTGTTCAGAGTAAGTATTGATATTAGTTGTCGCGCCTCCATTTAAGGGGTATTTTTAAGTTAAGGAGGTACCCTATGTTTACCACAGCAGTAGATAAGCTCCTTTCGCAGTTTTTTGCCTTAAGCGCTGAAGAAAGATCTTGCATTCTGGAAGTTCTCGTTGATAGCCAACCCATTAACAACTCCGATGGAGTCGAAAGCTTTCTAAGCAAGAGGCTCGATGTCAGCCGGTCAGGTCGGCCCGCCTGTCCGCACTGCGGCTCATTAAAAGTTGTAAAAAACGGCAGACACCGTGGGACTCAACGCTTTATATGTCGAGATTGCAGCAAAAGCTTTGGTTGGAGCAGCGGGTCCTTTTTCAACCATTGCAAGAAAGAAATTTCTCAATGGTTCAAATACGTCGAGTGCTTCATGGACCGGCTTCCTCTCAGAGAGTGCGCACGAAGGTGCGGAATTTCCTTGGATACCTCTTTCAAGTGGCGCCATCGGCTGCTAGACGGCTTACAAAAGATACACAACTCGGTAAAACTGACAGGCGTCGTCGAAGCTGACGAGGTCTACTTTTCGATCAGCTACAAAGGATCAAGAAAATTTTCGGCTCAGCACGCCGGCAGAGAACCGAAAAAAAGAGGAATGCGTTCCACGAAAAGAGGCCTGTCTGATGAGAAAGTTTGCGTGCCGACAGCCGTAAACCTAGAGGGAAAGAGCACAGGCGTGGTTTGCAATCTTGGGAAACCCACAACCGGGAATCTCAAAACTGCTTTAGGGTGCAAGATTCTTCCCGGTTCCACTCTTGTAACGGACAGTCTTGGAGGTTACCCCTTGCTAGCCGAATCTTGCAAGGCTAAACATGTTCAAATTCCGTCAAAGAAACACAAGAAAGGAATCTTCAATATCCAGCTGATTAATTATTACCACTCCGCCCTCAAGGCAATGACAAATATCCGGTTTAGAGGGGTTGCCACTAAGTATCTCAACAACTACATCGTTTACAACAACTTTGTGACCTTTGCCAAAGAGAGTTTCATGGAAAAAATTAAGATCCTGAAGAATGAAATTTTTACTATCGGAGTTGAGGAAAGAAGTTTTTCGGTAAATATCTCTAAACGGGATCCATTGCCGTTACTCAAAGATCAATACTTACTCTGAACAGAGCCAAACGAAAAAATATTAAAACTCGGTCCCTTGGATATGCAAAACGTTAAATCTCTTCCCCCTGATCCGGTGAATTTACTTAATTCAATGAGATCAATGGGATATACATTCCAAACAGCAGTTGCCGATATTATTGACAACTCTATTACCGCGGGGGCGGATCAAATAAAGCTTCTTCATGAAGAGTCGGCGGATCAAGAGCCGAAATTCGCAATAGTAGATAATGGGTGCGGTATGACCTCCGAAGAGCTTGTGATCGCCTTACGTCATGCTTGCAGTCACCCGGAAGTCCGAAGAGGCAAAAAAGACCTAGGAAGATTTGGATTAGGTCTTAAGACGGCTTCTTTGTCCCAATGCCGAAAGTTGACTGTGATAACTAAAAAAAATCAGCAAATGTCTGCTGCAGAATGGGACCTTGATTTTATTAAGGAAACCCGCGACTGGTCACTAAAAGTTTTTTCACCCGAGCAAATTAAAGACATTCCTTACTCTGATGAACTTAAGCAGTTTACTTCTGGAACGGTAGTCTTATGGAGGGGGTTCGATAAATTAAGCTCAGACGGTTCTTCAGTTAATGAGACCCTAAGCGGTCAACTCATGGTTACGCGTGAGTATCTTTCACTCGTTTTTCATAGATTTCTTTCACGTACTGGAAAAGAATGGGAGATAGCGCTATCAATAAATGGAAGAGAGGTCGAGCCGAAGGATCCCTTTGCGCAAGAAGAGGTTTCCTCAAAATCAACTTCATACCCCGCAGAAAAAATTAAATTTGTAGGAGAAGAAGACGCCAATATGGTTGTTAAGGCCTACACACTTCCGGCTCAAAGAAAAATTCAATCCGCAGACTTAAAAAAAATGGGTATCTTTGGAAGTGATCTTGCTTCTGGACAAGGTTTCTACATCTACAGAAATAAGCGATTGATTTGTTGGGGAAGTTGGTTCGGACTCAGCAAAAAAGCTCAAAAAACAAAGTTAACCAGAGTAAAGATAGATATTAGTAACATGACGGACGATTCTTGGGGGTTGGATATAAAAAAATCTCAAGCCGTCCCTCCCAAAAAAGTTTGTACTAAGTTATCCATGCTTTTGTCAAAATGGCAAGAAAATTCCGTAAACATAACAACAGGTAGGGGAGTATCACGAATAAAGCCGAATGATTCTCAGATAGCTTTTTGGAACTTAATTGATCTCTCCGAAAATAAATATTTTGTTGAAATAAACCGGGATAATGGTTTCTATGAGGAGCTTACATCCTCCATAGATCCTCAACAAAAAGAATTATTGGATCGTTATCTGAATTTTCTCGAAGAAACTTATCCGGTTTCATGGGTTAATTCTAAATTCGCAGAGGACAATAACTTTAGTTCAACTGAGAGAAAAGGAGATCCTGAAGTTATAAAGGAAATGGAAAGTAACCTTAAAGTAATGATATCTAATAAATCCCCTGAAGAAAAGATAAAGCTCTTGAATGAACTTTCTAATTATCCTGTCGTGAATGAAAATATTGCATCTTTTAAAAACGCTATCAATAACGTTCTAAAGGGCTTAACAAATGGAAAATAAACAAAATAGAGAATTGTTAAACTCATGTATTTCAATATTTCAAATGGCTAATCGTGAAATTGGGAATTTCCCCATTTCTTTAGAGGAAATAGAAAGAATAGTTTGTGATTTTTTTAATGACAAAATAGAAGCATTGAAAATGCTTAATATAATTTTGCCTTGTACTCATCAGGGCAAAATTGAACCTTCATTTTTAACAAGACTTGTTAACGAAATCTCTGCAACCTTAACAATTACATTCGAAGAAGGGCTGTTGATATCCTCAGGCTATAGAGGTCCTTGGACAAAGGAGAGGTGGAAAACTGGGTCGACCTATTACTGGGATAGTTTTGAACACTACCTCAAAACCGTCAGACGTTGGCCTCAGCCAATAGTTAGTAAATTGGGAGGAAAGGCCGATGAAATCTTGGACCACTGTGGGGATCCGAAAGAAATGTCAATGCCTTGGCAGATACGAGGTCTTGTCGTAGGAGAAGTTCAGTCAGGGAAGACAGGAACATACACCGCCTTGATAAACAAAGCTGCGGATGCAGGTTATAAAATTTTTATTGTTCTCGCAGGGACAACAGAAGTCTTGAGGAGACAGACTCTTTCCAGGTTGGAACGAGAATTTATCGGCTTATGGTCTGGGCAGGATAAAAACTTCCCCATCAATTCGATGGTTGAACATAGATTGGAAGGTCCAACGAACTCTAAGCGCAATCCTGTAAGCTTGACAACACAAAGCCAGGATTTCTCCAAATCTTCAGAAATTGTCCAGAATTTCAAGCTACAGTCGTTAAAAGAACCAGTAATCCTTGTTGTAAAGAAAAACTACAGAATTCTTAGCAATCTCACGCGCTGGCTAAAAAAGAGCAAAGGGGAGTCGGGCCTGATACAAGAGTCATTGATGCTCATTGACGACGAATCTGATAATGCATCCATCAATACTAACGATGAAGATAAATCGCCAACAAAAATAAATGATTGCATTCGGGGGATGTTAGGACTTTTTAAATATTCAACCTATATTGGTTTTACTGCGACCCCTTATGCAAATATCCTCATAGATCCAGAAGAAGCAAAAGATCTCTTCCCGAAGGACTTTATCTGCTGTACAGATATCCCCTCGAATTATTTCGGACTATATAAGATGTTCGGCCAAGAAGGAGATTTCGATGAAAAATTAGACATTGATAGCCCGTACATTCGCCGAATATGGGATGAGGAAGAATGTCTGCCCTTGAAACATAAAAAGGATGATATTGCGAAAATTACATTAAGCCTTAAAAAAGCCATTTACCAATTTTTGATAATTAATGTACTTCGAGATTTACAAGGCGAGGGAAATACTCATCGAAGTATGATGATTAACGTGACACGCTTTACAGATATCCAAAATAGATTACGTGATAAAGTGGAAGAATTTCTTCAAGTTGTTATTAATAATATAAAGATTTCTTCCTCTACTAATAATAAATACCTTCGATCCATTCATGATGAGTTCATTGCCGAATTCCCCGATGCTGGGTTTACTTGGGATGAAATAAACGCTCAACTTTTAGAAAGTGTTAAGAATATTGAGGTAGTGGCAGTTAATTCGTCGGTAAAAGACGGCTTGGATTATGAAGATAATTCAGAATCAGGAAGCCGCGTCGTAGTTGTTGGTGGTTTCAGCCTCTCCAGAGGCTTGACTCTTGAAGGCCTCTGCGTAAGTTACTTATACAGGAATGTTAGAACTGCAGATGCCTTAACTCAGATGGGAAGGTGGTTTGGCTACCGAGCGGGATACGAGGAGTTGTGTCGAGTTTGGCTCACAGATGATTTAATTGAAAGATATTCCTCAGCCGCAGTATCCCAGTCAGAATTGGTCAGAGAGTTTCAAAAAATGAACAGAGAGTCAATGACTCCTGAACAGTGGGGATTGAAAATAAGGACCAGTCCCGGTGCCTTCGCTATAACCAGTAGAAACAAGATGAGACATTCATCCGTCCGAACAGTTTTTATATCTCAAAATCTTAGTGGAGAGCTTGTTGAAGGATATTCCGTCAGAAAGTTAGACTCTAAAGGAAATGAAGAAGAAGTTTTGGACTTATGGAAAGAGGTCCGAAGTTTAAAAAACGATGATCAATTGAAAATTGGTAGTTCTAGACTTTTTACGAACGTCCCAAAACATCTTGTATCTAACTTTGTTAGAAATTTCTACGTAGATCCAGAAGTATTTCGATTGAATTCTGCCAATGATGTAAATAGCCCGATGGCCGATTTTATCGAAAATAATCAGATAGAAAAACTCAACATTTGGGACGTAGTTTTCATTGGTAATAGTCAGAATGCTGAAAACAATATCTCATTTCGCCCCGAACAAGAAATAGAAATTCCTTGTTTAAGCCGTTCTATTAAATCAATGAAAGAATTTGAGAAAGGATATATTCATCTTAAACAAGCACGTTTAACTGTGCCAAAAGATGAGTCGCTGCCTCTTTCTGAAGTCGAAAAACAACAACTAAGCGGTAATGAAAAGTCCAGAAAAGCCATTCGAGAAATAAGACAAAAACCTCTTCTTATTATTGCTCCAGTGATTCCTAGAATAAGAGAAGATGAGCTTAACTCATCAAAAGAATTACGGTCAGATAATAAGGAAGAGAAACAATATAAGTACTTATCGAAGGATCCCATATTTTTTTATGCGTTAAGTTTCTGTAATTATGACTGCGAAGGCGATAAAAAAGAGAACTATGCAGAATATGTTGTAAATAAGATCTGGCTTGAACAACATGCCTTGAACGATGACGTTGAACTTGAGGAAGATGATGTTTAAAAATCCTGGTTTTGAGCAAATAAAAAAAGTGTGGGATGAGACAAGAGATGATTTGGAAAAACATCCGTTAGAGGAAGGAAAAACAGTTGGTCGAATTATTTTCAGCGGAAACGGAGCATTAAAAATTTTCGCTATTGTTGACAGTGAATTTAGAATCGGCTTAAGGATTGAATCCGATAATTCTAGATATCAAGGGGGCGATTATGAACATTTTGATATCGTCGGAAATTTGCAAACAAGGTCGGGGCGTCCCTTTATTTTGCTTTTCCTTAAGAATCCTCTCTTAGAAGATGTCTTTATAAATTTTTGCAGTGATCTTGTTGAAGCAGCTTCTTCTTGGGAGAACGGAAATGGAGTTAAGTTTCTCCAAAGCCAATTAGAAAAATGGCATGAGCTCTTAAAAAGGTCTTCAAAGAAACTAAGCGAAGAAAAGGAGATAGGATTATTCGGAGAACTTGTTACGTTGGAAAAATTATTAAAGTCCGGCGAAGTCGATGTTATCGAAGGATGGAAAGGTCCCCTCGGAGCAGCTCAGGACTTCTTGACAAGTCATGGTCCGATCGAAGTTAAAACCGTTAAGTCTTCAAATGTAACGATAAAAGTTTCCTCGTTGGAGCAACTCGATTTTCCTCCCAAGGTCCTTTTGACAATAATCACTTTAGACCAAGATGAATCAAAAGGTATTAGCTTATTCGAACAGGTTGAAAAAATTGGAGCTTTGCTCAAGAACAGCCCTAACAGCATGAGGAATTTAGTTAAGAAGTTAGAACTTAGCTCTTACCGACATGAGGAGGGTTCCAAAAATGGTAATAAATGGGTGGTTCAATCGCAAAAATGGTTCGATACTTCCTCGCCGGAATTTCCTTCCCTTCGTAGATCTATTTGTCCTCCAGCTATTGAGCAAGCAAAATATCAGGTGCGAGTTAGCTCACTTTCGCAGTTTGAAATTCCTACGATTATAGAAGGGTGATCTACGATGGTACAGAACTTCGACGATTACATCAAAACAATTACGGAAGTTTCAGAAGAAAAGCTCAGTCAAAGAATTGGTGTGATGTTGACTGATTTCTTCCAAGCCGATTCTTTCAAAGTGATGCAAAAGAGGAAAAACATACCAATGCTTTTCCACCTTGAAATTATTAAAGAAAAACAGCTTCATTTGGTTATCATCGAAAGCCCTGCAAAAATTGAGGAAGGTGAAACTCTTGAGTTGGGAGATGCTCAATCTTTGTATGCAAAAGTTAAATTTTTTATATCATGTTCAGGAAATGCAAATTCAGTTGATTCCCCGCATAATGGAGAATTATTAAGGGCTGAAACAGCGAGAACTATTTGGCATCTCAAAAGGCATCAAAGTTATAGGGGAATTGAAGAACTATTCTTTCACATCTTTTCGTTCAGAGAAGTTAAAAATAATCTTAAAAATCTGTCTTCTGTGGTGTTTGATGGAAATTTTTGTCATTACAATGCGATTTCTTTAGGGGACCTCTGGGAAAAGGGGATAGAGATTCCTTTAGCACAACCCTTGGCTCCTCCTGTAACTCCGCCTCCTGGACCAAAATCTCCAGAGGGTCCAGGACCTTCTCCAGCAAATCCTGGAAAAGGACCGACTCCGGGTGGCCCTTCGCCTGTATCTTCGATAAATGAATTCAGGGAAGGCCTTTTAAGATTACCTTTTTCCGAGCGTCTAGAAGAAATTTTTCAAATTCTAAAAGATGCCGCCCTTTTTGAAGAAATTTTACAAATTGAGGCAGGCCCCGACAAGTTTAAGAATAAGCACGTAGGGCTGAGCGGTTACGCTCTAGATGATCTGACAAACTCTTTGTCTTTATTTATTTTGGATAATGAGAGTGAAGATGACTCCAACGACTCAAAAATATTGAAGAAGCGGCAAGAATTCCTTCTACAATGCTTGAAAAATATAGTTTATTTTTGCAAGAACAGTGATAGGCGAGGAGAGAACCTTGTTGATTTTTGGGATATAAATACTGAGGCTGGGGGGTTCGCTCATTGGCTCACGAATAAGTATAAAGAATCGAAGACGCCTTTTTCAAAAATTACTTTGTTCGTGCTTTCATTAAGAGTGAAGGCCACTGAAAAGTTGATAGATCCGGAAGCGGATTATCAATTAAAGGTCTATGACCTTATGGAGCTTTATGGTATCGCCAGCGGGGCGGCAAAATTTGTTGTGGACTTTACTCAGCAACCTAAGGGCTCTGGTTCCCCTTTGCGAGCACTTGCTGCGGGGGTTAATCCGGATTCTGGCTATAAAGCTTTTGTTGGCGCGATTCCTGCTGAAAAGTTATTCTCGATTTATCAGGACTATGGACAAAAGGTTCTGGCAGCAAATGTTAGAGCATTCTTACAACTTCGCGGTAAAGTAAATAAAGGAATCGTAACTACATTAAAAGAAGAACCACATAATTTTTTTGCATACAACAACGGCGTTAGCCTTATTTCTTCCGATATAGAAGGAGAGTTGTCAGAAGGGGTAGGTTTGATCAAAAAAGCAACCAATCTTCAGATAGTCAACGGTGGCCAAACGACTGCCGTCTTATTCGAAGCAAAAAAAAGTGGGATTGATCTAAACAACGTCTATGTTCTATATAAGTTAACTGTTATTCCTGAGACAGGCGACCTTCCCGATGAAGTTTTTGATAAGAGAGATGAATTTATACATAAAATATCCCGATATTCAAATACGCAAAATAAAGTTACAGATACAGACTTGGGAACCAATACACCGTTTCAAGTTAAATTTAAAAAGGAAAGCGAGAGGGCCATACATCGTTTCGATAATAAGGACGGACAAGAACTTTGTTGGTTTTATGAACGCTCCCGAGGCGGTTATGCAGCCATGGTTCGATTTAAAAATAAACAACAAAAAGATCGATTTGAGAAATCTCACCCCAAGAATTTAAAATTTGATAAAAGTGACTTAGCAAAGTGGCTCGTGTCTTGGGAGAAACGTCCGTATGTTGCAAGCCTCGGCGGAGAAAAGTGTTATAACGCGTTTTCTTTAGAGATAACCAGATTAAAAGAGATAGATGCAGAATATAATTTTGTAACTTCGGGCTTCTATCAGTCCGTAATAGCGAAGGGTGTTTTGTTCAGACATCTTGATTGTCTCATTGCAAATGCAGCTTGGTACAGAAGGGCTAGGTCATATAAAGTCAACACAGTTGAATACACTATGGCTCTTTTGCACCATCTTATCGATAAAGAAGTGCCGGGCTACTCCATGAACTGGAAGAAGATTTGGATAAATCAACTCGCCTATATCTCCCCAACTGAGAAAAATAAATATCTCAAGGTCCCCGTACTTGACGTTGTTTTGAACGTGCTTGCTCAATATGTAAGATCTGGATTTGTTTCAGATGAAAACGCCGACAAAGACGTTGGAGAAATCGTCAAAAAAGAGGAAACGTGGAAAAAAATGGTAAAGAATCCTCCCCGATTAAGCGAAATCTCCCCAACTTTTATTGACGAATTTTGCGTACCAAAAATTCAATTATCGGAGTTCCCCCGCTCCTTTTTTACGGTTACAAAAAAGGAAGAACAAGGCTACTTCGCATAATGATTTGAAAATGATGGTATTCCGTTCTTCAAAGACCAAACGTTTGAAGAACGGAAAAAATCTACTCAATCAGTTATTCGTACTTGAAGTTGTAGGTCGATAAAGTACCTTCCGCCTTCACCTTTGTAGATGCTTCCGTAATTATGTCTTTTTGTGGACGGATTATCAAAGTACGAAAAATTCATTAAGTACTCTCCCATTGCATTTCTTGTTGTGAGTTCAAGACAATCCACGGCCCCGTTTTTAGTAACGATGATGAATCCGCCTGTAGCTTGATCTCGCCCATTCCAAAACTTGCTGACTGTTGCTCCGGTCGAGAACGCAAACAGGAAATTTTGGAACTTGAAGTTAAGAGAAATTTTTCGTCTCTCCTCTGTTTCTCCGAGCTCTTTTATTTCAGGGTAATCGGTTCGTTTAGCTAATTTTGCTACCAAGGAAGAAAAACTTTCTTTTGTTTTGTAATTTATGTAACGTTCTACCAACATCCTGGCTAATAGTTGGGGAAGAGAACTGTCAATCATTCTCAAGTTGTATTCGAGGACATTTCCCCCGCATTTCGAATAAGCAAATTCGAAACCGTTTTCAATAAGATGGGTAAAAATTTTCTTAATGCCCTTGAGTTTTAGGGTTAAGATACCATCCATTTCATCATCTGATGGTTTTAGCCCGTCTTTTAGTATTTCAAGTCTTATCAGAGAGTTTTCTTTGTTTGCATTAAGAAGGGTAGGGTCTTCGCCTATGTAACTTTTGATGCTGAACCCTAGGTAACGACTAAGTGGGCTTTGAGGGATGCAAACCTCTGCAGAGAAATCCATTTTATCTGAACTTTTTGCAGTGATTTTATCTGCCCTGAGAACACGTAAGATACCTTGAATTATTTCATCGTTGTCTTTTATCTTATCTCTACCGAGGAGAAGGGAGAGCAGTTCTTCGCTATGTTCCTTACAGAAAGAAGAAGGAACATAACTAGTTTCACCCTTGGCTAATATTTTTATTCGATTATCATCCGTAAAAATATATTCTTCAGAACCGTGTTTAATTGAATTAAATTTCACGGCGTCGCCGGTGGCGACTAAATTTCCGTCAACGACAGGAATTAAACGGTTTCCAAGAATGTAAACAAATACATAGAACTCGCTAACTTCCCCTTTATTTTTGGTCTTTTCTTTCATGTCAATGAATGGTCTTTCTCGATAAATTAAAATCTAGGACTTCTTTAATTTTTTTCGCGATACTTTCAATAACATTGACAGTAACAGAGTTACCGAATTGTTTGTACATGTGCACATCAGCCAGAGGTAACTTGAAATCGTCTGGGAATCCTTGAAGCCTGGCCCATTCTCTTGGCGTAAGCTTTCTGATCCCTTCTTTATTGATGGTCCCTTTGATATGAGTTGTGGGCGTTAGATCTTTTTGTCGGAAATCAACGACAAGGTTGCGTTCTCGTCCCATTCCTCCGCATACAATAGCACCTGCTACTGAATTCCAGTCTCTGATCTCGAAGCCGAAACCGTGTCCGAGGGCTTCATGATGAGCGCGGTGCCTCCTGAGTGTCTCTAGGTATACATCACTTATGTAATATTTCGCCGGGACCGGCTCTTTCTCCTCAATGGAGGAAAGGGCAGGTGGATTCGGTGTCGTGGGTGAGGGAAATTCGAAACTTGTAGCATCTATGTCGTTTCTGAAAGCCACAATGTATATTCTTTCTCTGTTTTGCGGAACTCCGAAATATTTAGAATTTAAAATCTTTGCGAAAACTTGGTAACCGAGATTGACAAGAGTTTGGCGAACGGTTTCAAAAGTCCTACCTTTATCATGAATCTTGAAGCCCTTAACGTTTTCGCAAAAAATTACGGCGGGTTTATGTTTTTCGCAGATTTCTGCAACGTCAAAGAAAAGTGTGCCCCTACACCTACCTTTGTAGTCATCCTGAAAGCCCATTCTTTTCCCTGCAAGGGAGAAGGCTTGGCAGGGAAATCCGGCTAAGCATATGTCAAAAGAGGGAATGGCTTCCTTGGTTTCTTTTAAGGTGATATCTCCAAAAATCTTACTTCCAGGGTAATTAGTCTCATAAGTTTTTTGGGCAGCAGAGTCCCATTCACTGATAAATTCAGTAGATATTTCATCCTGAAAGGCATTATCGAAGCCCCTACGGATTCCACCGATTCCAGCGAAAAGATCAATCGATTTCCATACTTTCTTCTTACTCATAGGAGCGTACAACCCAACTGTTTTTAACTGTTTCTTTTAAGTAAAGAGTGGGAGTATTCTAAAGATATTTTTAGGGATTGTTCACCCGGAAAAACCCGGAATCTTTTTGCTTGTAAACAACAAAAAGGGAAAGGATTGAGGAAAAATTTAGGTTGGCCGAAGGTAAAAGTGAGAAATGGATAACAAAACTCCAGCCGAAAGAAGTAAGAATATGGCCTCGGTTAGATCAAAAAATACAAGGCCAGAACTTTTTATTAGATCATGTCTTCACAGGCTTGGTTACAGATTTCGTTTGCATCGAAAAGACATTCCTGGTCACCCCGATATTGTCTTGCCGAAACATAAAGTAGTCATTTTCGTTAATGGCTGTTTTTGGCATGGACATTCAGGATGCAATAAAAGCAAACTTCCTACCACCAATGTTGAGTTTTGGAAAAATAAAATAGAGGGAAACAAAAAAAGAGACAATATGATAAATAAGCTTCTCCTGGATAATGGTTGGCGTGTTTGTAGGATCTGGGAGTGTGCACTTCGTACTGTTGATTCTCGGAAAAAGCTTCCGGAGGAGCTCAAAAATTGGATTTCAGGAGATGAAAAGTTCGGAGAACTTCCAAGAAGTTAATTCTTTTAATGACAGACGGGAACGCGGTGTTTTCCGCTTTAAATTTGTTGGCAACTCTACCTTTGATGAAAAATGAAAGCAGTTTTGGCTGAGCTTCTAATCGGGAGAGTAATGGTTTTTTGAATTATTCGGACCGTGTCTAGAGAAGGAAAGGAAAAGTTAGAACCAAAAACCAGCGGCGCAGAAAACCAGCGAGATCCTGAACAGCCCGACAGCTCCGGC
>ERZ779840.3335-NODE-3335-length-12799-cov-4.119507_pt1 | contig 12799 bp, 8 predicted proteins | sample MGYA00511561_ERZ779840 | MGnify/ENA primary metagenome ERZ779840 (study PRJEB29588, sample SAMEA2162036) | human gut metagenome | biome: human gut; feature: human-associated habitat; material: faeces | place: Denmark | collected 2008/2010 ...
CCGCCGTTTTCGGCTTTTGGGCCAGCAGCAGGAGGCGCTCTCGGATGCCGCCGCCCGTCATGGTCGTAGCCGCAGTCAAAAGCCCGCCGTGCTTCCGGTAGGTCAGGCGCAGCAGCGTGCGGCCGTACTCGGCACGTTCGCTTTCGCCCAGGCGGCGCACGGTCGCTTCGTCACAGGCAAGCTCCGCATCCTGCCGCGACAGGAACGCAGCCCACCAGACCAGCGGATTGTACCAATGCAGCGCGAGGCACAGGCAGCGCAGCGCCGCCCAAATGTGGTCGCCATGAGAATAATGCGTCAGCTCATGCACCAGCGCATGCCGCTGCACGCTCTCGCCTGCGGTTGCCTCGGGCGTCAGGTAGACCGCCGGGCGGAAAACTCCGAACAGGCAGGGCGAATCCAATCCCGTGCAGATATAAACCGGCAGCTTTGCGCTGCAATCCAGCCGCACACGTGTTTTGCGCAGGCGAAGCGCGAAACGCAAATTCAGAATCAGGAATCCGGCGGCAACAATGCCTGCGCCGCTCAACCAGAGCGCATAGGCAATCTGTACGGGTGTGAGCGACGTCTTGGACATCTGCCCCGCGGTCTCCTTCACCCCGGCTGAAGCCACGGCCGAAGGACTGACCGGCTCAGGAATCTTTACAGGCGCAGCCTCCGACGGCGAGGCCGCATCAGCGTCCGGTTCAGCATTCTGAAACGGCGGGACGCTCTCCGGCTGCGTCAGCGCCTCCCAGCGCTGCACGGCCGGAACCTGCCGGACGGTGTTCTCCACGCTCATGCGCGTTGTGCCGATGCTGAACGGCAGCAGAAGCCGCAGCAGCACCAGTCCCCACAACGCATATTGCAGACGAGGATTGACGCGCCCGCGCAGCAGATAATGCAGGGCGATAACCAGCGCAGTGAGGATGGTTGCGGTAATGATCCAGTTAATCATGTGCTTTCTCCTCCAATTTCTGCAATATTTCGTAAAGCTCGTCCAGTTCCTCCTGAGAAAGTACCTGTTTCTGCGTCATGGTGCTGACCATCAGGCTGAGGCTGCCCTGATAGACGCGGCTGAGAAAGTCCTCGGTCTCCTGCAAGGCGGCCTCCTCGCGCCGAATGAGCGGACGGAACGCCTTGACGCCGTTCTGCGTTTCATCAGCCACGGCCTGTTTCCCCTCCAGACGCCGCAGAAGCGTCAGCGTCGTGCTGCGATTCCAACCCGCGATTTTTTCGAGCGCCTCGACCAGCTCGCGTCCGGTCTGCGGCTCATGCTGCCAGAGCAGCTCCATCACGCGCCATTCCGCATCGGTCAGTTTGATGTCGTTCATGTGTCTCACCTCCATTGTTTACATCTGTAACTACACCATATCATATTTGTTTACGTTTGTCAACAGCATTCTCAAAAAAACTGCACGGGATTATCCCGTGCAGTTTTCATTAGTTAACAGTTAATGCTTCGTGCTTACTTTTTGTCCTTATGCGAGTTCTTTTTACGGATCACGAGCACTAGGATCAGTGCAATGATGCCGCAGCCGGCAATCGCGGTCAGCGCAATCAGCCAACCGATGGACGTCTCATCGCCGGTCGTGGGCGTGGCAGCCTTGACCTTGACCGTGAGGCTGCACTCGGCGGAGCCGGCCTCAAACGTAACGGTCACGGTGTGCTTGCCGACGGACAGCTTCTCGAGCGCCTCGGCCTTGATTGTGAGCTTCTTGCCCTCGAGCGTGTAATCCGCATCGGAGAGTGCCTTGCCGTCGATCTGTACACCGGTGACGGACTCGTCGTCCACGGTGATCGTCACGCCGGTCTTTGCGCCCTTCGTCCAGCTCTCGTCGCCCTTGATCTCGTGCTTGAGCGTCTCGCCGTCCTCGAAGTACAGCGTGTCGCTCAGCGCGCCGCAGGCGGAGCAGGTGTACCAGTAGGTCGCCTTTTCCGCATAGGTCGCGGCAGAGCGCAGGGTCTTTTCGCTGACGGACTTGACGGTAAAGCCGTGACCGCTGGCCTCGATGACAAGCTCAGCTTCAGTCGTCTCGTTTTTGCCCTCGGAGTCGGAGAAAATCTTCTGGCAGACGGAGCACTTCCAATAGGCCTTCTTGCCGGTCTCGGTGCAAGTCGCAGGAACCTCCTTGACCTCGGTCAGCTTGTGACCGTTGGCGGGAATCACGAGTTCGGCCTCGGTCGTCTCGTTCTTGCCCTCGGAGTCGCTGAAAATCTTCTGGCAGACGGAGCACTTCCAATAGGCTTTCTTGCCGGTCTCGGTGCAGGTTGCGGGGACTTCCTTGACCTCGGTCAGCTTGTGACCGTTGGCGGGAATCACGAGTTCAGCCTCAGTCGTCTCATGCAGAGCATTTGCATCCGTGAACAGCTTGCCGCACTCGTCGCACTTCCAGTGCGCCTTTACGCCGGTCTCGGTGCAGGTCGCGGGCTTTTCTGCCACAGCGCTCAGAGTGTGCCCCTCAACGGAAGTGTCATAAAGAGCCTTGACCTCGTCCGCGGAGAGAATGGTGTTGTAAACCTTGATCTCATCGACAGTGCCGACGAAGCCGTCGCGCATCGCCCAACCCTGACGGCCATTCTTGCCGCCATTTTCGGAGCCGTTGGAAGCGTTCTCATACTGATAGTAACGCCCGGCAGGCTGACCGACCAGGAAATAACCGATCTCGCCCAGCGTACCCGCTGCAATATCGATCTCCTGCACCAGTGCGCCGTTGAGATACAGACGCAGCTTGTTCGTGGTGCTGTCCAGCTCTCCAACAATGTGATACCACGTGTCGATCTGCTTGTCGCCGTAGTGCTTATCGTCGCGGTTGTCAAACTCGTTGTCGTAGGTAGGCGTTGTGGCCGTAACGGCAAGCTGCTCATAGGTCTTTTCGTCGATCACACCGCTGCCGCCGTAAGGCTTGGCCGCGGTGAAGGCGATGGCAAAGCGGCCGTCCATCCAGACGTCCTGCCCCAGCGTGCCGCGCGTCTCAAACGTGCCCATCGGGCGGCCGGACTTGTCGTAAATGCCCAGAATGGACATTCTGTGGCTGTTTTCAAAATCCGCATTCATCCAGAAGCTGACGGTCATTTTGCCCGTGGCATTGATCTGTGCAGAGAGCCACGCGGTGTTTTCCTTGGAGAGCGAGAGCCTGGTCTGCTCGACATGGCTGCGGCCGTCGAAGTAGAGCGCACGGTTTTCCTGCGCGGATTTGTTGGCGGTCTTGGTCACATAATCCGTTGCTTCCGCATCGATGCCGTTTCCGCTGTAATCCTTGACGGTGCCGGTCTCGTCCATACGCAGGTAGACGATTGGCTCCTTCTGCTCCGCGAGTGTCTTGCCGGTGTAATCCGCAAATGTGCGCTCGCCGCTGGTCGCGACTGCGCCGGTGCCGGTCGCATCACCGTCAGCCGCGCCGCCCTGATAGAGCGCCGTGACCTCGTCTGCGGTCAGGCCGCCTGCGTAGATACGCACATCGTCCACCAGACCGGTTAGGCGGGTGCGGACATTGCTGTCGATCCAGTTGCGATGGCGATAGCCGCCGATCTCAAAGGCGCTGAGGATGTCGTCCCTGGTGTTGTTGGCGCCGTTTCCGGAGCTTACCCGCACGCCGTTCTGATAGATTGCGACGCTCGTGCCGCTCTTGACCACGACCCAGTGCGTCCATTTGCCGATACCTGCCTCGTCGGGCGAGGCAGTGCTGTTGCCGATGGCATAGGTCGAGCCATCGCCGCCGTTCGTGCCGGGCTTGACAATGTAGGTCTCGCCATTGACGAGCTTGCCGTACCACGGGCTGCTCGTGTTGATGTGTGAGGTAACTGCCGGAGAGGTGCGGTAACGCCACTCAAACACGGCATCATAGAGATCTTTTTGCAGCGCCTCGTCGCGGTACATGCCGATGACGGGCGTGAAGCGATCCATCTCGCCGTCGTTGTGCAGCCAGAAGCTGTAAGAGTAGGTGTCGCCGACCTTTTCGTTGATGTACTGCATGCCCTCGGCCGTGACGGCCACACGGTCGAGCACCGCGCCATACTGGTCGCCGCGGAAGCCGAGCGCGGTGTTTTCCTTCCCGCTCTGGCCGGTCGCGGCATAGGTGCCCTCGACGAGCGCGTCATAGCCGTGTCCACTGACGTCCTTCAGATAGACCTTTCCGTCCTTTTCATAGGTGTCGGCAGCGTCCATGGTGTAGCTCATGAGCAGGCGGGCAGCCGCAGTAACCTTATTGAAGCTGTAAGTCCTGCGGTCGAGCTTGTAAAGGCTGGCCGTGCCCCACTGATAGGTCCTGCCGTTCTTCTGCTCGGAGCCGCTGGCCGCGCCATAGAAGTAGCCGTTGCCCAGAGAGCGCAGACCAGTGGAGAATTGCGAGCCGCCGCCGCAGACCTTGCAGGCGTGGCCGGTCGCGCCATAGACCGTGGCCGTGTGATCGTTTTGCAGAGTCTTGCCGTTGCCGCACAGGCACTTGAGCGTCATGTGCCAGCCGGTCTCCTGCTCGGCGGTGTTGCCGTCGCCGTCGGCATCCTCGTAGTCGGTATAGCAGGCCGCCGTGGCATGCGCAGCCTCCTTGGTGACAAAACCGTTCGCGTCGGCGGTCACGCTTTGGCCGACCTCAATGGTATCCATATAAAGCGGCACGGAACCGTCAATGACATAGCGGCTCAGGTTGGGGAATTCCGTACCGGAGGGACGGTCGTAGCATTCCATCCACAGGTCGCCCGTGTCCTCGTCATATTCGAGCTGCTGCACACCGTAGGTCTGGTTGCCCGCATAGCAGAACAGCTTGTGTTTATAAAAGAGCTTTTGATTTTCGGTATAATCCTGCGTGAGCAGACCCTCGGTGAAGGGACGCAGATTGTCCGCAGTGATATCCTCCGGATCGAAAACCAGGAACACGAAGTTTTCATTGTCATAGCGCTTGGCATTGCCGTAGGGGCCGTAGGTGACGATCATATAGCGCTTGTCGCCGGTGGAAATATCGCGCACGCCGTCGCCGTCGGTATCGTAGCCGCGGCCGGGAAGGGTGCCGAAGGTGATGCCGTCGATGCCGCCGGTGCCGTAGCGGTGGCCCATGGAGTCGGCATTGTTGTTGTGCTCACCCGCAGTCAGCTCGTTTTTGAAGTCGTCACCGACCTGCGGGACGTACAGGCCGTACATCACGCCGGGCGTCGTGTAGGGCATGTCCATTTCGGTGATCTTGTCGCCGTCGAAAACGCAGATATACCAGCGCTCCGAGGCCTTGTATTCCAGAGAGCCGTAGATCTTGCCGTCGTAGTAGCAGATGTCGCCGATATGTGCGCCGCTGGAAATGGAGCCGGCGGCAAGGCCGGTCACAGTACCGGCGATCTTTCCGGTCCTCATATCGACCTTGACGAGCATATTGGTAAAGGAGGCATAGAGATAATTGCCCTCGTCATCGGTGCAGATGCCCTGCAAATGCCCCGCGCCGCCTTCGGAGGCGACGGTCGACCAGCTTCCGAGATCAAGGGTATATTCGCAGTTGTCCAGCACATTACGAGCCAGTGTACCTTTGGCAGGCAACTCCTCGGCGGAGGCGGGCGCAGCGGTCACAAAAATCAGTCCGGCGCACAGTGCCACGGCCAAAAGCAGGCTCAAAAGGCGTTTCGCGGTGTGTTTCATGGATTTTCTCCTTTCAAAAATTCAAGAAAATGTGCATCGCGTAGAAAAGAAGGGCGGTGGACAGGACGCCCACCGCCCTTCGGGGGCAAGCCGGATTTGTTTTATGAGGGAAGCTCTGATTCAATCGACAAGAGCTGACGGTTGATTCGGAGTTTCCTTAGGAACTTAGCTGTTGACCTCGGCCCACAGGTCAACCCAGTGGTTGATGAGGTCTTCCTTCTCGTTGGCCAGCTCGGCAAAGTCGAGCGCGACAACGCTCTTGTCGATGTCAGCCGGGAAGAAGGATTCATCGTTGGTGTAGGTGGTGTTGGAGCCGCGGGAGCCGGCGACCTTTTCACGAGCAAGCTGGAACTCCGCAGAGGACAGAACATCGAGGAAAGCCTTGGCAAGCTCCGGATGCGGGCAGTTCTTGATCATGGCAGAGGCAAAGCCGCAGACGGTGTTGCCTTCCTTCGGCCAAACGATGCTGCAATTGTCCGCGCCGCTCATGAGCAGGGAGATCGCGCCGTTATCATAGGTCAGGCCGACGGCATATTCGCCGTTGTAAACGCTCTTGTAAACGGTGGAGGAGCTGTTGGTGCTGACACCCTGGCAGTTCTCCATGAGCTTCTTGCAGTATTCCCAAGACTTCTCGTCGCCGAACTTGTCGCCGGTGACGGCCAGCATGGTCTGAAGCTGACGCCATGCGGAGGAGGAAGCGCCCGGATCGGCGAGCATGATCTTGCCGGCCAGCTCGGGCTGGAGCAGATCTTCGTAGCCCTTGACCTCAACGCCCAGCTCCTTGAGCAGGTCGTTGTTGACGATCAGGCAGACATACTGATAGGTGAAGTAGGTGTAACGGTCGTTGCCGTCCTGAATGCCGCAGTCGGCAGCGTAAGCAGCCTTGTACGGCTCGAGCAGATCGGCATAGGCATCGCCGTCGGACTGGGACAGACCGCCGAAGATGACGTCAGCCTGCGGGTTTTCCTTCTCGGCCTTGACACGGGCAATCAGAGCGCCGAGAGAGTCGTTGGTGAATTCGACCTTGACGTTCGGATACTTCTCGTTGAAGATCTTCAGGAACACTTCGTGGTCGGCATCGGTCTGGGTGGAATAGACGACCAGGGTGCCGGACAGATCTTCGGGCTTGTCCTCGGAGGGAGTCTCAGAGGAGGGAGCTTCGCTGGAAGGAGCTTCGCTGGAGGGGGCGGGTTCTTCCTGTCCTGCGCAGCCTGCAAACAGGCAGGCCAGCATTGCCAGGGACAGAAGGATTGCGAGCAGTTTTTTCATTTTCGTTCTTCTCCTTTTCGGATTTTTGATTGGCGCCGTCCTTCTCACGGCGCCGGATTTATACAACATCTTACGATGCTATATACACTGGATTGGGTGGAAAATCTCCGCAGCGCGTCACAGCTCGATGTTTTCGGACTTCGTCACGCGCATATAGACAACGAGAGACAGCGCCGTCAGAACCGTCGTGACTGTTGCGAAGGCCGCAGCCGCGCCGAAGTTGCCGCGCGAGATGGCCGAATAAGTGCCGACCGTAAGCGTGATGGAGCGGTTGTTGTACAGAATGACCGCGCTGGAGACCTCTGTGACAATGGAGACCCAGCTCAGGATCGCACCGGAGACAATGCCGCTGGACATCATCGGCACCGTGATGCGGAAGAAGGTTTTCATCTTCGACGCACCGAGAGAAATGGACGCTTCCTCAATGCTCATGGGGATCTGAATGAGCGTGGCCGTAGCCGAACGCGTGGTATAGGGCAGGCGGCGGATGATGACCGCGATGATCATGATCGCAAGCGTGCCGGTCAGAACGAGCGGCTTGCGGCTGAAGGTGGACAGCAGCGCAATGGCGATGACCGAGCCGGGCATGATGTAGGGCAGCATGGAGACGGTGTCGATCGTGTGGTTGAGGATGCTCGGGCGGCGTACCGTCAGATAGGAAATCATGATGGCCAGCAGAATGATACCTGCCAGCGCCAGCACGCCCACGATGACCGTGTTGCCCGTGGCGCGCAGCAGGAGCTTGTCGATAGCCTCGCGGTAGTTTGCCAGCGAATAGCCATCCTGGAACACGCCGTTGACGGAGTTGCGGAAGGAGACGTAGATGATGTACAGCTGCGGCAGCGCAGAAATCGCCACGATACCGTAGCAGAAAATGTGCATCAGCACGCCGCCCAGCCCCTTGGCATCCTTTTTCTCAACGGGATGCAGCGCGTTCATGGTGAAGCTGAATTTCTTGGTCGCAAATTTTTGGATCAGGAAAATGACTGCCGTCAGCAGCACCGCAATGACACTGATGGCCGAAGCAAAGTTGTAGTTCGAGCCGGTCTCACTGAGGAACTGGTTGTAGATCTCCACGGTGAAGGTGCGGTAGCCCTCGCCCATCATGAGCGGCGTACCGAAATCAGCAAAGGCGCGCATGAACACCAGCAGCGCCGCAGCCAGCACCGTCGGCATGGACAGCCGCAGCACAACCTTGAAAAAGCGCTTGATGCCCTTGCAGCCGAGGTTCGCCGAAGCCTCCATGAGGCTGTTGTCCAGATTGCGGAACATGCCGTTCATGTAGATCAGCACGAGCGGATAGAGCTTTGTGGCCTGCACGAGCAGGATTCCCCAGAAGCCGTAGATGCTGCCGATGTTGATGCCCAGCAGCTTCAGGAAGTTCGTGATGACGCCCGAACGGCCGAGCAGCAGAATCCACGCATAAGCGCCGATGAAGGGCGCGGACATGCAGCACAGAATGCTCGCCACGAGCAGGAACTTTGCGCCCTTGAGGCGGAAGAAGGAATAGAAATAGGAAAAAACGATGCCGATGATGAGCGAAACGATCGTGACGCAGATGGACACCTTGAAGCTGTTCAGGATCGTTCCGTAATAATACTTTTTGCTGAAGAACTTGACAAAATTCTCCATGGTGAACTTGCCGCCCTCGTTGACAAACGCCTGCCGCAGCAGCGTGCAGATGGGATAGACAAAGAACAGCAGGAAGCAGGCCAGCAGGAGAATGGAGATCACAGACCAGATCTCAAAATTACGCCGCTGTCTCATTTCGCAGCCTCCGTCACCTTGTCGTCGTGGACGCCCGTGAGCAGATTCTCGCTGCCGTCCTCGGTGAAAACGTTGATCTTGTCGGTCTTGATCTTCAGGGAGACGACGCTGCCCTTGGGAATGATGGAATCAATGGAGGATTCCTGAATGATGTCGGCCTCCTGCTCCCCGATCTTCACGGTGTAATGCGTGTTCAGGCCGAGGAAGATGTGATCGGTGACCTCGGCTTTCATGCCCTCCTCGCCCGCGTCGCAGACGACAAATTCCTCCGGGCGGATAGAAATGATGACCTTCTGCTCGTTCCGCATCTCCGGGCGGATGTTCTTCATCTCGACGGTGTGGCCGTTCTCGAAGCGAATTCGGCAGGTCTCGCCGTCCGTGAGCAGCGTGCCGGTAAAGAGGTTCGTCCGGCCGATGAAGGTCGCAACGAAGGTGTTAGCCGGGCGCTGGTAGATGTCCTTCGGCGTGCCGATGTGCTGGATGACGCCCTGACTCATGACCGCGATACGGTCGGAGACGGCCATGGCCTCCTCCTGATCGTGCGTGACATAGACGGTCGTGATGCCGACCTCGTGCTGAATCTGCTTGATGACACTGCGCATCTCCACGCGCAGCTTGGCATCGAGGTTGCTCAACGGCTCGTCCATCAGCAGCACGTCCGGCTGGATGCAAAGCGCACGCGCCAGCGCGACACGCTGCTGCTGGCCGCCGGAAAGGCGGTCGGGCATGCGGTTGGCATATTCGTCCACATGGACGAGCTTCATGAACTTGTCGGCGCGCTTTGCCACCTCGGCCTTGGGCAGCTTGCGGTTCTGCAGACCGAATTCCACGTTCTTGCGCACGCTCAAATGCGGGAAGATGGCGTAGTTCTGAAAGACCATGCCGATATTGCGCTTAGCCGGATCAATGTCGTTGATGCGCTTGTCATTGAAGCGGAAGTCGCCGCCCTCGATCGTGTTGAAGCCCGCGATCATGCGCAGCAGCGTTGTTTTGCCGCAGCCGGACGGCCCGAGCAGCGTAAAGAATTCGCCCTCGCGCACATGGAGGGTCAGATCCGGAATGATGGTGTTTTCTCCGAATTTCTTGACCGCATTTTCAATGTTGATGCTTACACTCATTTTGTTCCTCCGTTTTTTGTCTGTTCCCGTCACTGGCAGCAGAGCATTTCACCGTTTCAGATTTGCGCGTTTGCGCGTTCTGTTCGCGCAGACAGAGCATTTTGCGCGGGCACGCAGTCCCGGCTTGGACGGCAGCGGGCGTAAAGCCCGATCTCCGTCATCAATTTGAACAACTTTTTTATAACATTTTCGCGGTGCTTTCGTCAATATTTTATGAGAGTTTGACAATTCGTTTGGTATGTGATAGAATATTGCGAGAAAATTCGATCATATTTGCTTATTTTCAATCAAACAAGGAGGAAAAATCATGCTGTATACCGAACGGCACCACCAGATTCTTCGCTATCTCGAGACCCACAGCAGCGTCACCGTGCAGGAGCTTTCCAAAAGCCTCTACGCCAGTCCCAGCACCATCCGCCGCGACCTCTCCGAGCTTGAATCCATGGGCTTTCTCCAGCGCGTACACGGCGGCGCGGTGCTCACCACAGGTAGCAATTTCGATACGCCCGCGAGCATCCGCCGCACCCAGCAGCAGGAGGAAAAGCAGCGCATTGCCGATCTTGCCTCGCGGTTTCTGTCCAATTCAAGCAATTATTTCTTTGATTCCAGCTCGACCGTTTCCTTTCTCGCCCTAAAGCTGCGCGACTATCTTGACGTCAGAATTGCAACAAATGGCCTCGGAATTCTCTCAAGTTTATCCAGTTCAGAGAATCTTGTGGTACTTTCCTCGGGCGGTTATCTCCGCTCGCCCTACGATGAATTCACCGGAAATCTCGCCGTCCAGTGTATCTCTAATATGAACGCCGACACCTTCTTTTTCTCCTGCGCAGGCTTCTCGGCCTCGCAGGGTGCGATGGAGCTGAGTGACGAAAATGTTGCGGTCAAACGCGCGTTTTTTAAAAAGTCGAAGCAGCACATATTACTTTGCGACAGCTCCAAATTCGACCGCGAATTCTTTTTCAACTCCTTTAATATCAGCGAGCTGGACTATGTCGTCACCGATCGCAAGCCGGCCAACTCCCTCTATATTGAGCTGCTGGGCGACCGGCTGATCTATTAACCGGTGTGAAAGAGGCCTCTGAAGTTTTGCCGTTTATGCTCGTTTATGCTCGTTTTTGCCGCCGCCTGCGCACATTTTTCCCAATTTGACCGCCATTCTCCCGAGAGTCGTTGACGCTCCGCCGCAAAGTGTGTTATATACAAAGCAAACACACGAAAGATGAGGTACGACCCATGAATGTGCCCAAGCTCTCGCCTTCTTTGATGTGCATCGACTTTGCGCACACGGAGGAGACCCTGCGAATCTTTGAACAATGCGGCATCGACGCGCTGCATATTGACATCATGGACGGCGAATTTGTCCCCAACTACGCGCTCGGCACGAACTTCTGCGCACAGCTCCGCAAGCTCACGCGCATCCCGCTGGACATCCACCTGATGATCACACGACCGGACAGCAAGCTCGACTGCTTCGACATTCAGCCGGGCGAGTACGTCTCCATCCACTGGGAGAGCACGCCGCACGTCCACCGCACGCTCTGCGCGATCAAGGCGCGCGGCGGCAAGCCCATGCTGGCCATCAACCCCGCCACGCCCTATGACGTGATCCGTTATCTTCTGCCCGATCTGGCCGGAATTCTGGTCATGACGGTCGATCCAGGCTTTGCCGGACAGCCGCTCGTTCCGGCCACGCTGGAAAAGATCCGCGACCTGCGCACGTTTTTGGACGACAGCGGCTATCCCGATCTCGAGATCGAGGTGGACGGCAACGTCAGCTTTGAGAACGCGAAAAAAATGCGCGCGGCCGGTGCGACGATGTTCGTCGGCGGCAGCTCGAGCGTTTTCCACAAGGGCGGCACCCTGTGTGAAAATATTCAGAAATTAAACGAATCTGTCGGGAAGCGAGGAATTTAGGATGGAAATAATGACAATGCAGGCCGCGCGCCTGCACGCGATCGGTGACTTCCGCACGGACGAGATTCCCGTTCCCGTCCCGCACGGGCAGGAGCTGCTCGTCAAAATCGGCGCATGCGGCATCTGCGGCTCCGACCTCCCGCGCATCTACCAGCACGGCACCAGCAGCCACATCTATCCCTTGACCATCGGGCACGAGTTCTCCGGCACCATTGTCGCCCTCGGTGAGGACGCTGATCCGTTGCTGCTCGGCAAACGCGGCTGCTTCTATCCTCTTATCCCCTGCCGCACCTGCGACCCCTGTCTGACCGGCAACTATGCCATGTGCGAGCACTATAACTACATGGGCTCACGCTGCGACGGCGGCTTTGCGGAATACTGCCTTGTCCCCAGCGCGTGGCATTTTATCGAATCGCACAATCCGGAAATCCATTTTGAAGAGCTGGCCATGGTCGAGCCGGCCTGCGTCGCGCAGCACGCCGTGCGCAAGGGTGAGGTTTTTGCCGGTGCGAACGTTGTGATCTTCGGTGCCGGCCCCATCGGCATCATGGCGGGCCGCTGGGCACGGCTGTCGGGCGCAAACGTGCTGCTCGTGGACGTGGTCGATCAGAAGGTTGAATTTGCACATCAGTGCGGCTTTGACGCCGTCAATTCCACAGTCCCGGACTTCTTGGACAAGGTTCGCGCGGTCTTCGGCGGTCATCTGGCCGACATCGCCATCGAGGGCAGCGGCTTCGGCTCCGCGCTGGAAAACGCGATTCACTGCATCCGCGCCTTTGGCCGCATCGTCCTGCTGGGCAATCCTGCGGGCAACACGCAGATCTCCCTGGAATCGCACAGTCTGCTGCTGCGCAAGGAGGCCACCGTCACGGGCACCTGGAACTCGCATTTCGGCAATTATCCCATCAACGAATGGCACTACACCGTCGAGATGATGGACGCAGGCAAATTCCGTTGCCGCGATCTGATCTCGCACGAGGTACCGCTGGCCGAGCTTCCCAAGCTGGTGGATGACATTAAAAACCACCGCGTTTCCATCTGCAAGGCAATGTATGTCTCCGCACTGGATCAAAAATAAAGCAGTATGACCAAGCAAGCGCCCTGCCGGAATGCCCGGCAGGGCGCTCAGACT
>ERZ779840.3340-NODE-3340-length-12772-cov-3.972242_pt1 | contig 12772 bp, 8 predicted proteins | sample MGYA00511561_ERZ779840 | MGnify/ENA primary metagenome ERZ779840 (study PRJEB29588, sample SAMEA2162036) | human gut metagenome | biome: human gut; feature: human-associated habitat; material: faeces | place: Denmark | collected 2008/2010 ...
TCCGTCTTTCCTACGGTTCGCTGGGCAACCAGCAGATCGGTTACTACGACTTCATTCAGACTATTACAACCAAGGGGTCGATGAGCGACTATTCGTTCGACGGGACGGTCCTCGGCCAGCACGCTACGGTGAGCGATCCCGTGTCGGGCGACCAAACATGGGAAAAGGTCGTGTCGAAAAACCTCGGACTCGACCTCAATATGTTCAACAATCGCTTGTCGCTGACGACCGATTTCTATATCCGTGATACGAAAGGTATTTTGGGCAAGGGCAAATCGCTGCCGTCGATCTACGGCGCGAGCGAGCCGCAGATGAACGCCAACAACTTGCGTACGAAGGGTTATGAACTGGTGTTGGGTTGGCGCGATTCGTTCAAGTTAGCAGGCAGTACCTTCAGCTACGGTATCACAGGAACCTTTTCCGACTATACGGCTGAGTACACCAAGTGCGACAATCCGACGGGATTGATCGGCGATCCCTATGTGGGCAAGAAGTACGGTGAGATCTGGGGGTATAAGGTCGACGGGCTTTTCCGTAACGACAAGGAGGCCGCCGAATACGCTTCGCGGATTGACCTCTCGACTGTCGCCTCGGGTTACTACACCGCGACGGGTGCTTATGGCAAGGGAGTCCGCGGAGGAGACATCAAATACCTCGACCTGAACGGCGACAACATCGTCAACGGCGGCAAAGGCACGCTCGATGATCCGGGGGATCGACGCGTGATCGGCAACTCGTCACCGCGTTACCAGTACGGAGCGTCGCTGAACTTTTCGTGGTACGGATTCGACGTGTCGGTGTTCATGCAGGGCATCGGCCGGCTGGACTGGTATCCTGGTGCTGACAATCTGCGTTTTTGGGGTCCTTACTGTCGTCCCTATGCGACCTTTGTCCCGAAAAACTTTATGAGTCAGGTGTGGAGCGAGGAGAATCCCGACGCCTATTTCCCACGGGCCCGTGCCTATACATCGCTCAATTCGAATTCAGGCACGGCCTACTACACCAATGATCGTTATTTGCAGAATCTGGCCTACTGCCGTCTGAAAAACCTCACGATCGGCTACACGATTCCCAGACGGCTGACTTCGAAGGTCGGCATCAAGGAGTGCCGCATCTATTTCAGCGGAGAGAATCTTGCTACGTGGTCGGCGCTGAAGAGTGATTTCCTTGATCCCGAGCAGGCGGCCGCTGATTCGGATAAGAAGGCTAACGTTTATCCGTGGTGCAAGACTTATTCGATCGGACTGAATTTAACTTTCTAAAGCAATTGCCGTTATGAAAAAATACATTCTTTATCTACTGACCGGTATGGCGGCGTGCAGTTTCTGCGGTTGCGAGGAGGCACTCGACCGTTTCCCGAAAGACCGGCTTACGCCTGACGAATTTTTCCATACCGAGGAGGAGTGCGAGCTTTACACGAATGATTTCTATACGATCTTCCCCTCCGGGGCCTCCATTTACAATGAGACAGCCGACATTATTACCTGCAATACGCTTACGAGCGAGGTGCTGGGCAACCGTACCGTGCCTGCCACGGCGAGCACCTGGAAATGGGAAAAGCTGCGTGACATCAATTTTTTCCTGCAATACTCCTCCAACTGCACCGACGATCGCGTGCGGTTCGAATACGAAGGATTGGCGCGCTTTTTCCGGGCTTATTTCTATTTTGACAAAGTGCGCTATTACGGAGACGTACCTTGGGTCGATCGTCCGCTTGCGTCTGACGATCAGGAACTTTACAAGGGGCGAGATTCGCGTGAGTTCGTGATGCAGAAGGTGATCGGCGACCTCGATTTCGCTATCGCTAACCTGCCTGCCGAAAGGCAGGTTTACCGGGTGACGCGCTGGACGGCGCTGGCACTCAAGAGCCGTGCGTGCCTGTTCGAAGGCACGTTCCGCAAGTATCATGGATTGCAAGGCTGGGAGAGTTATCTCGAAGTCTGTGCAGATGCTTCGAAACGGTTTATCGACGAAAGCGGTTACGCGATCTACGATTCAGGCACGACACCCTATCTGGGGCTATTCTCTTCACTCAAGGCTATCAACACGGAAATTGTTCTGGCCCGAGCCTATAATACGGACATTGGTCTGAAACACGACGTCAACGGTTACCTCACCAGTATCACGATGGGGCGTCCGGGGCTGTTGAAGAACATTGCCAATATGTATCTGATGAAAGACGGTACGCCCTTCACCTCGCAGCCCGGCTGGGAGACTATGCAGCTGCCCGACGAGAGCCGGAACCGCGACGGGCGTTTCGCCCAGACGGTCCGCACGCCCGGTTACAAGCGTGTCGACGACACGGCCGAATCGGCCCCGAACCTCGCCGCGACGATGACCGGCTACCAGCTGGTGAAATATCTGACGTCGGCCAAATATGACTCCTACCAAGCTTCGACGAGCGATTTACCGCTGTTTCGCGCCGCCGAGGTACTTCTCAATTATGCCGAAGCGAAAGCCGAGTTGGGGACGTTGACCCAGGACGACATCGAACTGTCGATCAACCCGCTGCGCGAGCGGGCCGATGTTGCGGATCTCTCGCTCACGGAGGCCAACGCCCATCCTGATCCCTATCTGGCTTCTGCGGAGACGGGCTACGCCAACGTGACGGGCGACAACAAGGGTGTGATTCTCGAAATACGCCGTGAACGTACCGTCGAACTGCTGATGGAGAACCTCCGCTATTGGGACATCATGCGCTGGAAGGAGGGCAAGCGTTTCGAAAAGCCCTTTACGGGACTTTATTTCCCCGGTACGGGAAGTTATGATCTGAATAGTGACGGGGTGGACGATGTGTGCATTTGGTCCGGCTCGAAACCTTCGACTTCGGCGGCGACGGTTTACGAGCTGAACAAGGATATTTTCCTCAGCGAAGGCGACCGCGGCAACATCATCGTCCATACCGACTATGTCCGGACCTGGAACGAAGAACGCGACTATCTCTATCCCATTCCGACCGACGACCGGGTGCTGACGCAGGGCGCCATCACCCAGAATCCCGGCTGGAAAGACGGACTGAATTTCTAAACGGAAACCTAAAAACGAACTACCATGAAAATTACCAGATTCATATTGTCTGCTTTATTCGGCTGCTGCCTGGTCCTCTCCGCAGTGGCGTGTTCCGACTTGTCGGGCGACAACTCCGATTTCAATTTCGGGGACATGCCCTCCGACGAACCCGAGAACCCCTATGACGGGCAGGGGTACGACCGCCTGCCCAGCTCGGTCCGGCTGGCGACCTACAACACCCACCGCTGCGAGGGTTGGACCCAGAACTCCGGGACCGACCGTGCGAACTACAACAACACGGCCAAGGTCATCTCGCTGATGGCCCCCGACGTGATCGCCTTGCAGGAATTGGACAAGAACACCACGTGGCATCCCACCGACCAGTTGCAGGAATTGGCCGACCGTACCGGGATGCGGCCCTATTACTGCAAGACGATCGATTACCGCGGCGGTGACTACGGTATCGGCATTCTCTGCAAAACGGCGCCTAAAAATACCTATGCGGGCGACTTGCCGGGCGAAGAGCCTCGCAAGTTCTTCCTGGCAGAGTTCGACGACTATATCTTCATCGCTACGCACTTCTGCCACAAGTCCGACGAGAACCGACAGCGGTCGTTCGAGATCATCACCGAATATATCACCGCGCATTACATCTCTTACACGAAGCCGATCTATCTGGCGGGCGACTTCAATACGTCGGAAATCCCGGAAACGGCGCTCGAATCGTGGAAGATTATCAGTACTTCGGCCAACACCTTTGTGAACACCGCTTCGCCGTCGCGCATTGATTATGTGCTTGTCTATACGGGGAATTCGCCCCATTATGAGCTGTTGGGTACGGCTGTACCGTCGTATGAGGAGATCAATGTGATGACGGTTTCCGACCACCTTCCCGTATTGGTAGACCTCAAAAAGTAAGCGATTATGAAAAACGGACTTTTAAACAGTTTTTTCCGGATGGCGGCGGCCTTCGCGCTGCTGCTTTCGGCCGGGGCGTGCAAGGATGACGTGGCGCTGCCGATGCAGTCGATCACGCTGAGCTCGCATGCGATTCTCGCGCCGTCGTTCGCTACGACACTCTCTTTCGATGTTGCGGCCAATTGCGAATGGCAGATATTTGTTACGGGTAACGACGATGGCTGGGCTGAACTTTCTCAGGTTTCGGCGACGGGGACAGCTACCGTATCGGTGATGGTCGACGAGAACACGACTGCGCAGAGTCGTTCATTGACGATCCGGGCCGTGGCCAAACGTAATGCAGATGTGACAGATGAACTAATTTTCGAGCAAGCTTCTGCATCAGCCGAGGGGTACCTCTCCATTCCCGAACTTCGGGCACTGGCTGCCGACGGCGACTATACGGTGAGCGAGGAGATGAAACTACGCGGCATTGTGGTATCGAGCGTTCAGGACAACAACTATTTCGAGAACTGCCTCGCGCTACAAAGCGCCTTGAAACCCGGCTGCGGCATTACGCTGCGCACTGACGAAACGCTTTACCGCAATCCGGGCGAAGAGTTGGAGATCGATCTGAAAGGCGCCGTGGTGGGCGTGAACGCCGAGACCGGCGTGATGGAGCTGAAGCCCGTTTCGGACGACAGGATCACCCGTACGGAGACTTCTCAGGTGAAGATCGAAGCTCTGAAGATTACTTATGAGGAGCTTCGATCGGGTGCCTACGAGTCGATGTATGCGGGCTTATATTCCCAGGTTTACGTGCCGGAAGGTGGTTCGTTGGGAGATTTGACGCTTAAGGATAATCTGTCGATGCAGGATCCTGACAACAATCGCTTTCGGCTGGTTGCTTCGCAGGCTTCCTCATTCGGCATCGACCCTGCGCCAACGGGCAGCGGCGTGCTCAAAGGAATCGTCGTGCCGCAGGATGGTGCCTATGCGATCCGCCCCTGCACGGCCGAGGACAAGGAGCTCACGGGGTTGCGTTTTGGTGCACAAGTCGGCATCCGACTGCCCTATGTCTTCTCGTTCTACGCCTCCTCGCAGGCCAACAAGGATTGTAAGTATGTGACGGTGACTGACGGCTCGTTCGATAAATTGGGCGCGGACTTCAAAGTCGAGGACAAGGATGTCTCCAAATGCGTCGTGCTGACAGCGAAGGTGGCCTCGACGTCGAACAGCAGCCATTTCCGACTGACGCACTGGGCAGACGAGGGTGCACACGATAACATTCCGGCCAAGTCGATGGTTTACGGTCAAGATTCTTATTTCCTGTTAACCGTACCTTTGGCCGAGGACATGCCCGCATCGTTCCGCATTTCGTTCGGTATGTCGGGAACGGGCGGCGCTCCGAAGAACTGGGCGATGGCCTATTCGACCGACGGCGAGGAGTATGTCACCCCGTCTGACGGCTCTACGGCGATTGCGATTCCCGAGGCGATTACGGGCAGTGGCTATTTTTATTATTTCACGGTAACCCTGACGCCGCAGTTGCGGCTGATGAAGGGCCAGACGCTGCTGTTGAAACTTTATCCAACGGACAATGTCAGTTGCAATGGTGGTACAGCCGGATATAATTCGGATTCGCGCCTGCATTCATGTATCGCAATCGAAGCCGTGCCGAAATTCAGTACGTCGAAACCAGCCGGAGCGGTTTATTTCGAACCTTTCGACGGACTGACCGAAGGGTTGGATTACCTTTACGGCGATAAACTGGCCGCTATGCTGAACTATTGCGGCAGTGACATTTCGGAGTGGAGCGCCGAGTTGAAAAACGGACTTTCAGGTACCCATGTCCGTCAGCGGCCGGGTTATGCTCAGATCGGTTATGTCGAGTCGCAGGCCGTGAAGAGGGCGGAGTATAAGAACGAAGCGGGGGCGCTGCTCACGCCGGCATTGAACGCGGCAGGCGACCTGAACCTCTCTTTCCGCGCGATGGCTTACAAAACCTGCTCGGATCGCCCTAAAGGCAAGGCGAACGAACCTAAGGACAAGAAAGGCGATCTGACGGAAATCGTTGTCGAGGTAGTTGGTGGCGGAACGATCAATGGCGCAACGAAGGCGATTGTATCGGGACTGGCAACCGATGCGTTCAATACCTATTCGCTGAAGATCACGGGTGCGACGGCCTCCACGCAATTGCGTTTCACGAGCGAACCTGCTTCGGACGAGTTCTCCCGCTGGTTCATCGACGATATCTGCGTGACGAAATAAAGAACGGACAAAACCGGGAGAGAGGGCCGGAGTATTTTCCGCCCCCTCCCTTTTTGAAAACAGACTGATATTTATGATACGAAAAATCATGCTGTCCTTGGCGGCCTGTTGTGCCGCCGCTGGACTCTTCGCTCAGCAGTTCGTCTCTTGGGATGAAGCCTATCGGCAGGCCGATTCCCTGATCGCCCGGCTCAGCCTCGACGAAAAGATCTATTTTGCGCGCGGCTATTCCTCGTTTTTCTTCTACGGCGTTCCGGAGAAGGGTATTCCCTATCTCTATCTCTCCGACGCCACGCAAGGGGTTCATCTGCGCAACAACCTGCCCGACTCCACGATGGTCCGCCAGTTGGAGCGCTCGACGGCCTTTCCCTGTCCGATCATGCTCGCCTCGTCGTTCGATCCCGAGCTGGCTTTCCGTTATGCGGAAGCCGTGGGGGAGGAGTGCCGTGCAGGCGGCATCGAAGTGCTGCTGGGACCGGGACTGAACATCGCACGCAATTCCCAGTGCGGCCGCAATTTCGAATATTTCGGTGAAGATCCGCTGCTGACTTCTGTCATGGCTGCGGCTTACGTGCGGGGTATGCAGTCGACGGGGACCGCCGCCTGTCTGAAACACTTCATCGGCAACGAAACGGAATTTTACCGCCGCCGGTCAAATTCATTGATCGATGAACGAGCGCTGCACGAGATCTATATGCCTCCGTTCCGCGCCGGTATCGAAGCCGGTGTGGCCTATGTGATGACCTCCTATAACCAACTCAACGGGGAGTGGGCCGGTCAGAACAGTCGTGTCATCGGGGAACTGCTGCGCGGCGAGCTCGGATTCAGGGGATGCGTGATGAGCGACTGGAGCTCCGTGTACGACACGGAAAAAGTCGTCAAAAGCGGTCAGAATGTGGAGATGCCCGGCCGCCGTGAGTTCGTTGAGGAGGTGCGGGAGCTGCTTCGCCAGGGGTGCATTTCGGAAAAGGATCTGGAACGGATGATCCGGCCCAACGTCGCCACCGCCGTCGCTTTCGGGCTTTACGACCGGGTGAAATACCGTCCCGACCTGCTCGGCCGCTTCCCGGCGCATGCCGAAACGGCCTGCGAAGTTGCGGCGAAAGGCACGGTGCTGCTGCGGAACAACGGGATTCTGCCGTTGGCCGTCGGCCGCCGGATCCCGCTCACTGGACGCTTTATCCGGGAGATACCCCGCACCGGAGGCAGCACCTCCTCGTCGGCCGAAGTACTGGGATACGACAATGTTTCGCTTGCGGATGCTGTCCGTGCGGAATTCGGCGACGCCGTGCAGGTCGTGGAACGTCCCACGCGGGAACAGCTTGCGGCAGCGGATGTCGTCCTGCTTTCGGCGGGAACGATCGACGTGGAGTCGTTCGAGCGTCCGTTCGCCCTGCCGAAAGAAGAGGAGGCATTTATCCGCATGTGCGTCGAAGCGAATCCGAACACGATCGTGCTGGTCAACTCGGGGTCGGGAATCCGCATGAGCGGCTGGAACGATCGGGCTGCGGCGGTGATTTACGGCTGGTATCCCGGTCAGAACGGCATGACGGCCTTGGCGGGAATACTCTCTGGCAGAATCAATCCTTCGGGGAAGCTCCCGATCACCATCGAAAGGGAGTTTGCGGACTCTCCGGCCAAAGGGACGATGCCGGCCGGTGCGGAGTTCTACAACAAGGCGCCGCGGGCCTATAACGAGAAGCTGATCCGAATCTATGACATCGACTACGCGGAGTCCGTATTGGTGGGATATCGCTGGTATGAAACCAAGGGGATCGAACCGCTTTATCCGTTCGGGTTCGGGCTCTCCTATACGACTTTTTCACTATCGAAACCCCATGCGGCGAAGCAATTTCCGGCAAAGGGCCCGCTGACCGTTCGTGTAGCCCTGACCAACACGGGCTCCCGCTCCGGGGCCGAGGTCGTGCAGCTCTATGTCTCGCAGCGGAATCCCACGGTCGTGAGGCCGAAGAAGGAGCTGAAAGCGTTCCGTCGGGTGGAATTGGCTCCGGGCAAGAGCAGGGAGGTCGAATTCGAGCTCGATCGCAGCGCCCTGGCCTATTGGGACGACCGGACGCACGGCTGGCGCGTCGATCCCGGAGAGTATGTGCTTTCGCTGGGAACTTCGTCGGCGGATATTGCGGTGGAGTTACCCGTTAGCGTAGAGTGAAAAGTTGATATTTGCGGAATGGCGAGGCGAATGAAAAGACTGTCTGACTGTGGTCGTTCCTGCGGTATGGGCTTTAACGTGCCTGCCGTTTCTTCGAGGATTATCCGCAGATCATCTAGTTTGATTGTAACGTTGGATTCGTCCCTGATTTTAATAAATCCCGAAAACTCATCATCGAATTTTTAAGGTTATTACTTATAGTTGTTTTGTTTTGTTTTTTCAATTAGAACAGGAGCAAAAATGGGGGATTTCAAGGAGGTCAAAATCACTTGGAATCTCCCTAAATTTTCCGTTTATTCTTACAAAAAGTGTTTATAGTCTTCGGTTTGGTCAGAGATGCGAGTAGGTCTGTGGTATTGGGGATCGCATATCTTTTTGTTTCTGAGGTGTAAAGTTTGCCTTTGATTAGGAAGGCTCCATCTTTTGGGGATTAATAAAGAGAGGAGTATTCAAACGTCTACCGGCAATCGGATTCAAAAATACCGAATATTTTCTGTTTCAAGAGAAATGCGGACAAATTGCGGACATAAACGACAAAATTTAATCGACAATAAATTGATTATCAATTTATTGTCGATTAAAAAAAATAATCAGAATTTTGCAGGCTTCGTCGATCATAATGGGCCTGCGTTCCGGTTTGGGCAGTTGTAATACGGCTATCATTTCTCGAAGTTCTTTCAACTCCTGCATGATCCTTCATATGGCTTGCGGCAGATCGTTAAATGTTAGATTTTGCAATTCTTCCATAATAGCAAGTTATTTAAGTTAGATGATTTGTGCTATGACCGGATCGTTATTTTTGTGTATTTGTATACGTCCAAGCGTTTGAGTTTTTCGTGTCTTCGAGCAGTTCGAGATAGATTTCAGCCGTCGTGACATGTTTATGAGTCAGCATTTTGCTTACGGTGTAGATATCAGTTCCATTCGCCAACTGCAGGACTGCATAGGTGTGGCGGAAACAGTGGAATGTGATACGCTTGGTAATGCCGGCTTCTCTGAGCCAGCGTTTCAGAGGACCATAAAGCATATTGCGGTTGAATCCTTTGAAAACGGGACCTTGTTCTCGTGAGCCACATAGTTCGAGGGCATCGGGACTTAAAGGCATGGTGGTTTCCGTCTCCGTTTTCTGGGTTCGGTTGAATGTCGTACCCGGTACCTTCGAGATTAGGGACGATATTATCCCAACTCAGTCCTTTGGCGTCGCTGAACCGCAAGCCGGTAAGACACGAAAAAAGAGCTGCCCGTTTGAGAACGGGAATCTCACAGTGTGCGTTCGAGAGGTTATACAGCTCTTGTTGTGTCAGGAACTCGATTCGATTTCTTTTTGGTTCAATCCGTGTCAGAGACGTGTTTATATCTTCTGTCAATAATTTGTCCCGGAGAGCGATGGCAAGCAATCCGCGGAATTTGCGGTAGTAGTTTGAAGCGGTATTGATGCCGAGTTTTTTTGCTCTATTTTGAAATCGACAGGCAGACAAAAGATATTCCCGGAATTTGACGCATAAGTCGACATTGACCTGTGCAAACGTACATTTCCCGTTTACGAACTTTTCAAAATGTTTGTATGAACTGTTCCAGACATTATTGTGTTTTTGGGCTTCTTTACGGAAATATTTGAGAAAATCCAAGTTCAGTCGATGTCTGTCGAGAAAGCCGAATTCCTCGTTGATGACTGTTTGTACACGCAGGCTGCGGATAGCTTCGGTTTGTGCCAACATCGCTTCGTTGTATTGTTTCTGTGTTGCGCTTTTGGGTTTCTGATAAATGTACATGCCGAGAGTCTCCTGCCGGATCATTTTCATGGTTTCAGGGACACGTACTGCCGGATAATAATCGAGGTACAGGGTACGACGCCCTCCGGAGATCGGGCGGCTGCGCAGAGTCACTTTCACTCGTTTCATGATGTCGTTTTTGAGGGTTGCAAGTTTTTGATAATATTGTTGTAAACAAAAAAATCTGTTTTGCTATGCTTTGATTGTCAGGTGATTTTAGCCACGGTGATGATTTTTTGAAATCGGCTTCCCTGAACATGATTTTTCCGCGGATTTTTTCCGATTGTATTCCGAGGCGTATGATAAGATACCGAAGATTCGGTATCGGAAAATTGTATTTCGATACTGCATCTTTTAACGTAATAAGCCCGTCAGTCAATTGTTTCGGAATGAATTTCATGGCTGCATCCAAATGTTTGGTGGAATATAGAGTCGTTTTACCTTCACGTTTGCGTGGTACGATTCCTGCAAATTGAAACATATAAAGTACTAACTGAAACATTGTAACGGGTACTTGCTTGTTTACTGTCGATCCAGTCACCTGAGCTGAATGGAAGGCTGAACCCTTGTTTCTTTGGGGGCAATATTTCGTTGTGCTTGTCGATGATATATCTTTTGCTTATGCCGTTTATAATAATCCCGGTTATAACATGTTTTCGAGCAAAAAATATTAAAATGACTCATGTTGTTGATGTTTAGTGAATTGTATATGATGTGACGTGCGTCGGGGACATTCTGGGACGGAATTTTGCTGGCCAAAAGAAAAAATAGCTGGAGCCATTTCACCGTGGCGCAGCCATCTCTTATCTTCCCTTATTTCGACTTTACTTTAATGAACGTATATAGGAATACGGGGATAAAGTAAAGTTATTTTTTCATTTGGCTGTAAATTATCTTAGTGAATCCTTTGGCTGTTTTGTATTTTATTGCGATATTTGCGTTACGATAATTACGTAATTATCGGATAAAAATAATATGAAGCCGAATAATCCTTTCTTGATAGCAGGTTATCACAGCCCCGAATTCTTTTGTGACCGTGAGATGGAAACGGCAGCAATTCTCGATGCGCTCCACAATGGGCGTAATGTAACGCTGATTGCTCCCCGTCGTATGGGCAAGACCGGTCTGATCCGTCATGCCTTTTATCGCCTGAAAGAGCAGGAGCCTGATATTGTTACACTCTATATGGACATCTATTCCACACAGTCAATGGGTGATTTCGTGCGGTTGGTTGCCAATACGGTATTGGGTAAACTTGATACAGCGCCTCAGAAAACATTAAGCCGCATCGGGCAGTTCATTCGCAGCTGCCGTCCGGTGTTTACTTTTGACGAATTGACAGGTGTCCCCAAGGTGACGATAGATGTGGCTCCGGCCGAGGAAGAAAATACTTTGAAAGAGATATTCGAGTATTTAGGCTCGTCAGAGAAACGGTGCTACGTTGCCATAGACGAATTTCAGCAGATTGCTGAATATCAGGAAAAAGGTGTCGAGGCATTGTTACGCTCCTACATCCAGTTTCTGCCCAATGTGAACATCATCTTTGCGGGTAGCAAGCAACATTTGATGCAGGAGATGTTTACCTCGTCGAAAAGACCATTCTATCAGAGTACGCAACTGCTGACCATCGGTCCCGTTGATCGTGAGGCATATGCTTGTTTCGCCGTCGGGCACTTTGCCAAACATGGCGTGCAGCTTCCCCGTGAGGTTTTCGATACGATTTACGATAAATTTGACGGACATACTTGGTATATCCAGTGCATTCTTAATCGCTTGTACGGCTATAATCGGGATGTGGATACGGAGTTGGTGGTGTATGCTACGGAACAGATCGTTTCCGAACAGAGCTATTCGTATGCTGATTTGCTGAAGGCCTATTCGGCCGGTCATGTGCGTCTGTTGAAAGCCATCGCTCGCGAAGGGTGCGTCAAAGAGGTGTTGGCGGGAGATTTTATCAGCCGCCATCGACTTCGCGCGGCGAGCAGTGTCAGTGCTTCTTTGAAGAAACTGCTCGACAACGAACTGGTTTATCAGACACCTTACGGGTATATCATTTACGATCGTTTTATGGGCGAATGGTTGCGGCAGCAGCAGTTTTAACTTATTTTGAAAGAGAATTATGGTACGCAATCGCACATGGCTTGCCTTTGCCAATGAAAATATATGTAATCACCGTAAGGCATTAAAAGAATTGGGATTTGTGAACTGGACGACGAATGTCAAATCGAAATTTGTAGAAAATGACATCGTATATCTGTTTATGAATGATGACAGATCTATTCGATTTAAATTGAGAGTCGATAAAGTTGATGTGCCGCGGGAAGATGGTGATTATTGGGTTGATTCAGCTCCAAACGATAATACATATAAATTGGAATTAGTGGCTGAGTATACTGGCAATCTGTTGAAGGAAGAAGTTCTGAAAAGGATGGGGTTTAAGGGCGGTGGCTCTATTCTTAATCCTAGTTGTAACAATACAGAGTTGCTTGAATATATTAATGATGTTTTTAAGGTAGCAGCACAGACTGTAACATTTACCTTGCCATCCTATTACATGGTGGTTGATTTGGAATCAGGTGCATACTGTAAAACCAATGTCGATGCAGCATACCGAACAACCTGAATGTGAAAGAGTTGTGTTTTAAACGGTAGA
>ERZ779840.3342-NODE-3342-length-12767-cov-5.267385_pt1 | contig 12767 bp, 7 predicted proteins | sample MGYA00511561_ERZ779840 | MGnify/ENA primary metagenome ERZ779840 (study PRJEB29588, sample SAMEA2162036) | human gut metagenome | biome: human gut; feature: human-associated habitat; material: faeces | place: Denmark | collected 2008/2010 ...
CGGGCCGTGGCTCCGGCCTCCGTCCGGAGCGCCCCGCGCCCTGTGCCGCCCAGTCCGGTTCTGTCTCAAATTATACCACGGGCAGCCAAAAGAGAAAAGCCCCCGAAGGAGCTTTTTCCTATGTGCAAAATGTAGATTTTAGTCGTGCCGGATGGCCTCCAAAGCGGAGATCTTAACAGCGCGGTTGGCAGGGATAAAACCGAAAACAACGCCGACCATCATCGAAAAGACCATTGCCACCAGTACCAGCCACCACGGGATGATGGAAACCGCCCCGCCGTTGCCGAAGCTGAGCCCCAGTGATGCCAGAAGGTTTGCTACGATCGGCACATTGTTTAACAGATAGCTGATCAGGAAGCTGAGCCCAACGCCCACCACGCCGCCGATCAGACCGATCATAGCGGATTCGGTGAGGAACATGGCGCGAATGGCGCCCAGCTCGGCGCCCAGCACCTTCATGACGCCGATCTCCTTGGTGCGCTCATAGATGGACATGACCATGGTGTTGGCGATGCCGATGGCAGCGACAAACAGAGAGATAGCCGCCAGACCGCCCAGCATCGTCTGGATCATGGTAAGCTGCTCATCAAAGTATTTGCGGGTGTCCTCCATCGAGGAGCACTGGAAGCCCATATCGGTGATGGACTGCTGCACTGCGGCAACCGAGGCAGCGTCTACGCACTTGACCCGTACCTCATCATAGTTGGTGGTGTCTGGAGCCTTTTCACCGCTGATCTTGTAGTATTTCTGCTCCAGCGCCTTCAGCTGGTTGATGTCCATCAGGATGCATTCGCTGGTCTCCCAGCCCTTGTTCCAGTCCTCCACCATCACGCCGGTCACATTGGGGGTGACCTCCAGGCCTTTTTTCAGGTTGCCGTTGTTGTCGTAGCTTTCGCTGTACAAGACCAGCTTATCCTTCATGATATCCACAAAGGGCTTTTTGGGGTTGCCCATGGCGTCGGTCTGGTTGCGATCCACATAGTTATTCCGCTTTTTCTTGGTATCCCGGAAGGAATACGCCACATTGGCGCCCGCCACCATGCTGTAATCCTTTTTGCTGTCTGCGAAGGAGGTGCCGTCGCTCAATTTATAGCCGAGAGCGTCAAACGCCTCGGGGTAGATGCCGATGATATTGGTATAGGCCGCATAGCGCCCGTTGCGGGATTTCAGCCGGAAGCTGACCCGGCTGCTGTAAAACGGGGTCGCGATCTGCACATGATCCATCGCCTGTATTTTGGAGAGGGCTTTATCGTCCAGCTTGGTCTCGCCTCCGCCGTAATTGTAGACATTGATGATGGTAAGATCGCCCCACTCTTGCAGCATCTGCATCATGGATTCCCGCGCACCGATGCCGAGTGAGACCATCAAGATGATGGCGCACACGCCGATGACAACGCCGATAACGGTCAGGGCGGTACGCACCCGGCGGCGGGTCAGGTTTCGCAGGCAGACGCTCAGAAGGTCAGATATCCTCATCTTCTTCTACGCTCTCCTTTTTATTTTTACGCAGCTTCAGGTACACGAATACGCCGGCAGCCACTACCACCACACCACCGATGACCCAGAACCACGGGAAACCCGCAGGCTCTTCCATGCCGGGGTCAGTGCCGGGATCCATACCGGGGTCGACGCTGGGATTGCTGGGACCCCATACATCCTCGTAGCTGGTCACCTGCGTGGTAAAGGGCACCGAAACGGTGCGCTGGTTCATGTTGGTATCCTCGTAGGTGATAATGACCTCACCCACCAGCTCTCCCTTTTCATTCCCGGTGATGTAGAAATCGGCGCTGGAGGTGGTGCCGGAGGCAAGATTGCCCAGATACTGCTCCTCGCCGTTATTGGAAAGCCCCTCGCAGTTCAGCTTGGCGGAAAGATTGTAGATATCGGTACGGCTCTTATTGACGAAGTTGACGGAGAGGTTATTTTCCTCGCCTATGAAGATCTGTTGGGGCAGGTCGATGCCGGTCACGGTAAAGCGGTCCACCTGCAGCACCGGCATGCTGATGGTCTCGGTGGTCTTGGCATTGCGGCGCACGCCGTTATCCAGGTAGTCATAGGTAAAATCAACGGTCATGGAATGGGACTGGGCCGCCGCAGTGGGCTTCACGGTCACATTCACGGTCTTGGTGATGGTGCCCTCGGCTGCCAGCGATTCGATGTAGAAGGAATTGGAGCTGCTGGTCAGCATCATGGCATCGGGCAGGGTCATGGTCACCATCATGTTTTCCACGGCCATGGTCTTGCTGGTATTGCGGAAGGTCATGGTGATATTGCGGGTCTCACCGGCCACCAGGTCGCCCTTGCCGTAGCTGTAGCTGCTGATGATGACATAGGGCTGGGCCGCGGTGGTCTCGGTGTCGGGTTTTTCGTCGTCCGGCTTGGTGGGGATGATGGTGGCGTTATCGATCTTGCAGGTTACAATAGCATTGTAGTTGCCCTGGGTAATGATAAGCTTCAGGGTGTTATCGCTGCCGCCCACATAGTACACGCCGGTCAGCTGGATTACCATACCTTTATCGGTGCTGCCTACTGTCCATTTTTCAATTTCAGCACCGGCGCCGGAGCCAGCCAGGAAGCTGCTGTCGCCAGGGGTGGTAACAGAGAAATTATCCTTGCTGTAGCCGGTGGACCCATAAAGGCTCAAAAAGTCATTGTCAGTAACATACAGGGTCAAATCAACATAGTTGCCCTTTACGATCTCAGAGCTGGGATTGACCTTATCCAAAGGGGAGCCAGGATATTTGGTGTACTTTTTGTTATTGGCCATGTCCTTGTGATACATCTGCCAGTAGTAGCTGCCGCTGCAAATAGCCTCCAGGCGGAAGCTGTCAGCGGTCTTTTCGCCGCCCAGGGTGCTCTTGGCCTGGAATACGGGGGTAACGGTTGCATTGCCAGTCAAAACAAATTTACCGTCTGTTTTAATATCGGTTGTAGTTTCACCAATAGTGTAATTAAGGGCAGCCAATTCATATCCGGCTTTGGGTTCAGCCAGAATAGTAACCTCGGTGCCTTTTGCAATGGCACTGGATGTGGCACCGGCGGTGAGAGGGGATTGGGTAGAATTGTACTTGATGGTCAGTGTTCCATTTTCAAATTTTCCGGCTGTAATGGTATATGTATCATTCGTGGTATTGCCAGTATTGGTGCCCTCAGACTGGTCTGCCATCGCTACGGTGCCCAGCACCATGGCCAGCACCAAAATAAATGTCAGGATTTTGCTTATCTTTTTCACAGTCATACTCCTCCTTGGCCGGTGGCCAGTGTGTTATCGGTAAAATGCAGTGTCTCCGGCAGCTCCTCGGCAGGGGCGGCGGAGGTTTCCTCCATCGTTTTACTGTGGCGGTGGTCCTCATTGGAGATAATGCGGCCGTCGGAGATGGTCACGATGCGGTCGCAGTATTCCGCCAGGCTGCGGTCGTGTGTCACCAGTATGATCGTGGTGCCCTTTTCCCGGGCAAACCGCAGGAACATCTCCATGACCTCTTTGGTCGTTTTGGTATCCAGGTTGCCGGTGGGTTCATCGGCAAATACCACCTCGGGATTGGTGACGAAGGCGCGGGCGATGCCCACACGCTGCTGCTGGCCGCCGCTCATTTCATTGGGACGGTGGTCCATGCGCTCGCCCAATCCCACCTGCTTTAGCATTTCACGGGCGGCTTCCTCACGCTTTTTGCGGGACACCCGGCGGAACATCAGCGGCATGGCCACATTTTCCACAGCGGTCATCCCCTGAATGAGATTGTAGGACTGGAACACAAAGCCGATGTGCTTCTGCCGGAACACCGCCAGCTGCTTTTCGCTCATCTTGGAGATCAGCTCTCCCTTGATCTTTACCGTGCCGCGGGTGGGCTTTTCCAGCCCGGCCAGCTGGTTCAGCAGGGTGGATTTACCACTGCCGGAGGTACCCAGTATACAGCACACCTGCCCCTGCTCGATGGTCAGGTCGATATTATCCAGAGCGACTACCTTTTCATCGCCGGTCCGGTACACCTTGCGGAGATTTTTGGTCTCCACCATGTATTGCACATTTTTTCCCCCTCTCGCAGAAAAATCATATTTCACTAAAATAAGTGTACAGTTTGATGGATTTTATTGCATCCAAAAACAAAAGATGCAAAAAAATTTTGCAGCAAACTGTACTACTGGAGCTAATACAGTCAGCATACCATTTTACCCCTATATAGTCAACGCAGTTCACGGCGAATTCATAAAATATTAAAGAACACAAAAAAGCTCCCGCACCTGTTACAGTGCGGGAGCTCTTGGTAAAACTGTTTCCTGCGGCCGTTTGCAGCCGGCGCAGGAGCTTGGGGAATGAGCCGAAGGGAAAAGAATATGAGGACAAAACGAAAAAGTATAAAGAAGGATGAAGATAAGGAGGAGAAAGAAAAACCTTCGGCCGGGCTGTGCGCCCTTATTTATTCCACACCTTTATCATATACGGCCAATGTGATGGCTGTGTGAAGAAATCAGGAAAAATCGGAATGATTTTCTTCACTTTCGGCGGTTAAAGCGTCCTGCTGCTCCAGCAGCGGCAGCCGGAACCAGAAATCGCTGCCCTCGCCCAGGGTGCTGGCTACGCCGTATTCGGCGCCGTGGGCCTCCAGCACGCCCTTTACAATGGAAAGTCCTAGCCCGGCCCCCACGGTGGAGCGGCGGTGGTTTTTATCTACCTTGTAGTAGCGCTCCCACACATAGGGCAGGCTTTCGGCCGGAATGCCTTCGCCGTGGTCGATGACCTCCACCTTCACAGTCCCATTCTCGATGGTCTGGCGCACCAGTACGGCCCGGTCGGCCCCGGCATAGTTGATGGCGTTATTGATGAGATTATACAGCACTTGGGTCATGCGCAGCCGGTCGGCCATCACCATGGCGTCGCCGTCCGCTTCCAGCGTGATGGCGTAGCCGTCATGCAGCACCAGCTTGGCGTACCGCCCCATAATGCCGCGGATCATCTTGGTGAGATTGAGCGGCTCCGGTTCGGGGGTCTGCGCGCCGCTCTGCAGCCGGGAAAGATTCAGCAAATCATTGACCAAATCAGTCAGCCGGCGGGCCTCATCTATGATGATCTGCACATTTTCCGGGGTATTTTCACCCGGCAGATCGCGCATTACCTCGGCGTAGCCGGTGATCATGGTCAGCGGGGTGCGCAGGTCGTGGCTCACATTGGCGATGAACTCCTGCCGCAGATGTTCCACCTTGCTCAGCTCCCGGCTGGCATAGTTCAGGGTATCGGCCAGCTCGGTGACCTCCCGGTAGGTGCCGCCGGTAAACTGCGTGCCGTAATCGCCGGTGGCCAGCTGCTTGGCGCTTTTGGTAATGCGGGTGATGGGACGGGAGATCATGGAGGAAAGCAGCAGCACCAGCAGGATGGAAAACGCCGTCATGATGACCGTGATGATGACCAGCTGGGCCCGCAGTGTTTCCACCGTGGTATTGATGGGCGTGATGGTGGCATCCACCATGACCATGACCGGCTCGGCGCCTTCGTCCTCTCCGCGCGTGGTCAGAATGCCATACAGCAGCTGCTCGGTGGAGGCGGCCTGGGCGGTTGCTTTGCTCTGCATGGCGGGGGAAAGCTCCAGGAGCTGATAGTTTTCCAGCACGGTGCCGCCGTTTTCCTGCGCTTGCCGGAACAGCAGCGCCGCCTGATCGGTAAGCAGCATGTGCAGGATGCAGGAGGGCTGGTTGCCGGAGGTCAGTACCGGGGTGCCGTCCTCCCGCACGATGTGGACACAGATGAGATCCTGGCGGGTCAGGCGGTTCACCTCGGTGTAGAAGTTCTCATCATTGATGCTGGCGGCTACTTCCTCGGCGGTATTTTTGATGGAGCTGGTCTTGATGGATTTGTAGAAGCTCTCCAAAAAGACGATCTGCAAAAGCCACAGCAGCATCAGCAGCAGCGCCACGAACATAGCAAAGCTGCCCACCAGTCTCCAGCGGATGCCCAGGTGGGAAAAACGGCTTTGCTTATGCTGCGGGGCAGGGGAGGACTCAGTTGGCGTCTCCGTCTGCATCGCTTTCCGGCTCTGCCACAGTTTCAAAGCGGTACCCAACTCCTCTTAGCGTGATAATGCACCGGCTGTACCGGCCCAGGCTCTTGCGCAGCAGCTTTACATGGGTATCCAGCGTGCGGTCGTCGCCGTAAAAATCATAGCCCCACACATCGTGGATCAGCCGCTCGCGGGTCAGGGCCACGCCGCGGTTGCGCACCATATAGAAAAACAGGTCGTACTCCTTGGGAGACATCTCTATGCGCTGCTCGTCAATGAAAACCAGCCGCGCGGTAAAATCCACCGTCAGCCCCTCAAAAACAAAACGGTTGTTTTCCTCGCCGCCGCTGCGCTTGATGATGGCGGCCACCCGCATCATCAGCTCCTTGGGGGAAAAGGGCTTGACCACATAGTCATCGATCCCCAGCTCGAAGCCGTGGATGCGGTCATATTCTTCGCCGCGGGCGGAAAGCATGATGATGGGCGTGCGGTTGTATTTGCGGATTTCGCGGCAGGCGGAAAAGCCGTCCAGCTCCGGCATCATCACATCCATGATGATGAGATCGAACGGCTCGGTGCGGCACAGGTCGATGGCCTCCATGCCATTGGCGGCCTCGGTGACCCGGTAGCCCTCGAATACTGCGTATTTTTTAATGATCTCGCGGATCTTGGCTTCGTCATCCACGACCAGGATGTGATACATGGCGGTTACCTCCTTTGGGGGTGCAGGCTGGCATTCGGGCGGCCCCGTGCCTGGCTCCGCCGGGCTGGGGCGCCCCCCTGCGGGGGGCGCCCTTCGGGAGCCGAAGGCTCCCGCGCGGGGCCGCCCAAAACCAGCTTCCTGCAATATCCATGGTTATTATAGCATACTTTCCCGCGCCGATGCTATAACCTTTACGAAATGTTAATATCTTTCCTCTTGCGTTCGTCCCGTTTTGCGCTAAAATAAGATTAGAAATCCCCGACCGACCGGTCGGTCGGAACATCTATCCCCCGGAAATGGAGAATCCTCTATGCTGTCTCGTCTCAGTGTCAAAAAGCCCATGACCGTATTCGTCTGCGTGGTGCTGGTGCTTATCCTCGGTGTCATGTCTTTCATCAATATGACCACCGACCTCCTGCCGAATATGGATCTGCCCTATGCCATCGCCTATACCACCTACATCGGCGCCAGTCCGGAGCAGGTGGAGCAAAGCGTGACCAAAACGCTGGAAAGCGCCCTGGCTACCACCAGCGGCGTCAAGAATATCACCAGTATCTCGCAGGAAAATGTCAGCATCGTGGTGCTGGAATTTGAGGAAGGCACCGGCATGGATTCCGCCATGATCGAAATGAACGCCAGCCTTGATCAGATCGCCGGCTCCCTGCCCGAGGCCGCCGGCAGCCCGGTGCTCATGAAGATCAATCCCGATATGCTGCCCATCATGGTATTGGCGGTGGATAGCGATAATATGGCCCGAAACGAGCTTTCTCAGTTTACCTCCTCCACCGTCATCCCGGCACTGGAGCGGGTGGATGGCGTGGCGTCCGTTTCCGGCAGCGGTTTGGTGGAAAGCCAGATCCGTGTGGAGCTGGATCAAGCCAAAATCGATGAGTTGAACGATAAGGTACTGGCGGCCATTGATGGCTCTCTGGCCGATGCCGAAAAGCAGCTCAAGGATTCTCGCAGGCAGATCAACGACGCCAAAAAGAAGCTGGAGGAGCAAAGCGGCACCGCCTATGCCCAGCTGGTGGCCGCTGCCCAGCAGCTGGCCGATGCCAAGGATCAGGCCTCCCTCGGCTCCACCCTCACCTCGGCGGAGGTCAAGGCCATTCAGGCCGTGCTGGCCCAGTACGATAACATGGTAAATCTGCGCGATAGCTACAATGCCAGTGAAGATTACGCCCGTACCCATCTTTCCGCTGTAAAATATGCCGAGCTGCAATCTCTGCAGCTTACCCGCACCCAGCTGCGCGCCCAGCTGAAAGCCGCCCAGGCCTCGCTGGAGACCGCCGAAGCCACCCTCAAGGAGATCGGCAGCAGTGAAGCCGCCCTGCAGCAGGATGTGACCAATGCCAAGGATGCGCAGAAAGCCGCTCAAACCGCCTACGAAGAAGCTTTGGCCGGCGCCCCGGAGCGTCTCAAGGACGATCCCGGCTGGCAGGACCTGCTGCGGCAGGAGCAGGAAAAGCAGGCGGAGGTGGACGACCTCCAGGCACAGCTGGAGAAGGACCCCGATAATACCGGGCTGCAAGCCCAGCTCAATACCGCCGAAGCCGAGCTTGCCGCCATCCAGGCGGCGCAGACCGCCTACCTTACCCGCAATGACCCGCAAACCGTTGCCGCCGCGGAAAAGCTCTCGGCTGCCGAGGAGGAGGTGACCCGCGCCAACGCCCGGCTGGAGACCTTCCAGCAGGCCACCGAGGCGAAGGCGGAGGCCGAGAAGGCCATCGCCGACACCACCAAAGCCATCGAGGAAAACGCCGACGCCATCAAACGCGTGCTGGGCGAGGCCGAGGGCAAGAAGTGGATCGAAAGCCACGATAAGGTGCAGGATGACTACGGCACCATTACCGAGCTGAACGCCGCCATCGATGCGCTGGCGCCCCGCATCCCGCAGCTAAAAAAGGAGCTGGAAACCGCTCAGTCCAGCCAAAAGGAGCTGGACGCCGCCCTTTCGCAGCTGGATAAGGCGCAGAGCCAGCTGGAGACCGGTAAGCTGGAGCTTTCTCAGCAGCTCATTCTGGCCACCCTGCAATTACAGCAGGCCGAACAGGCCCTGGATGAAGCCGAGGAGCAGTTTCGCCAGCAGCGGGATGCCGCCTACAAGGCCGCCGGGCTGGACGGCATTCTCACCCAGTCCGCCGTTTCGCAGCTGCTCATGGCGCAGAACTTCTCGATGCCCGCCGGCTATATCCAAAGCGCCGAGGGGCAGTATGCCCTCAAGGTCGGCGATAAATTTACCAGCCTGGAGGAGCTGCAGAACTGGGTGCTCTTCCAATACGATGTCGGCGATGTGGGGGAGATCCGCCTGACCGATATCGCCACTGTCCGCCTGGCGGATAACGCCGAGGAGCTGTACGCCAAAATAAACGGTAATGACGGTGTGCTGCTCACGGTACAAAAGTCCTCCATCGCTTCCACCTCCGGTGCCTGCGATAATCTCTATGCCGCCATGGCCCAGCTGGAGGAAAAATACGATGGCCTGCACCTCACCGCCCTCAGCGATCAGGGCCAGTACATCGATCTGGTCATCAGCTCGGTGCTGGAAAACCTGCTGTTCGGCGCGCTGCTGGCCGTCATTGTCCTCATGCTGTTCCTGCGGGACTTCCGCCCCACTATCATTGTGGCGCTCAGTATCCCCATCAGTCTGCTTTTGGCGGTGGTGCTTATGCACTTCACCGGCGTCACTCTCAATATCATCTCCCTTTCAGGCCTTGCCCTTGGCGTTGGCATGCTGGTGGATAATAGCATCGTTGCCATCGAGAATATCTACCGTCTGCGCCAGCTGGGCTACAATGCCGCCACGGCGGCGGTTCACGGCTGCCGCCAGATTGCCGGGGCTATCACCGCCAGCACCCTTACCACTGTCTGCGTATTTGTGCCCATCCTGTTTACCAGCGGCCTTACCCGGCAGATCTTCGCCGATATGGGCCTGACCATCGCCTATTCACTGGGTGCCAGTCTGCTGGTCGCCCTTACCTTGGTGCCCGCCCTTTCGGGCAAAATATTGACCCGCGATACCGCAGGGGAAAAGCCCAACCGTCTCCTGAACCGCATGATAGCGGGCTACGAAAACCTTCTGCGGAAAGTACTGCGGCACAAGGCTCCCGTTCTGCTGGGCGCGGTGGCACTGCTTATTGCCAGCGCGGTGCTGGCGGTCAGCATGGGCACCGCCTTTATGCCGGAAATGGATAGCCCACAGGTGTCGGTCTCCATCGAGATGCCGGAGGACGCCACCCAAAGCGAAACATGGGCCATGTGCGATACCGTCCTGGAGCGGATCCTTACCGTGGATGGTGTGGATACCGTCGGCGCCATGGAGGGCCAGAGCATGATGAGCATGGGCGGCAGCAGCCTGTCCATCTATGTGCTGCTGGGTGATGACCGCAGCGATTCCAGCCAGGAGATCGCCAAAAAGATCGAGGAAGCCTGCGCCGATCTGGACTGCACCGTTTCCGCCAACGGCTCCACCATGGATATGAGTATGATGACCGGCGGCAGCGGTATTCAGCTGGCCGTCACCGGCGATGATATGGATGCCCTGCGGGCCGCCGCCACCGACCTGGCCAAAACCCTTTCCGCCGTGGAAGGGGTCGCTTCGGTCAGTGATGGGCAGGAGGACAGCAGCACCGAGGTGCGCATCACCGTGGATAAAGCCAAAGCCGCCGAGTATAACCTGACGGTCGCACAGGTCTACCAGCAGGTGGCCGCCGCCGTTCTCTCCCAAACCACCGCCACCAATATCACCGTGGATAACAGTGACCTGCCGGTTGTGGTCGTCCCCGATAGCGCCGGTATCACCACCCGGGAAACGCTGGAGGAGCTCCGCCTGACCGGTACCAAAAACCAGGAGGAATGCGAGGTCCGCCTTTCCGAGATCGCCGCAGTGACCGAGGCCGCGTCCGCTTCCGCCATCCACCGTGAAAATCAGGCCCGTACCGTCACCGTCACCGCCCAGATCGCCGATGGCTACAACATCGGCCTGGTGAGCCGTGAGGTGGAAAAGCTGCTGGCCGATTATGAGATGCCGGAGGGCTGCTCCTATGCCATTGAGGGCGAAAATGAGATGATCCAATCCACCATGAGCGACCTCATCCTGATGATCGCCCTGGCCATCGCCTTCATCTACCTCATCATGGTGGCGCAGTTCCAGTCGCTGCTCTCGCCGTTTATCGTGCTGTTCACCATTCCGTTGGCCTTCACCGGCGGCCTTTTGGCCCTGTGGATCACCGGCAAGGAGCTCTCAGTCATTGCCATGCTGGGCTTCCTTATGCTGGCCGGTGTCGTCGTCAATAACGGCATCGTCTTTGTGGATTACGCCAACGGGCTGCGGCTGGAGGGCAAAGAACGCACCGAAGCGCTGGTACAGACCGGCCGTGACCGTATCCGGCCCATCCTTATGACTGCCATGACCACCATTTTCGGCCTGGCTACCATGGCACTGGGCCTGGGCGCCGGCGGCGATATGCTGCAGCCCTTGGCCATCGTTACCATCGGCGGCCTGGCCTATGCCACCCTGCTTACTCTGTTCATTGTCCCAGCCATTTACGATATTTTCCTAAAGAAAGACCCCAAGAAAGTTGTCATCGAGGAGGTAGAAGAGGTATGAACTTGCCGGAGAAAAAGGCCGCGGTGTTCCGTGCGGTATTAAAGCTGCTGCGGCAGGGCCGTCCGCTGGGAGATTTGAAGGTTTCTGAGATCGCCGAAGCCGCTGGCATCGGCAAAGGCACTGTGTACGAGTATTTCCCCTCCCGGGAGGAGCTGCTGCGGGATGCCATGCAGTACAGCAGGGCCCAGGGCTTCCAGGAGCTCTACGCCGCCATTTCCGACGCCGAGGGCTTTGAAGCCCGCTGGAAGGTCATCGAGATCACCGCCCGCCAGCTGCTGGAGTGCAGCTCCGTTTTCTTTTCACAGGTGCCCTCCATGGGGTTTCCGCAGGCCGCCCTGTATGATATCTGCGGCGGTCCGCAGGAGCGTGCCGATACCCGCCGCATGATCGGGGAGATCATGAACTGCCTGACCACCGCCGCGGTGGAGGAGGGCCTGGCCCCCCGTATGCCGGAGCCGGAATACCTTTCCATGGTCGGAGAGGGCTGTATTTCCGGCTTTCTGCTGCGCTGTGCCCTCTCGGAGGGCCGGCAGGAGGAAATAGCCGCGGCCCTGGCCGATACCCGCAAGCTCTATATTGCCGCCCTGCAGTGATTTTGGTTTCTGCAGGGGGCCGGCTCGGGGCGCAGCCCGACCCATCCTGCGGATGGGTCCAGCGGACATTTGTCCGCTGCGGCAATGCTTTGCATCGCCGGGGCTGCGCCCCGCCCGCCTGCGGCCCGTACCGCCTTAGGCGCCCCACCCGCAAAGAGATTTGCACTCTTTCTCATTTTGCGGTATGATAGGGCCAGAATAAGCATGTGAACCCCAAGCCCCCAAAAAGAGAAGGGAGGACGCCCCCGATGAAACGCTGCCTAATGCTTCTGCTGTCGGTAATTTTGCTGCTGGTGGGCTGCGGCCATGCCCCGCAGGAAAACGAATCGTTGGAATCCATGACCGCACCCATGACGGCGGATCATTCCCAGTGGCAGCAGGAGCCGTACTATATCCTGCAGTTCAATGTCGATTCCGTCATCAGCAATGCCCCCAATGTCACCGCCATCGCTTCCCGAGTCACCATCTCCCAGGGGGGCACCTACCTGCTCAGCGGCACCCTGCAGGATGCCCAGCTCACCGTGGAGATCCCGGCGGGGGAAACGGCCCGGCTGGTGCTGTGCGGGGTGGATATGCACTGTGAACGGGGCCCGGTCATCTACTCCAATGGCGGCGGCACCGTGGTGCTGCTGCTGGAGAACGGCACCGAAAATACCCTCTCCGATGGCAAAAGCTATCTCTATTCCGGCAGCAAGGTGCGGGAAGCCGCCATCAGCGTGGAGGGCGACCTGCTCATCACCGGCGGGGGCAGCCTTTCGGTGGAGGCCATCCACAATGACGCCCTGCGCAGCGAGGGCACCCTGGCCGTGGCGGAAGGCACCCTGGAGATCACCGCCTGGCGGGACGGCCTGCTTGCCGGGCAGGAGCTG
>ERZ779840.3344-NODE-3344-length-12759-cov-4.390743_pt1 | contig 12759 bp, 5 predicted proteins | sample MGYA00511561_ERZ779840 | MGnify/ENA primary metagenome ERZ779840 (study PRJEB29588, sample SAMEA2162036) | human gut metagenome | biome: human gut; feature: human-associated habitat; material: faeces | place: Denmark | collected 2008/2010 ...
AACACGGCCATTGAGTGCATCGATAAGCTGCGCGACACCATGCAATCGCACGAGCGCTGCTCCGTCGTGGAGGTCATGGGCCGCAACGCCGGTCATCTGGCGCTGTATGTCGGCCTTGCCGTCGGCGCAACCGCGCTGTTGATCCCCGAAAACAAGGGCAATTTCGACACCGAGATCATCGAAAAGATCCGCACCGCGCGTCTGAACGGCTTTACCCATTTCATGGTCGTCGTTGCGGAGGGCGCAGGCAGCGCCTTCGACGTTGCCAAACGCATCAAGGAGGAAATCGCCATCGACCCGCGCGTGACCGTGCTCGGCCATGTGCAGCGCGGCGGCACGCCCTCCGGCCGCGATCGCGTCAATGCCACGCGCATGGGCTACCGCGCCGTGGAAATTCTCGCAGACGGCCAGACGAACCGCCTGATTGGCATCCGCAACGGCAAAATCTACGACGTGGACATTGAAGAAGGCCTGGCGGAAACCAAGGGCATCGACCTTGAGGAGCTGACCGTCCTCGAAGCAATGACGTGTAAATAGGCTTCGAGTCCAGCCGCCGGTGAAAGCCGGCATAAGGATCGCATAGCTTATGGCCGGCGGCCTTGTTTTTATCCCAAAATTGCCTTGTGGTAGACCTTCTTGCCCTTGCGAAGGCGGACGCCCTTGCGGAGCTGCTCAGCAGTGAAGCTGACGTCGATGGATGCGACCTTCTCGTCGTCGGCAAACACGCCGCCCTGCTGAACGAGACGACGTGCTTCAGACTTGCTGGGCGCAAGCTTGCAGGCCAGCAGGAGATCGAGAATTGCGATCTTGCCGTCGGTGAGCTGTGCCTCGGTCAGCGTCGTCGTGGGCATATTTGTATCATCCGCACCGCCCGCAAAGAGCGCCTTGGCAGCAGCCTGTGCCTTTTCGGCTTCTTCCTCTCCGTGGACGAGCTTCGTCAGCTCGTAGGCAAGAATCTCTTTCGCACGGTTGATCTGGCTGCCCTCCCACTTTGCCATTTCGTCGATCTGTTCGAGCGGCAGGAAAGTCAGCATGCGGATGCACTTCATGACATCGCCGTCGCCGACATTGCGCCAGTACTGATAGAAATCGTAGGGACTGGTCTTGTTCGGGTCGAGCCAGACGGCGTTGCCCGCGGTCTTGCCCATCTTATGCCCCTGCGAATCGGTCAACAGCGTGATGGTCATTGCGTGTGCGTCCTTACCGAGCTTGCGGCGGATCAGCTCCGTGCCACCGAGCATGTTGCTCCACTGGTCGTCGCCGCCAAACTGCATGTTGCAGTCATAATGCTGGAACAGGTAGTAGAAGTCGTAGCTCTGCATAATCATGTAGTTGAACTCAAGGAAGCTCAGGCCCTTCTCCATGCGCTGCTTATAGCACTCGGCGCGAAGCATATTGTTCACGGAGAAGCAGGCGCCGACCTCGCGCAGCAGATCGACATAGTTCAGGTTCAGCAGCCAGTCGGCGTTGTTGACCATGATGGCCTTGTCCGGCCCAAACTCGATAAAGCGCTCCATCTGGCGCTTGAAGCACTCGGCGTTGTGCTCAATGTCCTCGCGCGTGAGCATTTTGCGCATGTCCGTGCGGCCGGAGGGGTCGCCGATCATGGTCGTGCCGCCGCCGATGAGCGCAACAGGCTGATTGCCTGCCATTTGCAGACGCTTCATGAGCGTCAGCGCCATAAAATGACCGGCGGTCAGCGAATCGGCGGTGCAGTCAAAGCCGATGTAGAACTTGGCCTTACCGTTGTCGATCATCTCGCGGATCTCCGCTTCATTGGTCACCTGCGCGATCAGGCCGCGGGCGACGAGTTCATCATAAATTTTCATGAAATTACTCCTTTTTTGAATATAAAAAGTCCTCTGTCCATGCGGACAGAGGACGTAAAATACGCGGTACCACCTCTGGTTCGCCGCCATCTCGCGATGCGCGGCCTCGTGGAGTCAGTGACTCCGGCGCGTAACGTGCGCAGACCGTTCTCCCCTACTGCCGCCACAACGCGGGGTTCGGACAGACCGCTCCGGGAGGTATTTCGCGCACACTCGCCTATCGCCTTGCACCCACCGGCGACTCTCTGAATGGCCGAACTGCCGCTACTTTTCCCATCACAGCGTTTTATATGTCAGAGCAGGTTCAGCGGCCTGCCTTCTTGTCAGCCTTCTGCTTTGCCTTTTCTTCCTTTTTCTTCTTTGCGCGTTCCTTGGCAGCAGCCTGCGCCTCGGCACGAGCCTTCTGCGCAGCTTCCTGCGCGGTGTTATTGGTCATGACAGACCACTTTGCCAGCTCCATACGGACGCGGTCCATGCTGGTCTCGATGACGATGTTTTCTTCCTTGACGTCAACGACCTTGCCGACGATGCCGCCGATGGTGGTGATCTTATCGCCGACCTTCAGAGAGCTGCGGAGCTTTTCTTCTTCTTTTTTCTTCTTTTTCTCGGGACGGATGATCATGAAATAGAAAACCGCGACCATGACCACGAGAATGATAATCATGCTGTAATTGCCACCCATTGTTGTTTCCTCCAGTGTTATAAATCATGAATATTATACAGGCTATTCTGCTGCAATGCAAGGAGAAAATTTGTAAATTTTCTTCATATCGGAATTTAATCCTCTGCACGCTGCGCAAGCCGCATGGAATACGTCCTACGGAAGGACTCGAAGCTGCCCTCGTCCAGCGCATCGCGGATGCGTTCGGCCAGCTTGTTGTAGAAATAGAGGTTGTGCATAACGGAAAGACGCATGGCCAGCATTTCCTCGGCCTTGAACAGGTGGCGCAGATACGCGCGGGAATAGCGGCGGCAGACCGGGCAGTCGCACTCGGCATCGATCGGACGCTCGTCGCGCTCATATTTTGCATTCTTCAGGTTGATCGTGCCCGACCATGTAAAGAGCTTGGCGTGCCGCGCATTGCGGGCAGGCATAACGCAGTCGAAGAAGTCCACGCCGCGCGCAACGCCCTCGATGATGTTCGACGGCGTGCCGACACCCATGAGATAGCGCGTCTTGTCGTGCGGCATGTAGGGGTCGAGGGCCTCGATGATGTCGTACATGACCTCGGTGCTCTCACCCACGGCAAGGCCGCCGATGGCATAGCCCGGAAGATCCAGCTCCGCAATCTGCTGCATATGCCGGATACGAAGATCGGTGTAGGTGCCGCCCTGATTGATGCCCCAGAGCATCTGCTGCGGATTGACCGTATCCTCGAGCTGGTTCAGGCGGGCATTTTCGGCCTTGCAGCGCACGAGCCAGCGGTAAGTCCGGCCAATGGATTCCTCAACATATTTGTAAGGCGCGGGATTCTCAATACATTCGTCGAAGGCCATGCAGATATCCGAGCCGAGATTCGACTGGATCTGCATGCTTTCCTCCGGCCCCATGAAAATCTTATGGCCGTCGATGTGCGAAGCGAAATACACTCCCTCCTCCTTGATCTTCCGGAGGCTGGCGAGCGAAAAGACCTGGAAGCCGCCGGAATCGGTCAGAATCGGTTTATTCCACGTCATGAATTTATGCAGACCGCCCATATCATGGACAAGGCGGTCGCCGGGACGCAGATGCAAATGGTAGGTATTCGACAGTTCGACCTGACAGCCGATGTTCTCCAGATCCGCCGCACTCAGTGCGCCCTTGATCGCGCCCTGCGTGCCGACGTTCATAAAGACCGGTGTCTGCACCGTTCCGTGCGCACAGGTGAACACGCCGCGACGCGCGTGACCCTCGGTTTTCAATAATTCAAACATAGCGTTCCTCACAAACAGAAATTCGCGGCTTAGACTGAATTTGAAAAAATATCAGAAATCCACCGATGCACCTGAGCCGTCAGAGCGATGCGGATTATTTATATCATATTCTCAGACTTTCGTCAAGAAGAACGTAAAATAAGCCCTCGGCGGTCTCCCGCCGAGGGCTTGACTTCAGCGTTGACGCGATTGCGCCAGGCTTAGTTCATGTGTTTTTTGCGCGTCAGGACTGCAACCACGAAGGCAGCAGCGGCAGCAGACATGGTCAGGACTGCGATCCAGAGCGTGATATTCGCTTCGTCGCCGGTCTTAACGCTGTCGCGGACAGCGCCGCAGCGCGTGCACTTACCGTTCTTGTAGTCATGACCAAGCGCCTTGATGACCTCGCCCTTCTTAACAACTTCCTTGCAGGTCTTGCAGACCTCGTCCCCGGTGTAGCCGTCTTCGGTGCAGGTAGCCTCCTTCGCGCCGACGATCTCGGTGTCGTGGCCGGTAGCCGCGATTTCCTCGGTCTTTGCATCGGTATAGGTCTTGTCGTCGAACACCACGGTAGCGGTGTAGGTGCGTTCGCCCTTCTCGGTGCAAGTCGGCTTGGTGGTCACTTCGTTGGTGATTTCAGCGGTCTTGACTTCGACATGGTTCGCGTCGTTCGCGCAAGTGAAGGTCGCAGTAGCGCTCTCCAGTCCGGTCCAGCTCCAAACGGGTTCGCCATAAGCGTGGCCGGTCGCGGGGATCACGGTGCTGTCCTTGACTGCGTCGCAGTTCTTGCAGTGGATGGACTTGCTGCCGTCGGTGGTGCAGGTGGGTTCCTGATCGACAGTAAAGTCATCCTCCCAAGCATGGCCGGTGGGATCCACGTCCACCATCTCGGTGTGCTGGCAAACCTTGCAGGTACGAACCTTCATGCCCTTGTCCTGGCACTTCGGCGCAATGATGACCTGCCATTCGCCATAATCATGGCCGCTGGCGGGGATCGCCGTGACATCCTTCTTCGCATCGCACTTCTTGCAGTGGATGGACTTGCTGCCCTCAACGGTGCAGGTCGGAGCCTGATCGACGGTAAAGTCGTCGTCCCAATCGTGGCCGGTGGCGTCGATCTTGGCGATATCGGTATGCTGGCAGACCTTGCAGGTACGGCTCTTGACGCCCTGCTCCTCGCACTTCGGCTCAACGACGGTGACCCATTCGCCATAGTCATGGCCGTTGGCGGGGATCGCCGTGCCGGTGCCGACCTTCTTGCCGCAGACGGTGCAGTAGGAATCGCCGGTGTAGCCTTCGAGCGTGCAGGTCGCATCATGTGCGTTGCGGATCTCGGTGTCCTTATGGAACTCAGCGGTCAGCGTCTCGGTGAGATCAACCTGCTTGTCGTTCAGCTCTGTCTGATGGATGGTGATCACAGGAGCGATCTCGACCTTGGTCGGGTCAACGCTGAAGGTCAGGGTCGCAATGACCGTACCGGCAGCGACGCCGTCCAGATCGACATAGCCGAGGGTGACCTTGCCGGCCTCGTCCTTGTGAGAGGTGTAGTCGGCATACATGGCCACATCGGTCAGGGTGAGCAGGGTGGAGTCATATTCGACGGTAGCAAGGCCGTTGGTGGTCGCTTCGTCGCTCTTGGCGACGACGTTGACGGTAACGGTCTTTTCATCGGCGGAGACGGTCACGTTGGAGACCTTGGTCTCGTTGGCAACCGGAGCGTCGAGCGGGAGCAGCGTCTCAGACTTCGTCGACGGAGCGACGTTCAGAGAGCCGGTCGCGGGGGTATTCTTCGCATTGAGCTTGGCAGCAACCTCGTTGGCCGTAACAATGGTTGTGGCCTCAGTTGCTTCAGCGCTTTCAAGGCGAGACTCGACCTTTGCCGGAACGGCAGTCGTACCGGTAGTGCCCGCATCAGCAGTGTTGTTTACGACCTGATAAATCGAAGCAGGCCAGACCGCAGAACCGAAGTCACCAATCTGTATGGCATTCCAGAAGTAGGTCTCCTGACCGGCATTCTCAATAACGGAGTATGCCAAGCGGTAAATCTGGTTGGTTTCGCCATCAAAGTAAGAGACGTAAATGACGTCGCCGCCATCTTCCTCGGAATAAACCAAAGAAGTCATGGAAGTGTCATATTCACTGAGGCCGGGATAGGACAGCTCAGGAAGCGTGGTATCTTCCGGATCGCCGATGGTATACAGGGCGACACTGCCATTCATATAGACATAAGCAAGCGTCCAGATATGGCCGGCATCGTCAAGGGCAAAGAACCAATCAGCCGGATATCTCGTACCTCTGACGTTCACATTGTAGGCGCCGTAGTTCGTAATCGCGGTGAAGTAGTTTGCACCGATGTCTGCAAGATCATCCTCGAAGGAATAAGCTCTGTCCTCAATGCCGGAGACGGGCTGCAATCCAGAGAGAAGATAAGCATAGATCCAGTTCACATACGGGGTATTCTCGGTGGAATAGAGTCCACTGTATGCAATGTCGAACAGGGCGATGTTTCCGCTGGAACCGGCAATGCCGGAGTAGCTTGCGAAGTCCTCACCGGTCTCACGGTCAACGGTGTGGAAGTTGTATTCCGCATCGAGCACGATGACCTGATCGTTCTTCGAATCCAAAGCGGAAGTGGCCGCGCCCTTGTCGCCACCATTGGCGAGATAAGTATCGCGCTTCCAAGTGGTATCCTTGTTATAATTCCAGCTATAAAGCAGGCCATGCCCCTCGGTATCCTGCAGGGCACCGTAGAACGTGACATCCAAAAGCTTAACCGTAACTGCGCAGCTTGCGCTCTTGGTATCGTCCTTGACAGAGGTCGCGGTGATGACGGCCTCGCCCTTGCCGACAGCGGTAACGATACCGTTCTTGTTGACGGTCGCAACCTGCTCGTTGGAGGAGGACCACGTCACAGTGTCGGGCTGCACGCCGAACGGGCTGACCTCAGCCTGAAGCGTAGCGGTCTGACCCTTGTAGAGCGTTAGAGCTTCATCGCTGATCGTAACAGAGACGTCTTCCTTCAGCTCATCCTTGTTCAGGTTGATCTTGAAAGTGCTGTAGTTGTCAGCGTAGTCATAGACACGGAGCATCAGATGCGTAGCATCAGCGATGCCGTCTGCGTTCAGTGCAAGTGCAACCTTGTCGCCAAGCTTTGCATCCTCGGGAGAACCGGCAACCTTGTCGATAATGTCACCGGTGTCATAGTCAAACAGAATGGCTGCCGCAACGTAGCGGTTATCAATCGCTTCTGCGATGAGCTGCTTGGTGCCGTTCTTCAGGTCTTCCTTGAAGTAGACCTCGGAAAGCTCCGGAGCAGTCTTATCAACATAGGTCACATAGGACTGCGTTGCACCGTCGGCAAGCGCACCCCAGTCGGTCACGGCGGAGGAACCGCTGTAGTCCACATAGTACTCCGGCGCCATGGTCAGACTGATGGTGAGCTTCGTGCCTTCGGGAGCCTTGGGTGCAGCGTTGGTATTCAGGCTTGCATAGGTACCGGCCCAGCGCCCACCGTTGCTATAGTAGTATGCGGAATCGACCGACTGATCAAGGACTAGATTCGTATATTCCTTGCCGTCGTCGCCAACAATGGTGAAGCGGCCGTTAGCGGCATTACGGATCAGTGTGAATCTCATCTTCGAGATCGTGGTGGTATCCGGGTTGATTGCGTTGCGGTCCTCGTCATAGAAATCTTCTTCGATGTAGGGGTTGCCGCCAAAGTAGTAGCTGGAGGAATCGCCTTCGTACTGAATGATCAGCGTCTGGTAATTCAGGGCGTTGTTGCCCGCAGCATTATACATGTAGGGAGGACGATCCTCAAGGCCGTTGGAATACTCGAGATAGCTGCCGATGTCGTACATGGACGGCTCGGACCAGCTGCCGTAGTAGCCGAGCACGGGAATGGAGTGCTGCGTGCCCTCGACGCCCTCGTCGCTGGAAAGCTCGGTCGCGTAGACATAGCCCTCGACATAGGTGCCGGTGCCGTCGCTGGCCGCATCGTAAAGTGCCAGCGTTTCCTTGCTGAGCTGCGCGGTCACGGTGACATGGACTGAGCCATTTGCCGGAACCAAAACGGCGCTCTTGCCAAGGCGCTTAAAGAACAGATACGCATCATAGGTGTCGATGTTGCCATCGGCATCAAAGTCGGCATGATCCTTTTCGTTGATCTCGGTTCGCACGCCGGTCACATAGTCCAGCAGCGCCTGACCATCTTCGTTGTTGATCTTGCCGTCGCCGTTGAAGTCGCAATGCTCCAGACCGGAGGGATCCTCGGTTTCGACGGTCTGACCATCGATGCTCCAAGTGACATTCGCAGGGATCAGCGCTGTCCGCGAATCTTCAAAGTAGATGACGGAGTCGTCAGAGAAGCGGTTACCGAAAATATCCTGCGTGAAGAAATCCGAATCAAGGGTGAACGCCGTATCGGAGTTCTCCATATTATAAATGGTAAAGCCAAAGGAATACAGGCCGTCGCGGTCGGGATCGTCGCCAAGCTCAGCCTTGATCTTGCCGTCCTTGTAGGAATCGGTTGCGTTGGCATCCATCAACAGGTAGCTGCCGCTGGAAACCGCAGCGCCAACGTTGGCAAGGCCTGCGCCCTGACGAAGCACGGGATAGTAACCGACGCCGTCTTCGCCATAATCCTCGATCATCGGCTCAGCAGTGGACATGAGCAGGCTCTGTGCCAGCGCACGCACCGACAGGCCGGTCTTTTCAGACAGACCGTTGTCCTTGATGTACTGCGCAACGACTGCCGCCATGCCCGCGATCTGCGGAGAAGCCATGGAGGTACCGGACATATTCTGGTACGCGCCGCCGTTCTTCAGGGAGTAGATGTTGCCGCCGGGGGCGGAAATTTCAGGCTTCAGCTCCAGAGAACCGGGAACGCCCCAGGAGGAGAAGTCGCTCATGGTATAGTAGTCATTCGGTGTGATGGCGGCTGCAACACCTTCAGCGATATTGAACTTGCCGGTGTAGTACAGGATCTTTCCGCTCCCGTCCCTGACTGCGGTCGCCTTTTCCTTGATCACGAGCGCGTCGGCCAGCGTGATGCTGACAGCAGGCTCCGTCTTGGTGTAGTCGGAGAAGTCCATGTTGATGCTGCCAGCCTGGTTGTTCGCAACGATGGTCGCGATTGCGCCGTTACTGACAGCGTTCTCCGCCTTTACATAGAAGGAGATCTCACCGCGGTTGCAGATGGCGATCTTACCGTTCAGAACGTCCTTGACGGCCTCGAATTCTTCGGCAGTGCCGAGAGAATCGATGTAGACGAACTCGTGCTCACCAGCGAGGGTGAGGATGCTGACGTTCGAATACTTGTTGCCATCGCTGTCCTCGAGGGACTCGTTGTAGAAGATCTTCGTGCCGTCCATCTCAATGTAGTTGCCGGTCTTGCCGATATTATCGACAGAGGCAACGGCAAGGGAGTTCGTGAAAGAGCCGGGCTGACCGTCGGTCTGCCAGCTCACGGACTCGGAGTACGGATAGCCAAACTGCGTATTCTCAAACCAGTTGCCGGAGTTACCCGCGGACATCGCAACGACCATGCCGCTGTCGGTGACCCGCTGGAGAATGGCTTCATAAGCAGCGTCGGCATTGTGCGAGTAGCCGGGGTTTCCGCCGCCGAGGGACAGGTTTGCCGCATCCGCGCCAAGCACCATGGCGTCCTCAATAGCTGCCATATAGTCGGAGTCGTAAGCGCCGCCGCCCTTGCCGAACACCTTCATGACCAGAAGCTGCGCATCCGGCGCAACACCCTGTGTCAGGACGCTATCCAGAGCATTGGAATAGGTTCCGTCGCCGTTGGCCGTGTAGCGGTTTCCCGCCGCGATACCGGCGACATGGGAACCGTGATCGCCCTGAGTGTCATTGTCGTGCGTAACATCCAGATCTTCATCAATATAGTTGAAGCCGTAAGGAATCTTGGCATTGACATAAAGCTCCTCGGCAGTCGTGCTCTTGCGGCTCTTGACCGCGTTGAGCTGCCCGAGAACCTTAGCCGTATCGGCAGCAGTCATCGGAACAGTATCGGTGCCCTTTACCGCATAGCTGTATGCAAACGGATCGAGGGACGGATGATCGGTGTCCGCGCCGGTGTCGATGATGGCAATCTTGCTGCCTGCGCCGGTGTAGCCGGAAGCCCATGCAGTGATGGAGCCGATCATTTCATCGGAGGTAGACATGTTCGGGTCGGTCGTCTCGTTGTCCTTGATGACGCACGGCTCATAGCGTGTCTCAATAAGAACCTTCTCAACGCCGGAAACCTTCTCGATCGCTTCGATCTGACCATACTCCACGTTTGCGGAAATGATATTCGCAGCGAGAGTCAGATTCCACACGACGTCGAGTTTTTCGCCGTCCAGAGCTTTCTTGGAGATGGTCTTTTCCATCTTCTCCTGCTTGCTTTCCAGCCCCATGCGGTACTTCACGGCGCGGGCATTCGCATCAGCGATCTGCTCGGCGGTAAAGCCCTTTTCCAGGGTGGAATCACCGGACAGCACGATGGAAACACGGACGACGTCCGTATCCGCGTACTGCGGTTCTTCCTCATCGGTTGCGACATGATCCTTCACAGGAAGGTCAATGTCCACCGAATCGTTGTCGACCTGCTCGAAAGAAACCTCGTGCTTTGTCGCTGCGTCCGCATCCACCGCGATGGACGGTGTGATGAGGCTCACCGACAGAACGAGCACAAGCAGCACGGCAACGATCTGTTTCCAGAGGTTCGTGTGTTTCATATGCATTCTCTCACTTTCCCCGGCAATGCCGGAATTGTTGCAGCGGATGACTTGAAATCATCTACCTATAACGGTATTTACTATACAGTTTTGTTCACAAAAATTCAATAATTATTCACAATTTTTCCAAGTGGAAGTATGTAGAAAATTTCAATTTAAATCGCTAAATTATTTGTGCAATCCGTCCAGTTTTTTCATTTCTCTTTCATTTCAGGTAATATAACGAAATATATGCTAATATTTTTTTAGGAAAATTGCAAAAATTTTTGTGTCAGCCTTCATAACACGATCGCTGAGAATTTTCCCGCTAATTTTAACATGCTAAAAAAGTTCCCGACCATCTTGGTCGGGAACGCTGATAAATATTCGGTCAGTTCATCCTGCGTTGAATAAACATGGCATCGCCAAAGCTGAAAAAGCGGTATCTCTCCTGCACGGCTTCGCGGTAGGCACGCATAATAAAATCGTAGCCCGCAAAGGCCGACACCAGCATGATGAGCGTGCTTTCAGGCAGATGGAAATTGGTCACGAGCGCATCCATCGCGCGGAATTTGTAACCGGGATAAATAAAAATGTCCGTCCACGCCGAGCGTTCGGTAAACACGCCGTTTTCATCCGCCAGCGACTCGAGCGTCCGGCAGGATGTCGTGCCGACGCAGACAATGCGCTTGCCCGCCTTACGCGTCTTGTTGAGAAGCTCTGCCGTTTCCGCAGAGATCATGCAGAATTCCGAGTGCATATGGTGCTGTGTCACGTCGTCAACCTTGACGGGGCGGAAGGTGCCAAGGCCGACGTGAAGCGTGATATACGCAAGATTCACACCCTTGGCTGCGATGCGCTCAAGCAGCTCTTTGGTGAAATGCAGACCGGCTGTCGGCGCGGCGGCCGAGCCTGTCACGCGGGAATAGACCGTCTGATAACGCTCACCATCCTCAAGCTCCTCTTTAATATAAGGGGGCAGCGGCATTTTGCCGAGCTGCTCGAGCAGTTCCAAAAAAATGCCCTCATATTCAAAGCGCACAAGGCGGTTGCCGCTCTCAAGGACCTCCGTAACCTCGGCGGTGAGTATTCCGTCGCCGAAGCTGATGCGCGCGCCCTCGTGCAGCTTGCGGCCGGGCTTGACGAGGCATTCCCATGTTTTGTTTCCCTTGTCCGTCAGCAGCAGCACCTCGACGGCCCCGCCTGTGGGGATGCGCTTACCCAAAAGGCGCGCCGGCAGCACGCGGGAATCGTTCATCACAAGGCAGTCGCCCGGCTCCAGATAATCGATGAGATCAAAGAAATGCCGATGCTCTATCTTCTGCGTCTGCGGATCGAGCACCATCAGGCGTGAGGTATCGCGGCGCTCGAGCGGCGTCTGCGCGATCAGTTCCTGCGGAAGATCATAGTAAAAGTCACTTGTTTTCAAGACTTTCTCTCGCTTTCCATTTTTTCTGCGCGTATTATACCGCATCCGCCCGAATAATTCAACCGCCCGCACAGCTTTGCGTGTAAAAACATAGAATACCTACAGAGGTGATTTTATGAAAGAACCGGTATTTACCGGCGCGGCGACTGCCATCGTCACGCCGTTCCGAAACGGAGAAATCGATTTCCCCGCCTTCGAACACATTCTCGAGCAGCAGCTCGAAGCCGGCATTCGGGCTATCGTCGTCTGCGGAACGACAGGCGAAGCGTCTACGCTCACACCGGAGGAGCGGACACTTCTGATCTCCCATGCAGTCGCCTACTGCGCCGGACGCTGCAAGGTCATTGCAGGGGTTGGCACAAACAACACTGCGCAGTCCGTACGCTACGCCAAGCAGGCTGCGGAGGCGGGCGCAGACGCACTTCTTGCGGTCACGCCATATTATAATAAGGCATCGCAGGAGGGTCTGGCTGTCCACTATTTCACAATCGCAAACGCGACTTCCCTGCCCCTCATCGCCTACAACGTTCCCTCACGCACGGGCGTAAATCTGACCGCCGAGACCTGCGCACGCCTGAGCCGTCACCCCCGCATCAATGGCGTGAAGGAGGCAAGCGGGAATCTCTCGCAGGTCGCGCACATTCGAGCACTTTGCGGAGAAGATTTTTACATTTGGTCTGGCAATGACGATCAGATCACCGCGACGATGTCCCTCGGCGGAAAGGGCGTGATCTCCGTGCTGTCCAACGTCCGGCCGCGCACCGCCGTGCACATTGCGGAATGCTGTCTGCGCGGCGATTTTGCGGAATCCGGCAGGCTGCAATGCGCCTGTCTGCCGCTGATCGACGCGCTGTTTTCCGACGTCAATCCCATCCCCGTCAAGGCGGCGCTC
>ERZ779840.3357-NODE-3357-length-12725-cov-3.682242_pt1 | contig 12725 bp, 10 predicted proteins | sample MGYA00511561_ERZ779840 | MGnify/ENA primary metagenome ERZ779840 (study PRJEB29588, sample SAMEA2162036) | human gut metagenome | biome: human gut; feature: human-associated habitat; material: faeces | place: Denmark | collected 2008/2010 ...
TTAAGCAGCGGTTGTAACGTTCAGCACGAAGAAGAAGGTCACGCTGTATCTCAGGATATTTAAGAAATGCCCTTGCGAGAGTTCTTACAGAACTTGTTGTCTCTTTATGATATCCGGCCTCACGTGTAAGAACTACAACGACTCGGTCACATCCATCTTCAAATGCTTTTTCGAAAGGAATAGAGTCACTCAAGCCTCCGTCAAGGTAAGGAGTTCCATCAAGATATATAAGCGGAAAAGCAAGAGGAAGAGCACATGTCGCACGAAGAAGCTGGTTAGTGCGGTCATCTCCGGTGAATGTCTTGTACTCTGGCTTTCCAGTGAGTACATTGGTTACAACACATTTGAAAGTACCCTTATATCTGTGGAAAGCGTCATAATCATAAGGCACGAGTTCGTTAGGGATTGTATCAAATGTAAAATTAAGCCCGTAAAGTGAACGGTTATCCCTGTGAACCATATTGCTGAGCCCGACATAACGCTTGTCATTCCTGTAATTAATAAGAATCTTCAAGTTTCTTCCAATCTGTCCTGATGCCATGGAAACTCCATATGCAGCACCGGCAGATACGCCAATCATGTAATCTGGCATAATCTTGTTCTCTAACAGGGCATCCATGACACCACAAGAAAATATAGTTCTGAATGCGCCACCTTCAAATACAATTCCAGTTTTCATATTTTAACCTCGCTGATTGAATGTAAAATGCATGCAAAAGAAATTCTTTTGAACTGATAGTTATATTTTCTTATTAAAAATGCATTTAGTCAATAAAAATCTGTAATATAAGGGCAGATTTATTAAAAATAAGTTGCTTAAATGTACTTTTTAGTGTACAATTTCTATAAAATTATCAGTAAAACTGGTAAAGTATATTTCCCATGAGGGGATAGGTTAAGGAGACAGAAATAATGGACGCAGTAGTAAAGTATATTGACGGGCTTCTGGAAAAAAGCACACCAGATGCTCCTGTATGGAACATTGAAAAGATTAGGCAGGACCTTAAGTCAAAGTGGAACTATATTGATGGCTGTATGATTAAAGCAGTTCTTCAGATGTATGACTTAACCAAGGAAGAAAAGTATCTTAAGTTTGCAGATGATTTTATAGATTACAGAGTCTTTGAAGATGGTACAATAGATGGCTACAGCATAGGTGAGAAGAATATTGATAATGTTAATGCTGGTAAGACTTTATTTGAATTATATGATCTTACAGGTAAGGAAAAGTATAAGAAGGCAGTAGATTTAGTATATTCACAGATAGAGATTATGCCTAGATGCCAGAATGAAGCCAGAAGTTTCTGGCATAAGGATATATATCCTAATCAGGTATGGCTTGATGGTCTTTATATGGGACTTCCATTCTATCTTGAATATGAGACAAGATACAATGACAGAAAGAATTACTCTGATATTTTCGGACAGTTCAAGTTCGTAATTGAGAATATGAGGAATCCTATTAACGGACTTTATTTCCATGCAATGGATACAAGCAGGGAAGCATTCTGGTGTGATAAGGTTACAGGTTTATCACAGCACAGCTGGTTAAGAGCTATTGGCTGGTATACAATGGCACTTATTGATACACTTGATCAGGTTGATAATAAGGACCATAAGTATGATGCTGAATGCAAGATGCTTGAGGATGCATTTAAGGATCTTGTTGATTCAATGCTTAAGTATCAGGATGAGAGTGGTATGTGGTATCAGGTAGTTAATTATGGTGGTATGGATAAGAACTATCTTGAGACAAGCGGAAGTTCAATTATGGCATATGCACTTCTTAAGGCTATACGTCTTGGATATCTTTCTGATGATTACGCACAGTATGCCAAGAAAGCAATTGATGGTATCTGTGAAAGATACCTTAAGACTAAGGAAGATGGTTCATTATCACTCGGTGGTATCTGTCTTGTTGCAGGACTTGGTGGTAATGGAAGAAGATCTGGTACATATGATTATTATATGTCAGAGCCAATCGTAGAAGATGATGCCAAAGGTGTAGGACCATTCCTTCTTGCATATACAGAACTTTTAAGATACGAGAATAAGTAACAGGCAGAATATAGAACATAATAAAGCGGGGTCTTACAGCATATGCCTGGGACTCCGTTTTTTATATTTCAGAAGGAGATTAATTATGAAGAAACCATATATAACATTGGAAGAAGCACTTGCAGCAAGAGAAGAAGGAAGGAGAAGCGTTAAATTCCTTACAGAGGCTAATGGATGTATCAATGGCTGTTGTTCAGGAGTTACAATATGTTCAGAAACAGAGTTTAATCCAGAGCCTGGATTTCATGATGACCAGGAGGGATTTTTTGTGTTGGAAGGAGATGGCATTGTCAGACTTGATAATGAAGAGTTTGAGGTTAAAGCGGGGGATTCATTCATAGCATTACCTGGGGTCAGACATACAATGAAAACGGTTGATGCAGAAAAACCATTGAAGGTTTTCTGGTTTCATAGTGGAATTTGATTAGATATATTTTGCGGCTGGCTTGATGGGGAGCTGATATGGAGGTTGCAATGATTGATGAACTAAGCAGTGAAGATGAGAAGAAGAAATGGCTGTTTAAAGAGAATGTAAGGCTGCAGGAATTAAGCAGAAATCTGGAAGATGAGAGAAAACTCATTGAGATTCAGATGGGAATGCTTCAGAGACAGCAGAGTAAGAATATGCTGCTAAAGAAACAGCTTGAGAGTCAGAGAGATTTATTTGAACAAAAATGGAATATTCTGGAAAGGGAAACAAGACAGCTTGCAATTGATAAAGATAAGTTCGAGCGGGAAAAGCTTATATATAAGGACAAGGTTTACCGTGAGGCAAGGCGCAGTATGTCCAATGCTGAAAATGTAAAGATATTCTTTAAGGGTGTTGAGGATACAGCATCCTTAAAAAAGCGTTATAAGGCGCTTTTAAAGATATATCATCCTGATAATATGCATGGAGATAAAGAACTTTTACAGGCAATTAATACAGAATATGAAAGATTATCAAGATTTTATCTTGGAACATAATAAAAAATGATGTATAATAAGCGTTAGTTTTGTAAAACAAGGCAGAAAATAAGGAGGAATATATGTTTAAGATTAACGATAATTATTTAAAGCTTCCAGGAAGCTATTTATTTTCAACAATCGGTAAGAAAGTAGCAGCTTATCAGCAGGCTAATCCAGATAAGGAAATCATCAGACTTGGTATTGGCGATGTTACACAGCCATTAGCACCGGCAGTAATTGATGCATTACATAAGTCAGTTGACGAGATGGGACATGCCGAGACTTTCCACGGATATGCACCAGATCTTGGATATGAATTCTTAAGAAATGCAATTGCAGACCATGATTACAAGAAGCGCGGATGTGATATATCAGCAGATGAGATATTCGTATCAGATGGAGCAAAGTCTGATTCAGGTAATATCGGAGATATCTTCTCAGTAGATAATAAGATTGCAGTATGTGACCCTGTATATCCTGTATATGTTGATACTAATGCAATGGCAGGAAGAACAGGAGATTATATTCCAGAGAAGCAGGCATGGAGCAATGTTGTTTATATGCCTTGTACAGCAGAGACTAACTTTGCACCAGAGCTTCCAAAAGAAACACCGGATATCATATATCTCTGCTTCCCTAACAATCCAACAGGTTCAACAATCACTAAGGACGAGCTTCAGAAGTGGGTTGATTACGCTAATAAGGTTGGCGCTGTTATTATCTATGATGCAGCATATGAAGCATACATTTCAGAACCAGATGTTCCTCATACAATATATGAGTGTGAAGGTGCAAGAACATGTGCAATCGAACTCAGGTCATTCTCTAAGAATGCAGGATTTACAGGTGTAAGACTTGGTTTCACAGTTATTCCTAAGAATCTTAAGTGTGGAGATGTAACACTTCACAGTCTCTGGGCAAGAAGACATGGAACTAAGTTTAACGGAGCTCCTTACATTGTACAGAGAGCAGGTGAGGCAGTATATTCAGAAGCTGGACAGAAGCAGACAGGTGAGCAGATTGCTTACTACATGAACAATGCAAAGACAATTCTTGAAGGACTTAAGTCAGCAGGATATACAGTATCAGGTGGTGTTAATGCACCATATATCTGGTTAAAGACTCCAGATAAGATGACAAGCTGGGAATTCTTCGATTACCTTCTTGAGAAGGCTAATGTTGTTGGTACACCAGGCTCAGGATTCGGACCAAGTGGTGAAGGATACTTCAGACTGACAGCATTCGGTTCATATGAGAATACAGTGAAGGCACTTGAGAGAATCAAGGCACTTTAATCAGTAATATATAAGTATTAAAAATAAAAATGCTGTGCGTTAACAAGATGATGTTAATGCACAGCATTTTTTATAAAATTAATTAGCTTTTTTAGTTTCGTCTTTCTTTTCTGGTATAATCTTTACAATAACAGATTCAGCTCTGTTAGAAGCAACCTTTTCGACAAACATCCAGACATTATCAACAGTGATTTTATCACCGGCTTTAGGAAGTCTGTCAAGTCTTTCAACGATAAGTCCACCAACTGAATCATTATCTTCAGATTCAAGTTTAGTGCCAAGTTCATCGTTTAAATCGTCGAGTTTAAATGAACCATCAACTCTGTATGTAGTATCATTAATCTTAGATAAAGCTTCCTTTTCGTCAGTATCATATTCATCACGGATTTCACCAACAATCTCTTCAAGCAGGTCTTCTGTAGTAATCATTCCTGATGTTGTTCCATATTCACTAAGGACAATGGCAATGCTTGTTGAACTTAACTGCATTTCCTTAAACAGGTCAGAAGTATTCTTCTGTTCAAATGTAAAGAATGGCTTTCTGATAATGTTCCTTATGTTAAATGTATCGTTATCAGAAGGATTGACAATTAAATCCTTAATATTAAGAATGCCGATTACATTATCAGGTGTATTCTCATAAATTGGAATACGTGTATACATTGTCTGTCTGAACAGAGAAATTATATCATCATATGATGAGCTGACATCAGCAAGAGTCATATCAATTCTTGGAATCATCACATCTTTAGCTGTTGAATCACCAAAATCAAAGAGGTTATTAATGATTTTCTTTTCGTTAGATTCAATTACACCTTCCTGCTGGCTTACATTAACAATGGTTCGTATCTCATCCTCAGTAAATATATCTTTCTTCTTGTTATTGTCAATTCTTAATAACCATAAGAAGAAGCCTGCAAGGTGGTCTACTATGAATATAACGGGTGTAAGAACAATCATAAGCACCCATATTATAGGAGCATAAGCCATTGCCATATTAGTGGCATACATGTTGGCTGTATTCTTAGGTGTAATTTCACCAAATATAAGAACAAGAAGCGTAAGAACACCGGTAACAATACCTGTCGCTTTATTACCCCATACACTGATTGTAAATGATGTAGCTAATGCAGAACAGCTGATATTGACTATGTTATTGCCAATAAGAACAGCAGAGAGCATCTTTGCCGGCTGGTCAATAATCTTAATTACAAGAGCAGCCCTCTTATTACCCTCTTCAACTAAAGACAGCACTTTGATTCTGTTCACAGTGATAAATGAAGTCTCTGCAGATGAGAAAAATGCTGATAAAATCAATAAAATAACAATTGCAATAAGTTGGATGATACTATCCGTATCCAAGAAAAATCCCTCCAGTCATAAAATTAAAATATTTCTTCTCATTTTACAGTACGTGCATTGTGCCGTCAAGTGCTATTAAAGAAAACAAGAGATAATCATAAGATAACATTTTTGAACATACAATTAATAAAAAGAGGACAAAAAGGAAACCAATGGATTATATAAGGAAAATGGTAAAATCTCTTATTGCAGGATATGTAATAACTCTGCTTATGCTAGTACTTCTTACATATTTTATGAGAAAATTTATACTTGATGAGAAAGCGGTTGATAATATTATATTTGGAATATATGTGGCAGGAAGCTTTACAGGTGCAATGCTTAGTGCATGGATGATAAAAAAGAGGAGAGTGGTTACAGGAATTATATATGGAGCAGTGTATATTACAGTGTTATTGGTAATAGCTACAATAATGAAGAAACAGGCACCGGACAGCAGTGATAATATCGCTATGTCAGTAGCTGCATGTGTGGCTGCAGGGGCATTTGGTGGATTTTTCAGTCCATAATGTGGGGAATTATAATAACAAATAATTATTTTGTGAAAAATTTTAAAAAATAAAAAAGGAAAAACACAAGTTTTGTTGAATAATTAAATTGTGAGCTTTAAAATTAGTGTTTCAGTGCGGGAGGCACATACAGATGAACATTAGAGAGGAACAGGAAAAGAGGGAACATCTGATATTCAGCCCATATGCAAGCTTTTCTGATGAGTCAAGAGGACGCGACAGAGATGAAGAACCATGCCCTATGAGAACTATATATCAGAGAGACAGAGACAGAATTATTCATTGTAAGACATTCAGGCGTTTAAAGCATAAGACGCAGGTATTTCTTGCACCAGAGGGAGACCATTACAGAACAAGACTGACTCATACCTTAGAGGTTGCCCAGATTGCAAGAAGTATAGCAAGGGCACTTAATCTTAATGAAGATCTGACAGAAGCTATTGCATTGGGGCATGACCTTGGACACACACCATTTGGACATGCAGGTGAGAGAACACTTAATTCTTTATGTCCTATGGGATTTGCTCATTACAAACAGAGTATAAGAGTTGTTGAATTTCTTGAAAAGGATGGTCAGGGACTTAACCTTACATGGGAAGTGCGTGATGGAATATTGAACCATAGAACATCAGGCAGTCCATCAACTCTTGAAGGAAAAGCAGTTAGACTTTCCGATAAGATAGCGTATATTAATCATGATATAGATGATGGAATAAGAGCAGGGATATTGAAGGAAAGTGACATTCCTTCAGAATATACTGATGTTCTTGGTAATTCAACCAAGGAAAGACTTAATACCATGATTAGCGATATTATAATGAACAGCATAGGAAAGAATGATCTTGTAATGTCAGAGCCTGTACGTAAAGCAATGACAGAATTAAGAAAATTCATGTTTGAAAGTCTGTATCTTAATCCGACAGCCAAAAGTGAGGAAGCGAAAGCAGATAAGCTGATAACAGAATTGTACAGATACTATGTTGCGAACACAGATAAACTGCCGGATACATATAAGAGATTTATAACAGAATTTGATGAAAGACCGGAGCAGGTTGTGTGTGATTATATAGCTGGCATGAGTGATCAGTATTCAATAAGCAAGTTTCAGGAAATCTTTGTACCAAAGGCCTGGAAGGGATGAAGTAATGTATTCAAGAGAAGTAATAGATGAAGTAATATCCCGGAATGATATAGTTGATGTTATATCCGGGTATGTCAAATTGAAGAAGAATGGAAGTTCATATACCGGATTGTGTCCGTTTCATAATGAGAAATCACCATCATTTTCGGTTTCAGGACAGCGGCAGTTATATCATTGTTTTGGATGCGGAGCTGGGGGTAATGTCATAACATTTGTTATGGAATATGAGAATATGACATTCTTAGAGGCAGTTAAGATGCTAGGCGAAAGAGCCGGAGTTGCGCTGCCGCAGACGTCTATGTCAGAAGAAGACCGCAAAGAAAGAGGGATAAGAGACAGGCTTTTAGAGATTAATAAGATTGCTGCCACATATTATTACAGGCAGCTTAGAAGTGAGAATGGGAAAGCCGGTCTTGATTATCTTAAGAAGCGTGAATTGTCTGACAGTACGATTAACAGCTTTGGACTGGGTTATGCAACACAGTCAACAGGTAATCTGTACAAGCTGTTGAAGGACAAAGGTTATGATGATGATATTCTGAAGGAATCAGGACTTTTTACTTATGAGAGAGGTATTCATGAAAAGTTCTGGAACAGAGTAATTTTTCCAATTATGGATATTAATAATAAGGTCATAGGATTTGGTGGACGAGTTATGGGTGATGCCAAGCCAAAGTACCTTAATTCACCGGAGACAAGATTGTTTGACAAGAGCCGCAATCTGTATGGACTTAATATAGCAAGAATGTCAAGAAAGCCTAACATGATAATATGTGAAGGCTATATGGATGTTATATCAATGCATCAGGCGGGTTTTAACCAGGCGGTTGCGTCACTTGGAACGGCACTGACACCGGGACATGCAAGGCTGTTAAAGAGATATACAGATAATGTGCTTATAACCTATGACAGCGATGAGGCAGGAGTTAAGGCGGCACTTCGCGCGATACCTCTTCTGAAAGAAGCAGGATTATCAACGAAGGTAATTAATATGCGGCCATATAAGGATCCTGATGAGTTTATTAAGGCTATGGGTGCAGAGGCATTTCAGGAAAGAATTGATAATGCTGAGAACAGCTTTATGTATGAGATAGGAACTATGTTAAGAAATTACGACAGGGGTGATCCGGAAAGCGAGACTGCATTTGAAAGAGAGGTTGCAGCAAAGCTTGTTACATTTAAAGAAAAGCTGGAACGTGATAATTACCTTAAAGCAGTGTGCAGGCAGTTTATGATACCAGAAGATGGCATGAGGCAGATGGTATCAAGACTTGGTAATCAGAAAGGGATTATTTCAAGAAATGCAGGTGCAGGTACTATGCAGCCAACTGTTGAGCGTAAGCCGAAGAAGAAGCGTGAAGATGGTTTAAGACAGGCAGAGAAAATGCTTCTTACATGGCTCATAAGTGACAGGGACATATTTGATAAGGTTGCAGCTTACATTAAGCCGGAGGATTTTATTGACCCGTTATTTTCGGGTGTGGCAGAGAAAGTATATGAACAGTATGGGACAGGAAATATAAGCCCTGCTGCAATTATAGCTGATTATGCAACAACAGAAGAACATACGGAAGTCGCAGCAATGTTTTCGGCAGACCTGGATGAGAGCCTTAATAATCTGGAAAGAGAAAAGACTCTTAATGACATTGTTATCAGAATTAAGGCTAACAGCCTTAATCATGAACTTAATAAGACTGTAGACCCGAAGCGTATGCAGGAGATAATAATTGAACAGCAGAAGCTGAATCAGATTCATATTAAGTTATAAATATATAGAGCGTGTTACGCGAAGAAGAATGGAGAAGAGAAATGGCTAAGAAAATGGTAGAAACATTAGAAGAGAATGTTAAGGAGGCTAAGGAAGAAAAGACAACAGAAAAGAAGACTCCTGCAAAAAAAGCAGCAGCAAAGAAGACAACTAAGAAAGATGAGATTAAAGAAGAAGTAAAAGAAGAGACAGAAAACAGTGACGCAGATGATGCAGAAGCACAGGAAGCTAAATTCTGGGAGAAGATAGAGGGTATTCTTGCAATAGCCAAGAAGAAAAAGAATGTACTTGATTATCAGGAAATCATGACATTTTTTCAGGATACTGATTTCGAAGCTGATAAGATGGAGAAAGTATTTGAAATTCTTGAGCTTAAGAAAGTTGATGTAAGAATGAATGATGTACCTGATGAAGATGAGGATATTATTCTTGATGATGAAGATGAGATTGATATTGAGAAGATAGATCTTTCTGTTCCTGATGGAATCGGTCTTGATGATCCGGTAAGAATGTATCTGAAGGAGATAGGTAAAGTACCTCTTCTTAGTGCTGATGAAGAGATTGAGTATGCCAAGAGAATGGAAGAAGGAGATGAGGAAGCCAAGAAAAGACTTGCAGAAGCTAACTTAAGACTTGTTGTAAGTATTGCAAAACGTTATGTTGGACGTGGTATGCAGTTCCTTGATCTTATTCAGGAAGGTAACTTAGGTCTTATAAAGGCTGTTGAGAAATACGATTACAGAAAAGGATTCAAGTTCAGTACATACGCTACATGGTGGATCAGACAGGCTATTACAAGAGCTATAGCTGACCAGGCCCGTACTATAAGAATTCCTGTTCATATGGTAGAGACAATTAACAAGCTTGTAAGAGTACAGAGACAGCTGCTTCAGGAACTTGGAAGAGAACCATCACCAGAGGAGATTGCAGATAATATGGATATTCCTGTAGAGAGAGTAAGAGAGATTCAGAAGATTTCGCAGGAACCGGTATCTCTTGAGACACCTATTGGTGAAGAGGAAGACAGCCATCTTGGAGATTTCATTCAGGATGATAATGTTCCTGTTCCGGCAGAGGCAGCAGCTTCTACACTTCTTAAGGAACAGCTTGTTGAAGTACTTGGAACTCTTACAGAAAGAGAGCAGAAGGTATTAAGATTAAGATTTGGTATGGATGATGGAAGAGCAAGAACTCTTGAGGAAGTTGGTAAAGAATTCAATGTAACAAGAGAACGTATCAGACAGATTGAAGCCAAGGCTTTAAGAAAGTTAAGACACCCAAGCCGCAGCCGTAAGTTAAGAGATTATCTTGATTAGGATTAAGCTATGGTAAGAATATCTGACAGATTAAGAACAGTTGCACATATGTGTGAAAAGGGGGCAGTCGTGGCTGACATAGGGACAGACCACGGCTATCTTCCTATATATCTTGTGCAGGAAGGAATAGCTCGGTCTGCTATTGCGATGGATTTAAGAAAAGGTCCACTCGATAAGGCAAAGAAGCATATATGTGATAATTGTTTAGAGGACAGAATACAGACAAGACTTTCAGACGGATTGGAAAAGCTTTCAGCGAATGAAGCTGATATTATAACCATATGTGGTATGGGTGGCAGGCTTATAGCTGATATTGTAACTAAGGGAATGAATGTTATTACCCAGAATACAACACTTATAGTATCACCGCAGTCAGAAGTAGGAGATTTCAGACATTTTCTTGTCTCACAGAGATTGGTTGTTGATGATGAGAAGATGCTTAAGGAAGACGGTAAGTATTATTTTATTATCAAATGCAGAAAGTCAGACGAAAATGTTTATTCTGAATACAGTGAGACGCAATATCAGTACGGATGGAAGCTTTTAGAGAACAAAGATAAGACTCTTTATGAATATCTTATAAAAGAGAAAGAGACTAATGATGGGATAAGTAACAGTCTTAAGAAAGATGAGAGTAATCCTACGGTTAAGTTAAGATTACAGCAGCTTTCGCAGAAGAATAATATAATTATGGATGCATTGTCATATTATGACTGATGCGTAAGAGGAGGATGCTATGGGAATGACACTGGCACAGCTTGCAGCAGAGAAGCAGAACGAATATAAGGATGAGATTATACTCGCTAATGTTAATGGTAAGCTTAAAGAACTTGGAGAAGAATATATCCCTGACAGTGATGTTACATTTGTTACAACTTCGACATCAATAGGTAACGAGACATATAGAAGAAGCGTGGTTCTTCTTATGCTTGCAGCCATAGATAAGATAGACAGGAATATTGACAGAGTTGTTGTTGAATATTCTTTAAGCAAGGGACTGTACTGCACATTTGATGGAGACTTCAGACCTGACAAAGAGTTTATAGATGAAGTTAAGTCAGTTATGCACAGTATGGTTGAGAAGGATCTTCCAATCAAGAAAGAGCTGATGAAGATATCTGATGCTATGAATCTTTTTAAAGAAAAAGGAATGACAGATAAGACATCACTTTTCAAATACAGAAGAAGTTCATTTGTTAATGTGTATGACCTGAATGGCTACAAAGATTATTTCTACGGATATATGGCATCTTCTACAGGCATGCTTGGGGTATTTGACATATTCCTGTATGACGAGGGAATAGTGTTACAGCTTCCGGTTAAGAACGCACCTCTTGAAGTTCCTGAATTTAATCCACAAACAAAGCTGTTTAATGTGTTAAAGGAAAGCACAAGCTGGGCAAAGATGCTTGGCATGTCTACGGTTGGAGAGCTTAATGACCATATAACTAATGGGGATATGACTTCTTTTATGCTTACACAGGAGGCACTTCAGGAACAGAAAATTGTTGAGATAGTTGATGAGATAAAGAAAAGACCGCATACTAAATTCATCATGATAGCCGGTCCATCTTCTTCAGGAAAGACAACATTTTCACATAGATTATCAATTCAGCTTATGGCTAATGGATATAAGCCACACCCAATTGCTGTCGATAATTACTTTGTTGAAAGAGAGCAGACACCTATTGATGAGAATGGTGATTACAATTATGAAGACCTTCATGCAGTAGACATTGAACTTTTTAATCAGCATATGACCAGACTTCTTAACGGAGAAAAAGTGGAGCTGCCGGAATTTAACTTTAAGTTCGGAAGAAAGGAATATAATGGTAATTTCTTACAGTTAGGGGAAGAGGATGTTCTTGTAATAGAAGGAATTCATTGTCTTAATGATGAATTATCATATTCACTTCCAATAGACAGTAAATTCAAGATATATATTAGTGCACTTACACAGCTTAATGTTGACGAACATAACAGGGTATCAACTACAGATGGAAGACTTTTAAGAAGGCTTGTAAGAGATTACAGGACAAGAGGAGCATCTGCAAAGAAGACTCTTTCGATGTGGGAGTCTGTAAGAAGAGGTGAAGAGAAGAACATCTTCCCATTCCAGGAGCAGGCGGATGTTATGTTTAACTCAGCAATGCCATATGAACCATGCGTATTAAAACCATTCGTTGAGCCTATACTTTTTCAGGTAACAGAAGCTGACCCTGAATATCAGGAAGCAAACAGACTACTTAAGTTCATGAACTATTTCCTTCCATGCGGCTACGAGAACGTACCAATCGATTCTATATTACGGGAATTCGTAGGCGGGGG
>ERZ779840.3358-NODE-3358-length-12724-cov-2.327413_pt1 | contig 12724 bp, 18 predicted proteins | sample MGYA00511561_ERZ779840 | MGnify/ENA primary metagenome ERZ779840 (study PRJEB29588, sample SAMEA2162036) | human gut metagenome | biome: human gut; feature: human-associated habitat; material: faeces | place: Denmark | collected 2008/2010 ...
CGCTTCTCTTTGGATATCATTTCCTTTTTTTATCAATCCCCCAATGAATGGTATCTTTTCTCCCAATGCTGAAAGCCAACCTAATAATTTACCTCCAGTCTCAACGACTGATAAAATCCATCCGCATGCTGTTTGTAATAGACTTGTTAATCCTTCCAATGCACGGCTAACAGGTGCCATTGCGACTTTCCACCGATTCATACTTTCTTCCGAAGATGAGATACCTTTCACTAAAAGAGAGACTACAGTGGCCAATCCAGCCAAGAAAGCAACAATAGGATTAGCCAACAATGCAAGCAACTGTTTACCCAATAATTGAGCACCTGTTTTTGCCAAAACAAAACCATTCCTAACACTTCCAAGCTGTTTAACCATATTAATAGCGGTCATTGCCCATGGATTCCCAGCCGTAACAAACCCCAATACAGAACTATTCAGATTATCAGATTCATCCTTAGCAAACTTCAAAGAGAGTTGGGCATCATCCAGATTCTTCTTTGCTTTCTTAGTTACTTCGGCATGTTCTCCCTGGGTCTTAACAAGCTCCTGGTACTTATCATTGGCTTCTGTTACATTCTTTTTTAAACCATCAAGAGCTTTTGATACAGAATCTTCATAATTACCCACATTCCGATAAAACCTCTGCGTCTTCTCTTCAGCCTCTTTCAATTCATCTGTAATGCGGTTTATCTTTAATTCTAAATCCTTCCCCTTGGCACCTTCTCTTTCCGCACGGCTCAGCTCATCATACTCTTTCGTGGCATTACTCAACTCTGCACGCAGAGATTTCAAAGCCCCTTCTTTCTCTTGCTGCGTTTTAAGGTTAGTCTCTTTCTCCAGTGCGCGTATCGAATCCTGAGCCTCTTTCATCTCTGCTTTATTCTGAGCTAAGGCTGCCCGATACTCAAGTTCCTCCAGTGTGCCAGCCTTGACCTCTTCCTTTAATGCTTTTTGAGCTTCCTTCAACTCATCCACCTTTTTCTGGTACTGCAAAATACCAGCAATAGCATCTCCATATTTCACTTTGATACTCAATATCCTTTCATCTTCATTATTTGCCATAACCTACACCTCCAACTGTAATAATTTACACTCACAAACTCCTGTATCTTCCGCTTTCACAGAAATTAGGGCGTAATATCTTCCATATTGTCCCAGATATACCGGAACCGTTACATCCAACTCTTTCAAATCAATATCACTGATCTCAATTTTTTCCGTGATGATAACCGGATTTCGGACCACCTTTTGGTATGATTGATAATTCTTAGATAATAAAGCAGACCAACCTAAACCACTAAAAGTCGCTTTTGACTTGCCATTATTATTAATCTCTAACAAGATGCGGGGATCGACTTTTCCCAACTTCCCGACCTCATCATTATCACCATATTCATAAATCGGAATATACGCTTTATCAACCCTCATATCGGTTGCGGCAAAAGAAAGTGTAACACTATCCTTGCTCGTTTCAATTGTCTCATCATTCACATAGATATAGCCGTCATAGCTTCCAGATACAGAACTATCTTCTTTCCACTTATAGATATTCTTCTGAGCAAATCCATCAAGGGAAAAAGAGATTGTTTTAGGCTTATTATCCTGATACGATGCAACCACCTTTCTGGTCCAATCTATAGCCTTGCCTTTGTTGCTTATAACTTCATCCATTGAAACAAACTGAATCGTAGTCTCATTCTTGACTACAGCGAACGTCCCAGACATGGCAGACAGGGCTTTGAGAAAATCAATCTGCTTTACGCTTGGTAAATTGGATATGATCGGGTAATATCCATCACTTACTCCATCTTCAAAAACATTAGTGTCTTCAATGAATGCTAATAACCCTATAACAAAAGTTGTACTTCCCCAACTATTCGTAAAGAATCCAGTATCAGCAAATGCGAAGTAGATAACATCACCGGCATCCAACAGAGTAGTGTAATCATCATACTCAAAAGATACGAACCAATCTTGATCGCCTTTCCTTTCCAAACTGATATAACTAACGGAAAACACTTCCTCTGCAGCTCCATCCACAACCTTATATGCAACAAATCTCGGATTAGGCATCTCAGCCCTCACAAAATTAAAGAACATTCTTCCTCTAATATGGATCTTTGTATTGTTCTTCAAAATTTTCATTCCCTCATATTTAGGGGTTGATGTTGATGTATTAAGGTCTACTGTTTCCAGATAATCCGTTTTTTTATAAGTAGGCGTATTACCTCTCAAAACATATCCATAATTATGATTTGGTCGTGTCCCATTGACATACTCATAACTAATTCCGAACTGATTATTATCGTCTTCTCCCTTACCTTTCTTGGTTAACATTGGCACGAGGAGCCTGTTAATCAGACTATCCATGATATTGTTCGGGAATAAGAAATTGATACCACTGTCCTGGGATATACGCTCCAGAATCCAGCCAGCCCGAACGCACGGATGAACATAATTCTTACTATCATAGTTACGGACTCCCATATTCATATCAGCCATGATAAAGTTTGCCGAATCCTGATAATTACTAAATTCCCTTTTCCAGATAGTATAATACTCTGGATAACTATCTTTCAAATCATTCAGTGTCTTATCACCCCCAACAATACCAGATAATAAACTAATGTTTCCCCATATTAGAGCTACCTCAAAAGAATCTGTCCCAGACATGAACACAGCCTTACCATTAGGAATAATCTCTACTCCATTCCTGATATACCTTGCTTCATGGTATTTTCTCGGATAATCCGTAGCACATGCCGGCAAATCTGCATGCTTAATAACCCTTTGATTCCTGACCGTCTTAGGTAACTTGATCGTATAGCTATTATTACTTACGATCTTACTGAGATCGGTGAACAAATTACTCTTATAGTTCAACGTAATCTTTGTACTATCATCCAAATCCACCAATTCCCCATCAATAAACAATAAATCATTTCTCATAAGCTTTGTACTCTTGTTTCAGGTAAAATAATAGCGGCAACAAAATCCTGCAGAACAGCCCGGGTTTTCGTGTATGTCCCAACAGATACATTAATTCCCATCCATCGGTCTATCTCATCAGGACCGAACCCCATATACATGTCAATAACAGGAGAGAGTGCAAGCTGGAAAAGAAAATCATACGTATCACTATCCACAAGCGGAGCACATATATTCAAAGTATTACTTCCTGTTTTCTTCTGCTGTCTTCCGCTTCCTCCATGATAACCATTCACATAATTGTAATCAGTCATATTGTTCCGGATGAACTCTCCTTCATCCGCTACCTGCTGACTTTCATCTCCCTTACAAAAAAGCCAATAACAATAAAATCCATGCCTGTTTATCCAACGCAGATAAATGCCCTCCTTACAATCATCCATTATCAGTTTTACCCTTGATGGGGCATTCAGAGCTTTATGGAAGGTATAATCAAACGTATAATCAAATACACTCGAATCATCCTTTTTTCCAGGAACCTCAATAACTACATCATTTGCTTTTGCCAATTCAAGCACAATATTCCACACCTTCTGTTCCGGTAAATTATAAGATGCCGTTTGCTTTCCATTGACAATGACATTAGCAACATCCTCACCAGATGAATACATGCCAACCGTGAAAGGCAAATTCTTAAAACAAACTAATGTTCTCTCGCCATTATACCTTTCGCCGATCTTCATTGCTCCCCAAATGACAAATGTTTCAAACTGGAAGTCACCTTCTGTTGAACCATCTGCCGCATACAGAATCAATATAATCCTGAATAACCTTCCTACCTTGCTATCTTTGGCACCAGCTTCTGAATAATCTACCTCCTTGAAATCAACCGAATCAAAGGCGGATTGCATATAGAAAGAGGCATCGAAGAAACAAGAAGAACCAAACATAGCACGCTTTTCCGTATGAGTGTTTCCTGTCGCCACATCTATCACGGCCATCCCTATACTTGCTCCAATATATCCAGATACATTTATAACTACCGGGTTGAAACAAAATGATATTTCATCCGGATACTCTACGGTTATACCGCTAATCACTTCCTTCCTCATTGATACTATTAATGTTTATTGATTCTACGTCCTTAGCGAATACCGTCATTATACGATCAAGGATATTCTCAACTGTCTTCGGTATCTCGTTTGAATAAATATCATCACGTCCTCCATTCCGGAACAGGCTTGTACCTTCCTTCCTGATACGATACGCAATCGCTCCGGCCAGGCTTAGATCACCTCTTTCCTGTGGAGTATACTTTGGCTTCCATCTGGCATTGGGCTTCCGAATATACGGAACAGGGGAAGCACTGATTCCCTTATCCTTCATCCATTTCAATATCACGAACCGGAATCCTCTCGGCACCGGTCCGGGCTTTCTACCCGTCTCCAAGCTACCGAAATAAGCCCGGCCGAATAATACCCCACCTGTATCAGAAATTTGCTTCCTGATGCTCTGCATTGTCCGCCCTGATGCCTTTTGCCCAGCTCGCAAATGATTGGCAATAACTCTCTGCATGAGCGAATCCAATTCATCACCGATTATCTCTAACTGTTTCTCTTTACTCATACGCAACTATAAGCCGACTCCCTCAACGACAATGGAACCCCTATACCAGATAATATATCAGACATCTTTTCCGTGATTACATCATAGGGGACGTCTCCCTCAACAGGTTCAAAATACCCTGATTTATTCACCTCTGAAACAAACTTCTTCGCCATGTCCTTCATTCGTGAATAAACTTCCTCATTCTCATCTCCATTTGCATCTTTAGGTACCTTATCCATGAACACCACATAACAGTTTGGTTTATCCTTCACCCGTCCACGGCTGAACGTGAACACACCAGACACGGGCATCACGCAAATAATCGCAGGTAATGATACCTTAGATAATTTACGATCAATCGCTTTCCAATCATCGAACACATACGACACCCCGGGGAACTGTTCTCCTACGATCTCTTTTAATTTACTTTCTACTGTTTTCATCCTCATACACCTTCCTTAATCTTAGTTCATACTTTGCTTTCTCTGAATCAATCTGCAAACACTTATACACTCTCATCCAAGGGACAGCCATAACTTCCTCATGATCTCTTATTCCCATTCTCTGGGCATAATAATCCACCGTTCCAAATACCCCGAATCTGAGTAATTCAATACCTGCCTTTCTTTCTTTATCGGTAGGCTTCCGATTCGTCGAAGCAAAAAGTTTATTTATCCTCTCCATCTCCCTGGCAGCCCATGCTGCAAATCTGACTACCTCCGTTGCGCTGGCTTCCATCACTTCGTCATCGCTCATTCCCATAACCACCCGTAGAGGCACTATGAACATGCTTCCTACCTCCTGAATACCTTGAAGCTCTATCACCTGACCGAAGGTTAGATCATTCAGATCATTCGGCACTACCTTTCCACTAACAAACTTAGGTTTGCTCAACGTCTCAAACTGAAACGGCTTTTCAAAATACCCATGATGCAGAATCCTGAACCACTCCGAAAACATCATCTTCTTTCTTTTTGTCAATACTTTACTCATGACTAACTCTCATTTTTCGATGTTAAAACTGACATTATGTAAACTCAATCGACCTCCATATAGGTAGCTTTCGCTCCATTTGAAACCCTGCGGGCACTCAACTTCTTCAAAGCTACATACCGGATAGCATCTATTCCATGATTCCAGACATCAATGGGGACATTCAACATAACCCCATTTTTGTCTACCTTCCATTTATATCGCTTCATCTCCTGGATAATACCTGTACTCCGTCGGGTTACATTGATCTTGTATCTTTGTAATATCTGGAGACCATTATTCACACTATCCGCACCTTTCGACGACGGCTCAACTCTGAATCCGAAACTATTGATCTCTGCAATACTCTTAGGTTCTGCGCAATCAGCTATCACCACATCACGCTTAGTTATCCCGTTAGACTTCATTATCTTCGCGATCATCGGGTTATCATATCCTGCCTCAAATAATAGTTCATCAATCCATAGCTCCCCATGTGCGAGTCTTAGATTCTCCAAGGCTGATGGGTCATTACTGAAACCGAAATCCAGACCATACCAGTTCCCTTTGCAATCCAAGGCCTCTGGCACCCGGTCCACTATACGGAATTCTGGGAAGATTAAACCCTTCAGTTTACCTGTCTTTCCACGGGCATATACTTTCCAAAGCTCATAATCCTCGATATTCTCTATCTTCTCATGCTCTTCTTTGGAAAGGAAGGGGTTACACCGGTGATCGGATATGATTAGCTTCACATTATCCCGTCCTATTACGCTATCATGAACCCAGAATCGGGCAGAGGGATTATAATCCAGAAAAACCTTTCGCCGGGTACGCATATCAAGCTGCCAATATATCCCGTAAACAATACCATCGCATTCGTTAATGAACAATACATCACGCTTACCGGACTTCGCATCCTGCTCATCCTTGAATGAAGTAAATTCCAATACAGAACCATTGATGCACCTTATCACTCTATCACTCTCATTGAGATACGGGAACCAAGCCTGTAAGATAGGGGAGCGGTTAAGAATAGTCTTCGCATCACGGTATGCACCCTTCTTCAAGTTGGGAATGTCCTGACCTACGATTGTGACCACAAGGTCAGGCTCATTCATTGCCATCTCGAAAAGAAGCTGCATGATTGAATAGGTCTTACCTGAGGATGTTCCCCCCTGATTGACTACCGTACGCTCTTCGGCTTCCTTATTAGCCATAAAGAGATCAGACACCTCAAAGACCTCATTCTCGTTCATCATTCACCTCATCCTCTGAATTCGCAAACTTCGCCCCAGACTTCACGTAATTCACCGTCACACTCGTTGCAACCTTTGATTCCACTTCATCTTTCGGTTTCTCACCTATAATATCTCGGATAGCATTGAATGCCTGAACATCTCCGGCAGCCGCTTTCTTGAAGACACCGATAACAGCCGCCATCTTGTTTGTCATATCCTCCTCTGAGATGCCCATCTGTTTCATCATATCCTTCGCCTTATCAGAATAAACCGACAATTCTCCGAACACCTCACACAACTCACGCAACTTCTTTTTCTTCTTGATAGATTCCGCTCTGGCTTTTCCTCCTAAGCTCCCTCTTGCCTTTGCTTCTTCACTGCTAAGTTCACCCTTCTTAATCGGTCTCAAATTTTCGATTCTTTTCTCCTTTTTCATGTTCTTATTCTCTAACCTTATCAACTATCACATAACGAATAAAAATCTCACAGAGCTTTTCAGATACCTTTTATCGGGATATGGATAATAGGATTGTAATCATCCAATTTCTTTTTCTTTGAACATCCCTTGTTTGTTGTATCTAATTTCACAATATCAGAACCCCACTTCTGGCGTAGAGCTTCTATCTGTTGTTTCTCCCGCTCCCTGTTTCGATATGATGCACATCCTCCCTCATTCACCGACTGCTTGCATACATAATGGTAAGCGTTCACTCTCAATATCACTCTCTCCAGATTCAATTGCTGAAGTGTCATATCATAATCTTCCTTCAATGGCAGGGCTTCATCATAGAAACACCTGTTCCCCTTCATGAAACACTGGAAGGGACCTAACACAGGGGAGACTGTAGAGAACGGGGATGCATGACGGTATCCCATTGCATCAGTGATAATATTCACTCCCCAGAATTTTGCTCCGATCTCTTCCGCGATGATCGAATACTTCTCCACGAACATCAGGAAATCATCTGTCTCAACTTTCTCTTTGATGTACCCGAATAAACTATCATCTTGCTTCACATATCGCTCCAGACGGTACAAATCATCATCTACGATACAAACCACATCATAACCGGCTGCCAGCTCTTGGTGAAGGATATAATTTCTTATCCTCGCTACGTTGCCCTGAATACCTTTCGGACATGATACTATCTCCGCATCCGGATAATTCTTTTTATACTCATCCGCTTCATCCTCATCCACCCAGACCTTGCAGAATGGGAGATAAGACAGGGTTAGAACCTCACTCGCTCTTTTGTAACTCGGTGTGTTGACTGATATTCTCATTCTCTCCCTCCTTATGAATTAATAAATTATTGATCGCATTAGGCCCATACAATACCCGGCCAACTGCATACTTCTCCCGTCCTTTGGATATGGTTCCATCTGATCGGGTAGAAAGACACCTCACAGACTTCAAACCAAACAAAGTCTTTGCCTGTAACCAATCTACTTCATTGTCGAAGTAGAGAACCAGGTAATTATGCTCTTCATTCAATACCTCCGTGAATGGTACATCTCCCTTTATCTCATCCGGCTCCGGTTTCTTCTCATATATCTCCAGACCGATACACCATTCTGTCAACTCATCCGCTTTCCAATTCTCTGCAAGAATATCCAAGTCATTCTCGCCAAAAGCATTATTATCCTGAATGATATACTCCCTGAGTTTCTCCGGGGGAGTATCTTCCGGAAGAACCTTGCACAACACGGTTTTATATCCCAGCTCCTTATATGCTTTCTTGCGCTGATTCCCGCCCAGGATTACATACTTTCCATTGAAAGGGTATACCTTTACCTCGCTGAGCTTTCTCATCTCTGGAGAGCGCTCAATGCTCATCTTCAACTCCTCAAACCGGCGTTTGGAAATCTTCCTCGGATTCTTCGGTACTCCGGGAATCTGACCTTTATTCTCCACCAATAAATCAATTGGCAATTCTTTGATCTCCACATTGAAATCTTCATCAATCTTCTTCATACTCATTTAGAATAAATTTTTGTAAATGCATGCAAATGCCAATAAAGAGCAGACAGAAAGACACTGTCACGTGTCCATCCGGCTGCTCTCCCTTTAATCAACCTAATATTGAAATATCATTGCTCATCTTCTTCAAGCTTATCCAACAGCTCCATGGCTAACCATTCACCATAATCTTTCATCTTTCCCTCACGCTCGAACACCTCAGAGCGATAAGCCTTCACCGTTATCCATATCCATGCGAATACATGAACTTGAACACACCAATACACATGTTCATACCATGGATAATAATCTGAGCCAATCATTTCATCACCAGAGCGGAGCACCATACGCTCCACCACCTTCTTTACTCTATACTTCATGCTTCTATAATTTAGATATTATTAAACCGCTTTCAACTTTTCCCCACTGAACAGATTCTTAAACCTTCCTTCCTGAATCCATTTCTGAACCGTTTCAGGTGGTACCGCTTCTTGTTCCCATCTCTCACGCTCTTTCTTCTCATCTTCCTTTCTCGTGGTATCATAGTAAGACGCAAGTGCTTTCGTGCGTTCTGCCATGAACTTCTTCATAATCGACATCAGACGCACCGTATCGAGTATCCCATAGAACTCACCGAATGTTCCCGACTTCACCTTCAGGAAGAATAACGCAACCTCTGCGATATTCAGCTGCCCATACTCACAACTGATAATATGAGCCGCTTCATCCTTCTGATCATCCTTCATCTTATCCCTCACATTGCAGAAATCATTCAGGTTCTCAATCATCACCGCCACCCAATCCCGCAAACAATCTATGCCATATACCTCACGGACTTCCCACATCGTAGGATATTCCATCTGGATACATCTGGCATAATCCGCTCCTATCTCCCTTAACTTCCACTGGATGTTGGGAGCAAAGCGTTTAGCGAAATCCCCCGGACCACCGAACTTCTTAACCAATTCCGTTTTCCTCTCTGAACTTACGGTCGCTCTCTTCAAAGCGGTCGATGAGCGATTGTTTATATCCATCTCCTTCACCGCCCTTTTTACTATTGCTCCGATTGCTACTGTTTTCATGCTCTTTCTGTTTATCGTTCAATAACCATTTGTTTGCTAATGAATCCCAACGCCAGATGGCGGCTCCCGATGAGGTATGCCATCCCAGACTATCATAATGGAAGTAGAATTGTTGCGCCTTATCAAGTGCATCTATTACTCCAAGACCAGAAAAGAAATCTTCAACCTCCTGCAATGTAGGGGGTACGAACTCCTTTTTCTTTCTCTTCTCTGGTTCTGGAGCTTTAAACAACTCACCTAATGGCTTTTCAATCTTCTTCCGCTTAGGGGGCTTCTGTGCTGGCTTCTGATCTTCGGGCACTGGGCCAGGGGGTGGGGCAGGGGAAGGTATCTCATCTACTTCGATTTCCTCCGGCATCTCCGTTTCTTCCTCCGGCTCTGCTGTCCTCATCGGTCTGCCTATCTCGATATTCTCTAATATCTGGTAAACAGGAGCGGAAGCCCTTCTTTCACCTTCCGTGAAATTTATTAAACCTCTTTCTTTCAATCTTTCCCGAACTTCATAAATAGTGCGTTTGGTCATTTTCAATTCAGCAAACATGATAGAACTTTTGATTGTAAATCTCGATTCTCTATAATTATTCCATTGACTTAATAAATAGAAATACAAACACACCTCTGTAGGAGTGAACGGATCAATCCTATTCATCCGCCAGAACTGGTTTATCAAGTCAATATAACTCATCCTATGTATCCTCTTATCTCTTTCACAAACTCCTCCAACGAATGGCAGAGGACATACTTTCCCTTCACTCTCTCAACTAATCTCTGGAATACCTGCTGGCTCTCACTCTGCATACCTCCCGGCTTCTTCATCTCAATACACAAGAATGCATAACCAGACCTGGGTAATAACAGAAGCAAATCCGCTACACCTGCCCGCACACCTTCATCCTTCATGATCTTAGCCGTCCACGCATTTCTTGCTCCACCATTAGGCACAGCAAAGAAAAGTGGCTCAATGGCAGGGTATACCTGCCTGAACCATCTTACGCAATCCTTTTGAATCTGACTTTCTGTCTGAGGTTTCATTACTATTTCATTTTTCCAATCAAATTACTACCGAGCTCCGACCAATCATCCCCAAATACTAACGGCCAACCAAGCATGCTAATTGCAAGAATTACCGAGGCTACCAACCAGAGAACCCACATCACAAACACTATAATATTATTCATACTATTTGATTAAATCAGAAACATACGCCCATCTGATAGCATTATAATCTTCAAAAGCTTTTCTGATATTAGATGGAGCATACCATGATGTTAAGTTCCCGCTACCAACTTGCACACATATATGCTCACCTTCCTTCGGCTCCTCACTGACTTCATGCCATAGGGATTGATTTGCCTGCCATTCAGCGCCGGCTTCGAAGGCTTCTCTAAGGATATACATTTCATGCATCTTCCCATCGTAATCCATTCCATAGTGATTTTCCACAGCTTCTATAGCTGCTTCTTCTACTGTCCGCTTCATGTTTGATTTATTATCATCATTATCCGTATCGGAGGAAATATCTCCTTTTATGTCTATTCCATCTCCACAAGCTACATTCTCACAGAATGCCTCTTTTTGATGGTATTCACACCATCCGTTACCGAATGAATCTTCATTGGTGAATAGCTCGCATTCGCCGCATACTTGTTTATCATCCATATAAGTACTCCTTTCTATATTTTTTGAATTATTTCCTTTTAGCCATTTTCTTCCGCTTCCGGTCTTTTTTGATTTGTTTCTCATTACGCCCACCTTTTACAGAAGAATTTTTCCAAGATGGTGGGACGGTTCTCCACGGGGTGGATTTTTCTTCATCTATCATTCTCAGTTCTCTATAAGGGACTTCATAAGGGCGGTCCTCATATCTGTTAGTATTCATATCTGCACAGTTTTACTCAATAGTTCATAAAATTTTCGTTTCTTTTCGATGTATTTAAGCCCGTTTCTACGAAGTCCCCTTTTTGTTCTTGACACAACCATTTGACAGCCTTTAACACCAACATAGATACAATCTGAATGATGCCTTTTGGCATTTTTAAACCTACTCCAAATCACTACATCGCAATATCGGTAACTATCATTCTGAACGCCTTCATAGCCTTTTCGCATTATGAAATGCCCAATCTCATTACCTTCTTTTTCTGAATAGCAAATAGTAAATATATTATTCATATCAATTCTGATTTGATTAAAAGTAAGATTCAAATTCTCCACGAGTGATCTCTATTAGATTCTCATCTTTCGGATGATGATTATCGTCAAGAGCTACTAGCACAACTCCTTTTTCGACCCACATTTGCGGACAAGAGAATTCACCATAGTAGTCAATCTCTAACATATCAAGTAGTTTAAAACCGGAGAAACCTCTTTGATGATCGACCAACGCCTGCATATCACGTCCTGCCTTTGTACGCTTATTAGGAAAATACAGGCCTCTGCGCTTAACATCTTCACGCCATCCCCTTGTATCCACTTCTTCGGGATTAACAAAATAGAATCCAACAGCGATAGGGATTCTACGTGCTCCCTGATTGGTATACCCGCAGTATCGCTCGTATTTGTATGGGATATTCCTTTCAAGAAACTCTTTATTTTCTTTGGCGACTTTGAGTTCCTCTTCGCGCTGGGCTTTCAACTTATAATAGATATCGCACTCTGTATTCGTTATCTTATAAAATATCATATTAACTCCTTTCTATCTTGTTTTAATCAATTCGTAATCATCTGGATGGAAATCAAAACAAGCTCCTAATCCAATTTGAATGCCTACACGATATTCATCCTTATCTGCATACATCAACTTATCAGCCATTGCCTTAATTTCTTCAAAATTAAGTTCTATATGTTCTGAACAAACAACTACTCCCTTAGACACACTAAGTTCAGAAATAAGATTTCCCTGGAAGTTTTCAGTTAAATAATCAAATGTCTTA
>ERZ779840.3373-NODE-3373-length-12687-cov-4.470868_pt1 | contig 12687 bp, 6 predicted proteins | sample MGYA00511561_ERZ779840 | MGnify/ENA primary metagenome ERZ779840 (study PRJEB29588, sample SAMEA2162036) | human gut metagenome | biome: human gut; feature: human-associated habitat; material: faeces | place: Denmark | collected 2008/2010 ...
CAGACGGGCGGCCTGGTGGGCCATGAGGCGTTCGGAAATGTTCTCTGATTCCGTCACGGCACTTTCCAGCAGGGGGATGGCGCGGGAGTATTGTCCGGCTTGGGCGCAGGCGCTTCCGTAATAGTAAAGGTAGAAGGCTTGGCGATGGGCAGGTATTTGTCCTTCGAGGGTGGTGAAAATGCGCAGGCCTGCTTCCAGTGAGTCGGGCTGCAAAGTGAGCAGATGGGCGCGTTCGAGGGCGGCTTGCAGCTTATAGTAATCGTTGCCTGTACGGTTGAAGCAGCTGTCGGCTTGTTGCAGGGCGACGAGGGCATCGGCGGAACGGTTCATTTCGGCAAGGACGGCGGCTTTGTTGATGTAGGAGCGTCCGCGCAGGTTGTTCAGTATCTCGAAGTCTTTGGGGGCGTCGGTTACGATGGCGCAGTAGCGCAGGGCTTCGTCGTAAAGGCCGAGGCGGCGGTAGGCTTCGGTCAGGTTTTCGGCGGCGATATATTGCCCTTGTTCGTCGGGTTTGTCGGAGGGAGTGGAGGCAATGGCTTGGCGGCAGAGGGCGATGCTCTGTTCATATTTACCCTGGTGCAGGTAGATGTCGGCGAGGCGGGCTATGGCATGGGGATAGAGGCCACCGCGGAAACCGGTGCGGCGGGCAATGTCGATAACCCGCAGGAAGGCTTGCTCGGCATGGGTGCTTGCGCTGTCCACGCCCATGTAGGTGATGCCGGTGGCGGCACTCCAGTAGCTGTCGTTCTCGGGACATTCGAAGCGTCCGGTGGCTTGTGCACGGGCAAGGAGGCCGGAAGGGAGGGGGGCGGCGATACTGTCTTCTGTCCGGGCGAGCTTCATGGCTTGGTCGAGGCATTGCAGGGCTTCGGTGTGGCGGTCGAGGGGCATCAGCATCTGGGCTTTGGCGGTGAGGAGGCCTCGCAGGCAGTAGCGTTCCAGAAAGGGGAGGTGCAGGCGTTGGAGGCTGTCGAAGTGGCGGTAGCCGCCTTCAAAGTCTATTAGCAGGTTGTAGCTTACCATCAGGTAGCGCAAGGCACGGTTGCAGAGCAGGCGGCCTTCGGCGGTGCTGAGGGTGTCGGAGTGCTGCGGGGCGTCGGGATTGAAGCTGGCGGGCAGCAGGAAGATGGAGTCGAGATAGGGGATGGTTTCACGCTCCCGCCTTTGGTCGTAGAGGGGCTCTGTGGCGGCGAGGAAACGCAGGCTGTCGGCGTGGTAGCGGGAAGAACGGAGAGGGGCGGCTGCATTTCCGGTGACGGTTGCACTTCCGTTGCCGGTATGGCAGGCGATGAGGCACAATGGTAGTAACAGTAGCAGCAGTATCGGTTGTGGTATTTTATGCATGGTGGTTGTTTTCAGGTTTATACTGTAATTTTATTTATTTTCCATCTTTTCATTTTTATGTAAAGTATTTTTCTTGTTTTTTATTGCTATTAATTTCTTTTCGTGTTAAAATAATAGTATGGTTTTTCTAGAAGTTCTTTTTAGAGAATTTCGCCTTACTACAATCAAAGGAGGCATTACCATGGCGAAAAAAATTAAGTGGGCAAAGTTTGTCAACAAGAATGTTCCTCAGGTATGGTTTTGTCACAATCCCAATATTGAATTGGAATTTGGTAGAGCCTACATCGTGGAAGATGAATGGAAGCTCGGTAAGTATAACATAGTAAAACTTAGCGGTTTTGCTACTTACTTCTTGGCTGATGCTTTTGAGATTTCGGCCACTTAAGTTTTTCCCAAAAACCGTGTACGGTTCCTGCCTTTCGGCAGGTTTTTATTTTTTTGCAAGAGTTACTGATATTTGATATTCCTTATTGCTTCTAACAAGTTTTATGTTTACTTTTTCTCCCACATTTTTTCCATATATATATGTTCTAAGTTCAGACATCTTTTCTAGCTCTATCCCGTCTATTTCTAGCAATATATCTCCCCTCTTTACTCCTACTTTTTCTGCTGGTGAATTTTTTGTTACGTCTGCTATATATATGCCTTTATCTAATTTAATATTTTGGTCAAGTTCTTGATTTATATATGGTACAATGTTTTTATCATATGCAAATACCCCCAGTGAGGGCGTTATACATTCGCCTGTACTCGTTAATTTTTCTATAATTGGTTTTATTATATTTATTGGTATAGAAAAACCAATCCCTTCTGCTGATGTAATTTTTACAGAGTTTATTCCTAAGACTTCCCCATTTATATTAATTAATGGGCCTCCACTATTTCCTGGATTTATTGTTGCATCTGTTTGTATTAAATCTTCCATGTATGATGTTTTATTATCTTCTTCTATTTTAATTGTTCTATTTAATCCACTTATTATTCCAGATGTTACGGTCCTTTGAAATTCGAAACCTATTGGGTTTCCTATTGCATAGACTTGTTCTGCAACTTTTATTTTATCTGAATCTCCTAAATGTAAGTAATCCAAATTCTTTACATTTATTTTTATTATGCTTAAATCTAAATCTGTGTCTGACCATACTACATTTGCTTTATAATTTTTTCCATTTTCTAAAGTTACATAGCATGTACTATTTTTCTCTCCTGACACATGTTGATTTGTAACAATATATCCATCCTTTGAAACTATAAAGCCTGTTCCCAAGCCTAAGTTTCTTACACCATCTTGTAAGAAAATTGTAGTCCCTTTATTGGCAATTTTAGAGATTCCTACAACAGCATTATTTACGTTTTCTATCAATGTAGAAATATCTTTTTCTTCTGTTTTATTAGATACAGACGTCGGCTCTGCAGTGTAATCACTTGCATAATTTTTTTCTGTTGTGAAGGATATGTACACGCAATATGCTAATGCCACAAATGAAATTATTAATATTATTATTGCAATAGTTTCTAAACTTTTAATTATTTTCTGCCCTCTATATTCTCTCAAACTAATTCCTCCAATATCCATTTTTTCTTATTATTACCATTGCGTTTCGTTTTATTCAAATCATCTTCATTTGATTTAATTTTGTTGTTTACAAAATGTATTATTGCACACTTGTTATTTGGGGCTGTGTTTCATGCAATTTTGAAAATCACAATTTTTTATTACTAATAATGTCGATTTTTTTCTACGGAATTACAACTTTTTTATTGCAAAATCATCTCTACAATGGTAAAATGTGACCGTAGGTGATTTAAGTGAATAAAAATAAAATATATAATGAAAAAACCGTTCATAGTTTTAGAGAATTAGTATCTTATTGTGCTACAAACTACGGCGATAGAACAGCTTTTACTATAAAGGACTCTAATAAGAATTTACACGATATTTCGTTTATAGAATTTGAAAATAATATTAAAGAGCTGGGGTCTGCCCTGCTTGATTTAGGATTAGAAAATAAAAAGATTGCATTAATCTCGCAAGATAGATATGAGTGGTGTTGCAGTTACTTTGCAATTTCTACATCTAATAATGTGGTAGTTCCTCTTGACCATCTGCTTCCAGAAGTTGAGCTTCAAAGACTTCTGATTGAAAGTAAGGTTGATGCTATTATTTTTGATAAAAAATATACTAAATGGGTTCAAGAAGTCTGCAAGCAAGAAGGCTCAGCACTAAAATATCTTATTTGCATGGATAGCATAAATGATGAAGATAATATTCTTTCCTATTCTAAGTTAGTAGAAAAAGGCAAGAAATTAATAGAAGATAAAATGTCAAGGTATGAAAATATTAGTATTGACGTAAATGCTATGTCTATTCTAATTTATACTTCTGGTACTACAAGCAATCCTAAGGCAGTAATGCTTTCGCAGAGCAATATTTGCTCTAATTTATCTGCCATGACAACATTGATTAAATACCACCCAGATGATAGTATTTTGGTATTTTTACCATTACACCATACATTGGCATGCCTTGCAAGTTTCTTATTCTGCTATTTTATTGGTTTTAGACTTTGCTTTGCAGATAGCATCAAAGATATTGGAAAAAATTTAGTAGAATACAAAATTAGCGGTTTAGTATGCGTACCTGCTGTTTTGGAAATTATGTACAAACAAATTATGCGAGGAATAAAAAAATCTGGAAAATATATTCCTTTCAAGATATTGTCTGCAATTTCTAACTTTCTTTTGTTTTTTCACATAGATTTACGCAGAAAGTTTTTCAAAGACATTTTAGACAATCTTGGTGGAAACATGAGAACCATAATTTATGGTTCTGCATCATCAGATAAAAAGGTTATACATTTATTTAATACTATTGGCATTGTTATGATACAGGGCTACGGATTAACAGAAACTTCTCCTGTTATTGCATGTGAAAATGACATTTATCATAGTGAGAAGGGCTCTTCTGGTTTTCCTTTATATAATGAAGAAGTTAAAATAGATAACCCTGACGAGACTGGAACAGGTGAAATTTTGGTAAAAGGTCCTAATGTAATGCTTGGATATTATAATAATCCAGAAGCCAATAAAAAAGCCTTTAAGGATGGATGGTTTTGCACTGGCGATTTAGGAAGATTTGGCAAAGATGGTTGTTTGTTTATATCTGGCAGAATTAAAGATTTAATTGTTTTAAGCAATGGGAAAAAAGTTTTCCCAGAAGAGATTGAAGCTCTAATAAACAAATTAGATTACGTTGAGGAAAGCATGGTTTATGAGCACAATGATAAAGTGTGTGCAAAAATTGTGTATTCTAAAGATAATCAAGCATTAAAAAATCTTTCAGAAGAAGAAATACACGCTTTAATCGAGCCAGAAATAAAGACATTAAATAAATCTAACTTACCAGTTTATAAATATATTAAGGAATTTACTGTAACTGATGAACCTTTAATAAAGACTACTACACAAAAGATTAAGAGACATGAAGAGATGCGAAATTTAAAGAAATAATATAGGGTGAATTATTATGAATAGAAAATTATACGATCTAACGAATCCACAAATGAACATATGGGCTACAGAGCAGTATTATAATAATACTGCGGTTAATAACGTTGGTGGCACTGTGCTTTTAAAGGCAAAATTAAATTTTAATATTTTGCAAAAAGCTGTTGCCAATGTTCTGAGAAAAAATGATAATTTTCATATTCATATTACAAAAGAAAATAATGTTGTTAAACAGTATTTTACGTTTGAAGAATATGTTCCTGCAATTGTTGAAATAAAAAACTTGCAAGAACTACATAAGGTTGAGTCTGAGCTATGCCAAGAAAGTTTTGATTTACTTTCTAGCAAGCAATTATTTGAGACAAAATTATTTAAACTTCCAAACAATCATGGCGGTGTAATTGTTGTTATGCATCACATTATATCAGATTCATGGACTCTAGGTTTGTACTGTAACGAAATAGTAAACGAATACCAATCACTGCTTGATGCTGAAAACATTGAAAGTGATAGCTCTTTATGTGGTAAATTCTCTTACAAAAGCTTTATTAAAGAAGACATTGATTATTTAAATAGTGATTCTTTTGAAAAAGATAAAAAATACTGGAATGATGTTTTCGAGACTGTTCCAGAGGTTGCTACTGTGCCTTCAACAGTAAAAAAACTAACTAACAAAATTACATGTTCTGCTGCAAGACAAGCATTTAATATTTCTAAGCAGGACTCTATTAAAATTTTAGACTATTGCAGAAAAAATAGAATTTCTGTATATAATTTTCTTATGGCTATCTATTCAATTTACATAGGTAGAGTTTCAAATCTTGCCGATTTTGTAATCGGAACTCCAATTTTAAATAGATTAAATAAAGCAAATAAACAAACTAATGGAATGTTTGTAAGTACAGTGCCTTTGCGCATAAACATAGACCAAAACTCGTCTTTTATAGACTTTTCTAAGAAGATTGGAGCTTCTTGTTTTAGTATGTTAAGACACCAAAGATATCCATACCAATGTATTTTGGAAGATTTGAGAAAAAAAGATTCTAACATTCCAAATTTATATAACATTATTTTATCTTACCAGATTACTAGCACAGTAAATGATAATATTGATTGTGAATCTCATTGGATTTTCAATGGAAATTGTGCCGATGATATGCAGATTCATATTGTTGATTACAATGGTTCCGGAACTTTGAGTATCTTTTATGATTACAAAACTTCGAAATATGTAAAATCTGAAATAAAACAAATGCATGAACGTATTAATCATATTATTGAACAGGTTTTACAAGATGATAGCATTAATATTGAAAACATAGAAATTGTAACACCAGAAGAGAAATTGCAAATTTTAAAAGAATTTAATAACACTAAAACAGATTATCCACGAAACATGTCTGTAATTGAATTATTTGAAAATCAAGTTAAGGAAACTCCAAATAAGGTAGCCGTTGTTTTTGAAGATTCAGAACTTACATATGATGAATTGAATAAAAAGGCAAATCAACTTGCAAATATTCTAATAGCAAATAAAGTTAAACAGGGCGATGTTGTTGGAATTTTCTTGGATAAATCATTGGAGATGATTGTTTCTATTTTAGCAATATTAAAATGTGATGCAATTTATCTGCCAATTGATATACACTATCCAGATTCTAGAATTAACTACATAATTGAAAATTCTGGAGCAACTACTATTTTAACAGATACAGACACAGAAAGATTTAATTTAAACACTATAAATGTATCACTTAGTGAAAATTTTTATAAATTAAGTAATACGTCTAATATACTACGCAATTTTGATGCTGAAGCTCCCGCATACATTATGTATACATCTGGCTCAACTGGAACCCCTAAGGGTGTATTAATTGAAAACAGAAGCATTGTAAGGCTTGTTAAAAACACTAATTTTATAAAATTTAACAAAAATGACAGAATGTTACAAACAGGCTCTATCGTATTTGATGCTTGTACTTTTGAAATATGGGGTGCCCTTTTAAACGGACTTTCTCTATATATTATTAAGAAGGAAGATTTATTAAACGCACACACTTTAAAGAATTATATAGAAAAAAATAAAATTTCTATAATGTGGCTAACTGCCCCATTATTTAGCACACTTTGTGAAGAAAATGCAAATATTTTTAATGGAGTAAAATATTTATTAACTGGTGGAGACGTGCTTTCTCCAAAACATATTAATAAAGTTAGAAAATATAATCCTAATTTAACAGTAATAAATGGCTATGGTCCAACAGAAAATACTACTTTTTCTTGCTGTTTCAAAATCGAAAAAAATTATGTTGATTCCGTTCCAATCGGAGGACCTATTGCAAATTCAACATGTTATGTTGTTTCTAAATCTGGAAGTCTGCAACCTGTTGGTGTCCCTGGAGAATTGTGGGTTGGTGGCGATGGAGTCGCAAAGTGCTATATAAATAACGAAGAAATGACTAAGCAAAAATTTATTGAAAATTATATGGGCAACGACAAAGTATATAAGACTGGCGATCTTGTAAAATGGCTTCCTGACGGTACAATTCAATTTATAGGAAGAATAGATAACCAGGTTAAAATTAGAGGTTTTAGAGTTGAATTAAGCGAAGTAAATAATAAAATTCTAGAATTTTCTAACGTAAAGTCTAGCTACACAACTATTTACACAAATAATAACGAAAAATTCATTTGCAGTTACATTATTCTTAAAAATGGTATTTCTACAAATGAATTAAGGAGATATTTAAAGGAAGTATTACCTATTTACATGGTTCCAACATATATTGTGCCAATGGTTAGCTTTCCACTAAATGTGAATGGAAAAATAGATAAAAACTTACTTCCAACACCAACAATAACAACAAACGAAAATATTATAAGCCCTAGAAACAAAACAGATAAAACTTTGGTTTCTATTTTAAAGAAATACTTGAAATTAGAAACAGTAAATTTATCAAACTCTTTTGTAGAGCTAGGAGGAGATTCTCTTTCTGCCATAAACATTATCGCAGAAATTGAAAATAAATTACATGTTCAACTACATATAAAAGACCTTTTGAACATGGCTAGCATAATGGATATTTCTGACTATATTGCTAATGCTAGAACTCAAAATACAGCTTTTGTTCTAGAGAAAGCTCCTAAAATGGATTTGTATCCACTTTCTTCTGCTCAAAGAAGAATTTACTACGCATGTAAAATGGTTGGAGACGATACTCTAGTTTATAATACACCTTGTGCACTTCTAATAAATTCTCGTTTAGACAGTAAGAGGATTGAAGGAGCATTTAAGCAAATTATTGAAAAGCAAAGTAGCTTTAGAACTGTATTCGTGTTAGATGCAGACGAAGTAAAACAAAAAATACTCGATAAAGTAGATTTTGCAATCTCGGTTTTCAATAATACATCTACAGAAAAAGATGCTATTATAAAGAACTTTTCTAAGCCTTTCGATTTAGAAAATGCACCTTTATTAAGAGTAGAATTACATTATTTAGATAACAACCAAACACTATTGCTTATCGATTCACACCATATAGTTATAGATGGCGTTTCGATGAATGTATTAATAAATGAATTTTTTGAATTATATAAAGGAAATGCATGTGAGGAAACTCCATTTGAATATGTTGACTATTCAGTATGGGAAAAAGATTTTGTTAAAACAGATGCTTACAAAAAGAGTGAAGACTATTGGATAACAAGGTTTAAAGACTACGGTTTCGAAGCATTAAACCTTCCATATGATTATACAATTCCTGCAAACAAGACATATATTGGAGAAAAAATATTTTCTAATATACCTACTACAACTTTTGAAAAAATTGAGGCATTTGCTAGAAAATACAAAGTTTCTAGCTACACGGTATTTCTTTCTGCATTATATATTTGCTTATATAAATATACGAAACAGTCTGATATTGTTGTCGGTAGTCCTGTCGCAAACAGAGGAATTATTGGAACACGTAACATAATAGGAATGTTTGTAAACAATGTAGCTTTTAGAGCAAAGATTTTGCCAAACCAGAGTATTAGCACTTTTTTAAAATATGTAAATGACTGTATATTGCAAGATTTAGAAAACCAAGCATATCCATATGATGCTCTTTTAAAATCTCTGCATGTGCCAACAGACAACTCTAGGAATCCATTATTTGATATAATGTTTTCTTACCAAAATCAATCAAATGAAATCAATGTAGATGATAATGTTTCATATTTACCTGTAGAAACTAATACTTCTAAATTCAATATAACATTGGAAGTTGTTCCAAAATCTGGTCAAATAAATGTAGAATACAGAACTGATTTATTTAAGAAAGAGACTATTAACAGTTTTGTTGAGCACTATATGTTCGTTTTAGGACAAGTTCTAGAAGATCTGAGCCCTTCTGTAAGTGGCATAAACATTATAACACCTTTGGAGCAAAGGCTTTTAGACAAATTCAACGCAACCTCTGGTGAAATAGACAGAGCTCCATTATGTAAATTATTCGAGAAGCAAGTTGAAAAAACACCTGATAATATTGCTGTAATTTGTGATGATAAGACCCTTACTTATGCCGAATTGAATACTAAAGCTAACAGTCTAGCTCATTATTTAATCACTCGTGGTATAAAAAGTAACGATATTGTTGCAATTATGACAAATAGATCTTTAGAGACTATTGTTTGTATGATTGCTATACTTAAGGCTGGGGGCGCATTTTTAAATATTGACCCTACCTACCCTGTTGATAGAACAAAATATTACATTGAAGATAGTAAGATTGAATATGTGCTTACTCAAAAATCTTTACGTGAAAAGGTTGAAGAGATAAAAAACAAAATAGAAATAGATCTTGATAATACCGAAATTTATGGAAAGAACTTTGAAAATCCAAATGTAGAAATACACGAACAAGACTTATCTTACATTATATATACATCTGGTTCTACTGGAACCCCTAAGGGCGTAATGCTTAATCAGATTGGTCTTTCTAACATGGTACAAGCCATGACAAAAGTTTTGGATTATTTAAAAGATGGACCAAAACATGCGATTGCATCTGTTACATCTACACCTTTCGACATATTTGTGTATGAAATAGTAGTTTCACTTACACATGGAATGAGAGTTGTTATGGCAAACAACGCAGAACATAGAAATCCTAAGCTTTTAGATGCATTAATACGCAAGTATAAAGTTGACGTAATGACGGTTACTCCAAGTTTAATGAAAATAAATTACGATAATCGCGAACCAGATACGGCTCTTGCACAAGTTAAAAACATGGTATTCGGCGGAGAACCTCTACCAGAAAAATTCGTAAAAGATTTACGTGCTCTATCCGATGATATTACAATATACAACATATATGGTCCTAGCGAAATAACGGTTTTATCAAACGTACAAAACCTTGATAATGAAAAAGAAATTACTGTTGGGCCACCAATCTTGAACACACAAATGTATATTTTAGATAGTGACATGAAACAAGTTCCAATCGGAGTTATTGGCGAAATTTATATTGCTGGAATTCAAGTCGGCGAAGGCTATATTGGAAAGAAAGAATTGACAGAACAACGCTTCCTAAACAATCCTTTCGGTTCTGGAAAAATATATAAATCTGGCGACATCGGTAGATGGACATTTGATGGAAAAATTCAATGTTTAGGAAGAATTGATAACCAGATAAAGCTAAGAGGTTTGCGTATTGAGCTTTCTGAAATCGAAGATGAGATTGCCAAAATGCCAGGAGTATCATCTTGTGTTGTAAATAAAATAACATTAGACAATAAAGAATGTTTATGTGCTTACTATGTTTGTGACACTGATTTAACAGAACAGCAAATTAAAGAAAACTTACGTAAATTCTTGCCACAATATATGATTCCAGCACATGTTGTAAAGCTTGACTCTATGCCTTACACTATAAACAGAAAAATTGATAGAAAGGCTTTACCTCTACCAAAGGTTACGCATTTAGTAGATAGCGGGCACATTGATATTTCTTCATTAAATTCAAATGAAGAAAAACTAACTCAAATTTGGAAGAGTATATTAAAAGTTGATAATATCGATGTTAATGATAATTTCTTCGATATTGGTGGAGATTCAATCTCTGCTATAAACATGCAAATTGAAGCATTAAAATATGGACTTGAATTTGAATATGCAGATATTTTTAACTATCCAACAATAAGGCAATTATCTAAAAAATTACCTAGTCCAGAAGAAAAATTTATGAGTAATTACAATTATTCAAAAATAGACAAAATTCTTCAAAACAACTGTGTTGAAAATATTAAAAATATTAGTAAATATGATGTAAAAAATATTCTTTTAATTGGTGGTACAGGTTATTTAGGCGCACATATTATTTCTACATTCTTAAAGAATGAAACTGGTATTGTTTACTGTCTAATAAGACAGAAAAATAACGAGAGTCCTTTATACAGAATTAATAGAAGATTAGAATTTTACTTTGCAAAAGACTTCTTAAACAAATATTCTAATAGAATAAAAGTTATAAAAGGAGATATAACGTCAAAGAATTTAGGTTTAACAGATGAAAATTATTCTAATCTTATCAAAAATATAGACGCTGTAATAAATGCGGGAGCAATCGTAAAGCACTTCGGTCAAAAAGATGAATTTGAAAACATTAATGTACTGGGTACTAAAAATGTAATAGAATTCTGTACTAGAAATAAAAAAAGATTACTGCATATATCTACAATGAGCGTTTCTGGGTTTGGAGAAAAAGAAGAATTCTCGAATAATCCTGAAGAAGAAGGAACAAAAAAATTCAGTGAGCAGAACCTATATGTAGGCCAAAATATAAAAGGAATATATACAACAACTAAATTCAAGGCTGAAATTGCCGTACTAGAAGCAGTAAGCAATGGATTAGATGCTCAACTTTTAAGAATTGGAAATATTACTAACAGATATTCTGATGGAAAATTCCAAATAAACATTAATGATAATGCTTTTGCAAGAAGAATAAAATCTTTTGTAGAAATTGGAGCCTTCCCAAAATACATGTTAACACATGCTATAGAGCTTACGCCAGTCGATGTTTGTGCAGATGCTGTATTAAAAATATTGGAACACAACAGTCCATGTAACGTATTTCATTTATACGATACAAATCTATTGCCTATAAATATTTTTTATGATACTATACTAGAAAGAGGAATTAATTTAACCCCTGTTTCTAACACGCTTATGACATATATAATTAAAGGAATACTATCTGACGATTCTAAAAAATCAATCATTTCTGGAATTGTACAAGATTTAGATAAAGACAAAAAATTTACTTATATATCAAAAGTTGGATTAGACGCAACATTTACTCAAAAGTATTTAGAAGCTATTGGCTTTAATTGGTCAACTTTCGACTCGGAATATGTTAATAAATGCTTCGATTATTTTGAAAATGTTGGATTTATAGATAAAAATTTGGAGGAACACTAATGAATGAAATTTTTACACTACCACTGTTATCGCTAATAATTTCAGCGGCTTTAATTACTGGTTTGTTAGTATATGTATTAAAAATAAAAAATAAGACGTCCTTGCAGAATATTTTCTGCTTGGACCTACTTTATGTATTTATTATATGTGTGGGAGTAATTTTACAAGCAATACTTAGTAAATTGTGTAATATTCCTGCAATCAATTTTGAAAATTATATTTATATTGGTACATGTTTTTTGCCAGTATGTATTCTATTTACTGGAAAAATCTTTAGCAACCCAAATTACAAATTAAAGAGAATCGATTTGTTTACATTAATAATTCCTATCACTTCATTAATAATTTTATGGACAAATAATTTCCAT
>ERZ779840.3381-NODE-3381-length-12660-cov-4.262991_pt1 | contig 12660 bp, 12 predicted proteins | sample MGYA00511561_ERZ779840 | MGnify/ENA primary metagenome ERZ779840 (study PRJEB29588, sample SAMEA2162036) | human gut metagenome | biome: human gut; feature: human-associated habitat; material: faeces | place: Denmark | collected 2008/2010 ...
ATCACTTTTTCTATAGTTTTTTCGCTTTTGGTCTCACATCTATTGTAACACTACAATCCGCCGGGAAATTACTCAGCAAAAAATCTTGACAAAGCCGGCAAACTGTGATACAATGTCACCGTTGTTATTGGGGTGTAGCCAAGCGGTAAGGCACGGGACTTTGACTCCCGCACGCGTCGGTCCGAATCCGGCCACCCCAGCCAAACCTCCCGCGCGAGAGTGTGGGAGGTTTACTTATTACCTATTCACTATTCACTTTTCGCATACCTGCGGGAGGTTTGGCGAAGTAATAAGTAAAAGTGAATAGTGAATAAGTGAGGTAGCTTTTCGTCTTTGCCTTATAGATATAGAAGGGAGGCTCGCAGCAACAATGAACAAGTTAAAATGGTGTAAAAAAATATTGATCGCATTAGCAGTTGTTATACTCTTGCCCTTAATTATCGTAGGAGTAACAATTGCAGGAATATATGCATTGTTCCAAACGCCAAAAGACAAAAAGGAATATAAAAAATCTCGTTACTATGCAGATTTCAAACAAAAGTTCACGATGGATATTCTGAATTCACCTGAATATCGCTTTTACAATTCTGCTGTGCGACGGAACTTACAGTTAAAGTATATCAAGCAAGAATCCAACGGATTTGAATATTTCATTTACAACGAAACAATTTATCTTTTCCCGGATTTTGAACAAATTGATTTTGATGAAAACAAAAAATATTGGCAAGTAGATTGTGACGGTGATTGGAAACCTTTCGATGAATGTTATGATAAATTGCTTGATAAATTGGATAAGACGGCAATTTATCCCGTAAAGTTACTTGTTGAAAGGAAAATGTTTCCGATACTAAATTTAAACGGTAAAGATATTCCAAACTGCATCTTTGTCACATGGAATTATGAAAATGTATTTGAAAACGAAGAATCTCCATCAAAAATGCTTATCCCGGAAAACTCCAAGGAACTTTACGAGATGATGCTTCAAACTCCGAATTTATGTGGCTCCTTTGAACTTACTGATGATGGCGAAAAAATCATGTGGCATTTATATGAAAACATCATGATTGAAATCGGTGTCGATCCATCGGCATGTTATTTCGGTGTAAGCAAATGGTCGTTGGGAAAAATTGAAAGCGGTATAACTCATTGGCACCCATCGATTTTTGAAGTTTACGATGAAGTTTGCAGCATTGGAAAGCTCGGAAGTGTGATGGTGCTTTGTTCTACTGCGAATAGCGGCGCTTTGATGTTTTACGGCAGTAAAGCCGATTGCCCCTACTCACCGGACAAAAAGTATTTATTGGGGAAATACTACTATTTAGAGGCGAAATAATTACATCGCTCCGTCCTGGTTTTTTCGGAGTTTCATAGATCCCTTTTGCTCTTTTCGATGCTGTGTCCGGACTCGAACCGGCGAAATGCTATTTTTGATATAGATTCCCCACTGCACCAAATCTGTGGATAGATTCGAACCGCCACACACTTTCCGAAGCATTTCAAAAAACTTCTCGTTCAAAAAATATTTACAAAGCTGTAGATGCAACAACGCTTTGGACAGATTCGGACTACCCCACTTGAAATGTTTACAAAATTGTGGTATAATAAAGACACGAGAGGCGGTGTCTCCTCAATCAACACAGCAAAGGAAATTGCATAATGAAACAACTAATTTGCTTAGTCCTGTCATGTTTGCTTCTGTTTTCCTTGACTTCATGTGCAATTATTGATCGTTTTAAGGGCGATATGAGCAAGCTTTCATATGATGATAATCATAATTTGTTATATGGCGATAACAGATATTATCGTACCGATGATTATTTTGAAGTTCGTACAACGGCGGACGATACGGTGGTTGAACTCGGTTGGTATTCCCAATTTCCGTTCTTTCCCGATATGTATTACTATACTTTTGACGAAGAAAATCCAATATTTATTTTCTGCGATAACGAAGAGTCACCATTGTATAATAAAGGTCTTTATGTCAGGTCTGATTATGACATACAAAGTAAAATATTTACAATAAAAGATACAGATATAGAGATTTCTCTTTCATCCGTAATGAGAAAAAGCGACGTAACTGTTTCTTCTATAAATTATGAAAAATACACATCTTTCCAAATGTGTTTAAAAGATGACCCTCGCATCCAAATTGATATATCCGGCTCTTATAAATTCAATGATAACTGGTACTTTATATATAGCGGTGAAACCTATATTTTGAGCAATGAACTTGTTGAATTGTTAGAAGAACATGGTATAATCAATAAATAATTACATAGTTTCGTTTGCAAGCATGGCGTTGCGCCCCGGCAGATAGCGGTCATGTGCAACTCCCATCATCGCCAAGGGGATAGTCTACCCTCTGCAAAATCTGCGTGCATCTAAATTGGCCACACACGGTTTTGCATCTAAATCGGACACACATCACAAGCCTCCCGCGCGAGAGTGTGGGAGGTTTATTTTCCTTTGCCTGACAACTGTTGGTTGACAAAATAAATCAACAATCGCTTTACAAAGCGCTTGTTACTTGATATAATAAGATTGGTTCCAAAATACATATGATTGAGGAGGCGTTGCACATGTCAAATCTGAAAATAGGCAATAAGATTAAAGCGAAAAGAAGGGAGCGTAATCTTACACAAGAAGAGCTTGCGAGTATGCTTGGAGTGACCAAAGCCGCAGTCAGCAAATGGGAAAATGAAGAAAGTTACCCCGACATCATGCTTTTGCCGCAAATTGCGCAGTTATTTCACATGACCATGGACGATCTTTTTGACTTTTCTCCCAATGACAAACCATTGGTTGTCGTGAATGAATATCATTTTGGATTATCTCTTGAAACGGTGGACAAACGAATTATGGATTACGGCATCGCGAAGGAATGCAGCATTGATAAGGTCGGCGACACATGGGAAGTACGCTTTCATTTTGTCTCTACGCGGGAAGATATTCCGCATATCTTGCAAAAATACATAAAACCGGGTGTGCTGATAGACGGTTATAGCGTAAGAATTGCGGATGGCAAAATTATTCCCGATAGTAAACCGAATAAATGTTATATATGCACTGAAAAAATTTGGGAGTACAATATTACGGATAGGAAGTATCTTAAAGCGATGTTGGATGAGCAAGCTTCGATGGGACTCATAGAAGAGGATGATTTGTGATTACACGGGGCGGCATCCAAATTGGCCTGTAGACACATGATGCGCGTCTGATTTAGATGCAGGCACGAAAAAACGAAAAAAACGGAGATTTCGAGAGATTTCTCCCGTTTTTTCGACCCTGCATTTTTTCGGAGTTTCATAGATCCCTTTTGCCCTTTTCGATGCTGTGTACGGACTCGGACTCACGAAAAGGGCTTTTTTGCGTCTTCCCGAAAGCAATCGGTTCTGTGGCTGGATTCGGACTTGCGAAAGCGGAGCCGGACAGTGCGAAAAAACCGCCGCTTCACAAATTGTTTACAAACACATTTGATCCCTCCTCAAATTGTCCGGATTTGAACTCACGAGATTAGGTAAACGACAATCCGATATATTTCTGTCTTGCAACAGATAAAAACAAAAATGATCCTCTATTACATGCAATAAGTAGCTTTCTACGCATGTGTAGCTGTATGGGGGCTGTAGACAGATTCAGACTAATGCATAGACTGATTCATTAATTTGTGATATCATAAACTCAACGCAAAGTTGAGGACAATTCGTTTTTAAGTAGCTTCTTATTTTCCAAGGTATGTGTTACAATATAATCACGGTACCGAAGTATTCTACTTGGAGGTTATATCATGTCATCTACAATGGGGCAGATCATCAAAGCTCTGCGCACGAAAAACGGTTTTACGCAAGAGGAGCTTGCTGAACGGCTTGGGGTTACTTATCAAGCAGTTTCAAAATGGGAGAATGATACGGGGATGCCGGACATATCGCAGGTTGTTCCGCTTGCATCAATATTCGGTGTTAGTACAGATGTGTTGTTTGGCATTGCCGACACAACAGAAAATGAAGAAGCGTGGAAAATTGTTCAACACGCCGGTGGTGTAGAAAAATACGGTGAAGTTGTATCGTATTTGAACGCGTATGATATTTTGCTTGACGGGTTGAAGAAATATCCTAACAATCTGATCATTATGATCAATTGTATGAATCTCGGCGTTTCGCTTTCATTGCCGGAAAACGGATGGATTTATGCTGAAAAACGAGCCAAAGAAATTGCATCTGAAACGATTCGTCAAGCGAATTTTATTATAGCAAATTCGAAAAATATCACCGATATTTTATCTGCTCGTCAAGTCTTGGTTTTTCTTTATTGTACACAAGGAAAATTTAATTTGGCGTCGAACGAAGCAAGAAACTTCCCCCCTCGCGCCGATTTAACCGTGTATTCCAATATGGCAATCGTTAATGAATACATGGCTGATTACAAAAGAACCGCAATATGTCTTTGTAGCAATATTGACTATACGTTGCAAGCTTTCGAAAATGATATTGCGCGACTTGGAAAAACATATTGCAACGACGGAAAATATAAGGATGCTATTGCTGTATACGAAACATTTTTCGAGGTTATGAGTGTAATATTCAAAGATGAAATTCCTCTTTCATATCATGATTTTGATTCGGGAGACTGTTATTTGCTATTAGCAGAAGCATATCTTGCGACAGGCGAAACCTCAAAGGCAATGGGTGCCGTAGAAAAATCCGTTATGTATTATATTGATCTTTACAGCACATATACTGGACAAAAAGTTTTGCAACGTAGCCATATCAAATCACCTGTCATAAGGGAAACCGAAGTGATCACGTCATTGCCTAAAGAAAACATAAAGCAGATGTTGCTAAACAAATTATCTACACCCGGAATTCAATTCTTGAATCAGGAAACTCGTTTTCTTGAGCTATTTGCTATCGTGAATAATCTGTCGTAACAATCTTACATGTCGCCTCCGCTATTACCTATCTGCATAGACCTCGTTTGCAAGCATGGCATTGCACCCCGGAAGATCGCGGTCACTTGCAGATCTCTGCTTTACCAAGGGAGAGGTCTATCCAAAAACAAAATAGCCCGACTCGATTTTGAAAAAAAGTGCGGTGTGCATCGGTTTTGTAGTGATGCCTCATGTTGTGCGTTCAAAATCGATCCGCACAAGGAAAACAGCCCTTTGGCAAGCCAAACGGCGGAAAACGGGAGATTTCGAAAGATTTCTCCCGTTTTTTCGACCCTGCATTTTTTCGGAGTTTCATAGATCCCTTTTGCCCTTTTCGATGCTGTGTACGGACTCGGACTCACGAAAAGGGCTTTTTTGCGTCTTCCCGAAAGCAATCGGTTCTGTGGCTGGATTCGGACTTGCGAAAGCGGAGCCGGACAGTGCGAAAAAACCGCCGCTTCACAAATTGTTTACAAACACATTTGATCCCTCCTCAAATTGTCCGGATTTGAACTCACGCAATTAGACAAACGACAATCCGATATATTTCTGTCTTGCAACAGATAAAAACAAAAATGATCCCCTAGCGAACCTCCGCACTATGTGTTATACTTTCATCTCCTTTGCCCTGGGGCTTGAAACTCAGAGCCACAGGGTACATAGTGTTTTGGATTTTTCACTATGTAGAATTTTCCTTTCTCCTGCGGTGTGAAATGCAGAACCGCAGGTACATATAGTTATTTGAACCCTTTGACAAGCAATAAATGCGGATGAAATAATGAAAGCGTTGAAAATTGCAACAACACGTAACCCGGACATATTTTCCACGGTTGCGTTTTTTACTTTGCAGTGCAATCTGAGGGATTCAGAAACTCGTCCAACAGTCTTTGTGCAATCGGGGAAAACACCTGATATTTCTTCCAGATCAGATACATTTTATTCTCAAGCTTCGGCTCCAACGGGCGGAACACCAAACCGTTTTCCGCACTCGGTTGGATGAGATGTTCAAAAGACAGCATCAAGCCCAGTCCTTCCCCGACAAAAACGCTTCCGTTGTAGGCAAGATTCGTGTTTCCGGTAAAATTCAGCCGATCGGCTTTCTTTCCGCACCAACGCGGGATGTCTGCCTCCACCGATTGCTCCGAGCAGATCAGTTCCTCGCCGTACAGGTCGTCCACACGGACGGCTTCTTTTTTGGCAAGCGGATGGTCTTTCGGCATGATGACTCCCCATCTGTCGACTCCCGGCAGCTCCAGATACTGATAACGGTCAATGTCCGGCATCTCCACGACCACACCGAAATCCAAAAGTCCGCGGTCAAGTCGGTCAAATACCACCGTGCGGTCGCCGCTGATGATGTGATAGTGAAAAAGCGGGTAACGCTCTTTGAAATGTTTGATCTTCCGCGCGATATGAGCAATGAGATGAGATTCCGCACATCCGAGGTACACATCCCCGCCTTGCAAATCGTCGATTGCACGGAATTCCTCGGTCGTTTTGTCCACCATATCGAGAATATCCTCGGTGCGGCGGCGCAACAGAATGCCTTCTTCCGTCAGAGACATACTGCGGCTTCCGCGGCGGAACAGCTTTTTGCCAAGCTCATCTTCCAGCTCCTTCATTTGTTTGGAAAGTGCCGACTGCGACACATGAAGCACCTCTGCGGCGGCAGTCATGCTCCCCTCGCGTGCAATCTCCAAAAAATAACGTAACACTCTGATTTCCATAACCGCCTCCGTTGATATGATCTGCTTTTATTATACACCGATTTGATATTCCTGTCAATCATATCACGATATAAAATATAGATATTTGTAATTTCACGTGCTGTATGGTATACTGGGGAGGAAGGGAGCGTGAAACACATGAAAGAAAGGATTACCCAAACAGCCGGGCGTGCACAGCTCGGCGAATTTGCCCCGATGTTTGCCCATCTCAACGACGATGTGCTGTTCGGCGAGGTGTGGAACGCGGAGGCAGTGGATCTGAAAACAAAATGCATCATAACCGTTGTCGCGCTGATGTCCTCGGGGATTACCGATTCCTCGCTGACCTATCATCTGCAGAACGCCAAGGCTCACGGCGTGACCAGAGAGGAAATCGCCGCGATCGTTACCCATGCGGGAATGTATGTCGGCTGGCCGAAGGCGTGGGCGGTTTTTCGCCTTGCCAAAGAGGTCTGGGGAGATGACACCGATGCCGTCACCGACAAGGAAAAATATCAGAGCAGTATTTTCTTCCCCATCGGTGCGCCGAACGATGCCTTTGCAGAATACTTCATCGGACAGAGCTATCTTGCGCCCGTGTCAACAGAGCAGATCCCGATCTGGAATGTGACCTTTGAGGCGGGTTGCCGGAACAACTGGCATATTCATCACGCAAAGACCGGCGGCGGACAGATGCTCCTCTGCGTCGGAGGACGCGGATTCTATCAGGAATGGGGCAAAGAACCTGTCGAAATGACGCCAGGCACGACCGTCAATATTCCCGCCGGGGTCAAGCACTGGCACGGCGCGGCAAAGGACGAATGGTTCTCGCATCTTGCCATTGAAGTTCCCGGCGAGGAAACGAAAACCGAGTGGCTTGAAGCCGTGGACGACGGACAATATCTGCGTACCCAGAATCAAGGCAAGGCGGAGTGACCAATGCCAAACGCCTTGAATAAAGAAGAAATCCTGCGGCGGTGTCTTGCAGATGCAGGATGTGACGAGGCACTGACTGCGGAGTGTCTGCGCCGCTTCCGGGAGGGCACGCTGAGTGAAATGCTTCCGAAACTGACCGCACACCGCAAATGCGTGCTTTCGGATGTGCGCAGGGGGCAAAAACAGATCGACTGTCTCGATTATCTGACTAACAAAATCAAATCGAATGAATACAAAAAGGAGACGTAATCATGTTAGGAAATTTTACTTATTGCAATCCAACCAAGCTTTATTTCGGTAAGGACGCGCTTGACGGACTGAACGCCGAGCTTTCGAAATACGGAAAGAACGTCCTGCTGGTTTACGGCGGCGGCTCCGTCAAAAAGAACGGAATCTATGACAAAGTGGTTTCCGTACTCAAAGCAAACGGTAAAGAAGTATTTGAAGATGCGGGTGTGATGCCCAACCCGACGGCAGACAAGCTGCACGAGGGCGTTGCACGCGCCAGAGCGGCAAAAGCGGACTTCATCCTTGCGGTCGGCGGCGGTTCGGTCTGCGACTATGCGAAGGCGGTTTCGGTCTCGGTTCACTGCGACGAGGACCCGTGGGACAGGTATTTCGATCGCTTTGAGGAGGTATCCTGCGAAATCGTTCCGGTCGGGTGCGTGCTGACCATGGTCGGAACCGGCAGTGAAATGAACGGCGGTTCGGTCATCACCAACCGGGAAAAGAAGCTGAAAATCGGTCATGTGTTCGGTGAAAACGTCTACCCGAAGTTTTCGATTCTGAACCCCGAATTCACCTTCACCGTTCCGCACTATCAGATGATCTCGGGCATTTACGACATCATGTCGCACATTCTCGAACAGTATTTCTCCGGTGAGGATGATAACACCGGCGATTACATTGCCGAAGGGCTTCTCCGTTCGCTGATTCACGCGGCGGAAATCGCGGCGGTCAACCCCACCGACTATGAAGCGAGAAGCAACATCATGTGGACGGCAACCTGGGCGCTCAATACCCTGATTGCCAAGGGTAAGACCGAGGACTGGATGGTACATATGCTCGGTCAGGCGGTCGGCGCGTACACCAACGCCACCCACGGCATGACTCTCTCGGCGGTTTCGATGCCGTATTACCGTCATATCCTCCCCTGCGGCACCGCAAAATTTGCGCGCTATGCCATGAATGTCTGGAGTGTTGACCAAAGTGGTAAGACCGAACGCGAGGTCGCCGAAGAAGGACTTTGCCGCATGGAGGCATGGATGAAGAAGCTGGGACTTGTGATGAATCTGACCGAACTCGGCGTGACACCCAACATGATCGACGGCATCGCATCCGCAACCCTTGTCATGGACGGTGGATACAAAGTGCTGACCTCAGACGAGATCAAAGAGATCCTCAAAGCAAGCCTTTGAAGGGAGCGAAAAACATGAGCAAAGTACTGATTATTTCAACCAGTCTGCGCGGGAACAGCAACTCGGAATATCTTGCGCACGAGTGTGAAAAGGGCGCAATCGACGCCGGAAACAAAGTGGAATTTCTCACCCTGAAGGGCAAAAACATCGGCTACTGCATCGGCTGTCTTGCCTGCCAGCGCACGGGCAAGTGCGTGCTCCGCGATGATGCGGCAGAATTTTGTGAAAAAGTAAAAAACGCCGATGTGCTCGTCTTTGCCACGCCGATCTACTACTACGAAATGTGCGGACAGATGAAAACGCTGCTCGACCGTCTCAATCCGCTTTACACCTCGGATTACCGCTTCCGCAAGGTCTATATGATCGCAACGGCGGCAGAAGACAGCGATTCTGCGTTTGAAAAAGCATATAACGGTCTGCTCGGCTGGGTGGACTGCTTTGAGAAGGCAGAGCTTTGCGGTCTTGTCGCAGGCGGCGGGATCGGTGACAGCGGGGACGCAAAGCATCACGCCGATGCGCTTCGCCGTGCCTACGAACTCGGAAAAGCACTATGAAAAGATATCTTCCTTTGTTTATCCTTCTTATGCTGCTTTGTTCATGGATTCTGTCCTCCTGCGGCACACGGGACAGTGCTGCTGTGGGTGACTCAACAGCGGAAACCGTTCCGTCCGACAGAGGAACAGGCGAAATCACATCCGAAGAACCGAACGGCAGTGAAAAAAAGGAGGAACACATGGGTGTTTTGATTCTGCAGATCGGCGGACGAACCATACCGGTCACATGGGAAGAAAACGAGAGCACCGCAGAACTGAAACGACAAGCCGCAAAGGGCAATATAACGATTCTGTTATCTCCATACGGCGGCTTTGAACAGGTCGGCTCTCTCGGCAGAGAATATCCTTCAAGCGATGTGCGGCAGACCGCCGAGAGCGGCGACATCATGCTCTACGCTTCAAGCAATGTGGTTCTGTATTACGGAAGCAACACCTGGGCTTATACAAAACTCGGACATATTGATTTGCCTGCAGATGAGATTACAGCGCTGCTCGGAGGGGATGCTGTAACAGTCAGTTTTATTCTGAATTATCCGGATACATAAGCTCGTTTACAAGCATGGTTCTGCAAGCCCGGAAGATAGCGGTCACTTGCAAGCCATTGTTTCACCAAGAGAGAAGTGTTTCTTCGCGCTGCATCTAAATTGGCTAACACAAATTCGGCATCTGAAATGACCTGTAAACACATGATGACAAGTCAATTTAGATCCGGACGAGGAAAAACGAGAAAACGGGAGATTTCGAGAGATTTCTCCTGCCCCAATCCGTCAAAGCGGATTGGGGCTATTTTCTGACTCTGAAGTTTTTCGAAATTTTGTAGATACATTTCGGGGTTTTTTGACCCGTAGCCGGATTCGAACCGGCGAAATGCAATTTTTGATATAGATTCCCCACAGAAGTAAATCCGTGGACAGATTCGAACCGCCACACACTTTCCGAAGCCTTTCAAAAATCCTTCCCGTTCAAAATTTATTTACAAAGCCATAGATGCAAAACATATTGACAAGCTCAGACTATTGTGATAGTATATACTATAGTAATAGTCTGGAGGCAACAATTATGCAGAAATTATTCGACAGCGAATTAAAAGTAATGGAGTTAATTTGGGCGCATGAACCGATAAGTGCAAAAGAATTGAGTGTTCTTGCCGACCAAGAATTCGGATGGAATAAAAACACCACTTATACAGTTATCAAAAAAATTGAGGCAAAGGGGTACATCCGACGTAATGATCCCGGTTTTATTTGTGTTTCACTAATCTCCAAAAAGGATGTGTGTGAAAATGAAACGCAGGGATTGATCGACAAACTTTTTGGCGGTTCAAGAAAAGCACTTTTTTCGGCTTTGATAGAAGATGAAAAATTAACCAAGGATGAAATCGACGAACTTCGAAAATTGATCGACAAGAGGTGATACCATGCTTGGTGAGATATTTTATTGGATATTCAATATGAGTATCGCCGCAACTATTTGTATGGTGCCTGTATTGCTTCTCCGCTTAATCAAAAAAATCCCCCGTCGAATTTTCATTTGGCTGTGGCTTGTGCCGTTTATCCGGATGTGTATTCCTGTTGGAATTTCAAGCAAATACAGTATTATGGCTTTACTTTCCAAGTTTACAACTAAAACAGTTACACTCATCGAAATAGGCAATGATTCAGCACTCACAATGATGAATCACGTAATGGGTGCAAACAGTTATTTCCCAATCATTTATAAGGGAAATCTTCTTGATGATCTCTTTAATATTGCTTCTGTGGTATGGCTTATCGTAGCCTTGGCGGCGATTCTCACTTCGACGATCATTTATTTCATTACGCTTGGCGAAATGAAGGATGCCCAAAAATTAAAGGATAATATCTATATTTCAGACAAGGTTAAAACACCTGCGGTTTACGGAATCATCAAACCGAAAATCATTCTTCCGACCGAATACGATGCAAACAAACTGAACTTCATATTGATGCATGAAAAAGCCCATATAAAACGAAAAGATAACTTCATCCGTCTTTTGGCGCTCATCGTTGTGTGTTTTCATTGGTTTAATCCGTTTGCATGGTTGATGTTAAAATTGCTTTATTCGGATATTGAGCTTGCTTGTGACGAATCAGTATTATCAAAATGCGACGAAGCTGAACGTAAGGAATACGCATATACGTTACTCTCCACGGCAGAAAAAACAAACTTATTTGTTGCGTCCTTTGGCGGATCTAAAATCAAAATAAGGATAGAAAACATCCTATCCTATAGTAAGATTTCCATCTTATCTATTGTTTCCTTCGCCGCACTTGTGATAGCAATATGTTATGTTCTTCTCACCAATGCATAGTGAAAGGAGTTTATTATGGAAAATAAAACATTTAGAAAATACTATCTATTCTCGCTTCTCGGTGTATTGCTTGCGTCATGCTATCCGATTTACATGGGAATATCCGTGATTGTCGATATGATACGTTACGGGACGGTATATGCGGAGAATTATCCGAAATATATCATTCCGTACACACCAATCGCACTCGCTCTCTTGGTCTGTGTTGCACTGATACCCGTCGCACTCAAATACTTTGAGAAATACGCATTACTGTTTGGAACTGTAATTTCAACTGTATTATTTTTTGTGTTTGAATTTATTTTGGAAAGGGCTGTAACTGTCACTCGCACCGTAACTGGTATTTTCTCCACATTGGAAGATTGGCAGATGTTTATGTGCTATGTTCCTCCGAACAGTTTTGAAGAAAGAACTTGGACAGAGGTCGACGTTTTGATGGGTGAATACAGCCCCGCATTCAAGCTTCATTTTTACATCATCTCAATTGTACTCATTATCTCTATTCTGAACTGCTTCTACGGCTTTGCCAAAATGATACATACCGGTGACAAGAGCCGCCGTAAGTCCCTTGTGATTCAATCGGTAGCAAGCGGCGCATTTCTCGGAATGTGCATTTGGGCATGCTTCACTGCCTTTTACAGAAACGGTGATATTCAAGTTTTGGCATTGTCGGCGGTATTGATGAGCGTATTTTTCGTTTTGTTCGGTGTAACAGTTGGCATATATATTGAATCTTTTACTCTGAACAAGAAACCGCTGCTTTCCGTATGGCTGCCGAGGGTATCAGCGG
>ERZ779840.3387-NODE-3387-length-12641-cov-5.268791_pt1 | contig 12641 bp, 13 predicted proteins | sample MGYA00511561_ERZ779840 | MGnify/ENA primary metagenome ERZ779840 (study PRJEB29588, sample SAMEA2162036) | human gut metagenome | biome: human gut; feature: human-associated habitat; material: faeces | place: Denmark | collected 2008/2010 ...
ATTTTCACCAGTTGCGACACACCTACACAAGCAACCTTCTGGCAAATGGAGCAGCACCAAAGGATGTGCAGGAACTGTTAGGACACTCAGATGTCAGTACCACAATGAATGTCTACGCTCATTCCACAAGAAAAGCCAAACGGGAATCCGCAAGGTTACTTGATAAAGTGGCAGGCAACGATTAAATAAAACTTTCCCTTATTTCCCTTACGATTATCTCATAAGGACAAAAATAAGGGAAAATACATATCATTTCACTAATGAATAGGCTGGAAAGCCTGTAAAATGGGGAAAGTTAGAAAGATATTTCGGCAAATTGGAATTTGTCAATACCTATTACCATAAAGATATTTATTTGAAATTCTCTTTTGTGTTTCCAAATATTTTGTAACGTTTTCATCATAATCAGGATAATTATAACCAAGTGAATCTGCCACTTTTTTAGATATTTTTTTGAACAAACATAGACACAAATCAAACGATTTCCACATTTCTTCATACGAACTCATTGAATATGTATTTAGTAAGTTATCCCACAATTCTTTTGAAATATGCTTATCTAAAAATTTATAGTTTTTACCCAAACTGAAATTAAATCCTTTTTCAGTACCGACATACCAACTAATCATCCTAAGAAGCTCATGACGTAATACTTCATTCATATGGTCTATTGCAAATAGTATTTCACCACGAAGTAAGCCCTTGGATACATATGTTGCAACATTCCAAAATTCGTTACAACAGTCATCAAACTTTCTTTCTGTTGGACACTTAATGTAATAATCTTCATCTGTGGGAACTATTTCTGTTTTAATCATATTATCTTTATCTAACATGATTTTTACAAGTTTATCGCGAGTAAGATACTCCTCAAGCATTGAAACAGGTAACAAAGTTAAATCAATCTTTACACCATCATCAAAAAGCATTATATAAGAAAATCCTTTTTCTTCTGGAGGAAATAATTCCATATCTTCAGGTTTTTGCATCATAATTCTGTTACCAAAAACACTAAGCCAGTCATCGCTTTTCAAAAATTCTCCCATATCTATAACAAAAAAAGTAATATCATAATCTTGAAGATTGTCTTTTGGTATATTAACATTAGTGCGAGACCCCTCAAGAGTTACAATTCTAATTCTCTCATCTTGAAAAGCAAAATTCAAAACTAAATCGTATATTTCTTTTTCAGTCCTCATTTCATTCACCTCAATAAAATTATATCACAAAAAAAGATTGATTCTAACTGTTCTTATAATTTGATAACCGCATCAAGGCAGAGCGTAAGTGCATATTCGTATGCATTACCGCCCCAGTTTCTTTCGTCGTATTTGTCAACATCTGCAAGACTGTCTGCGGTATAAAGTATCATACCCCAGGTTGCCCCTCTGAAATCAGCACAGGCCGCCAGAGCAGAACATTCCATTTCTACAACTGCACAGCCTTCACTTTTGCGATAAGCCACCTTTTCTTTGGTTTCACGGAAAAATCCATCCGTTGACCAGGTTATAACCTCCTGATATTTCATACTATGCTCAAGAATGGTTTCTTCAATTGCTTTTCTTGCCTTCTCGCTGATTTCCACAAATCGAGAAGGGGGCGCATAGTGATAAGATGTTCCCTCATCACGCAGAGCCTTGTTTGGTACGAGGAATGTACTTTCGGGGAACTTTTCCAGAGCACCGCAACTACCTGCCGAGATTACCTCTCTTACACCATAACCAATCAGCCAATCAAGTATCTGTGTGGCTGCTGCCGCACCAACGGGTGCTTGACAAAGCACAATGTCCTCACCCTTGTATTTGGTGATGTAAATGGGATAATGCTTCGTTGCACTCTCAAAAGTGGATACCTGTTTGGTATCACTTTTACTGGCATATTCATCTATGTAAGCACCAAGAAATGCGAACACACATTTCTTGGGTAAGTTCAAACCAAGATTTTCATGAGTGGGATTAAGAACTGCTGTCTGCTCTGTATCAAACTCCAAAATCGGTATTTCGTTTTTAATAATAGCCATACTATCTCTCCGTCAAATTCCAATTTGTCGAACTTACTCTAAATTAGCAAAGACCGCTTACATCGTGTAGGCGGTCTCTTTTCGTGTTCAGATATATTTGATTTTGAACTTTCTTCTCTTGGCTGAAAGCACCTTATAAAGAATATCATCTACTGCATCGGTGCATCTGCCTTGTGCTGTCAGGCTGTTCTTCAAACGAATAAGTGATTGTATCAATCTGCTATATTCGTCATCATTTAGATAGATATGGAACTTTTCTTCTCTCATAGTCGTTTCCTCCATTCATCGAATCTTCTTTTGATTACCGAAACATCTACTTCGACATCAGAATAAATAAAGATATGTACGCTTTTGAAAACTGCTTTTACTCTGTCGGCATACTCCGTTTCCGTTTCGGTTGTCTTAAAAGGGAGTTTTACGAGTTTTATATTTCGCTGCTTGCAAAGGTGGCTTTTGAGAACCTCCATATGTTCTGAGCCGTTCGTAAATTCTATCGCCAGCTTTTCTGACGGAATGTAGGTTTCAAGAGGTATTCCTAATAGTTTATCTGAACCGAGCTGTACCTTTAATCCTTTTTGATTGGCGTAATAGGCGACCGCCAAGCCGGGGAACACGGAGCGATATTCTTTTTCGCACACAGTGCATTTTTCTCCGATAATTGTTCTATCGCTGATTTTTGCTTTCCAAGAGTGTCCCAGTGAACATTTCCACCACACTCTTTTCATCGACCTTCTTGACACTTGTGTCGGGAGCAGAGAGTTTTTTTCGTAATCCCATTCAGCAAGCAGTTTCCTGTCCGTTGTGGCTAAATCATTGTATCCTGCAAGAACCGCCCTGTCCGCACAAACCGGGCATACTGTTCCTTTTACACGAGCATTGATAACGGACTTCCACTCATTGCCACAGGTCTTACACTTCCACCAAACATTGTGTCTTGATTTTGCGTTTACCTCATCAGGCATTAGGGGATAATTTCTTTCTGACCACTCAGCCGCAATGTCAGGGTGCGTAGTCGCCAAGTCATTAAATCCTTTGAGCAATGTATATCCACTACAATACGGACATCTACTCCCACCGGCACGGGTTGAAATAAGAGTGTACCACTCGTTTCCGCAATCTCTGCATTTCCACCAAGCCTTACTGTTTGCAAAGGCTGTTACCATTGTAGGCAGCAACGGAAGATTTCTGTCAGACCATTCAGCAGCAATATCGGGATACTGTGAAGCAAGGTCATTGAATCCGGCAAGGACTTTATTGTGTGAGCAGTATGGACAGCCTGTACCGTTTATCGTTCTGCTTTTAACGCTTGCTTCCCATTCGTGTCCGTGTTTGCATTTCCAAATAATCTTCTTATGAGAAGCGACAGATACCTCGGTTGGCTTTAATTTGTTCTTTTCAGACCACTCCTGAGCCAACAGGGGCTTCAATGTGACTAAATCATTGATACCCTCTATTACTCTCGCTCCTGAGCATATCGGGCATTTCTCGCCCTTTGAACGAGCTTTAACGCTCGTTTCCCACTCGTGTCCGCAAGCACCTTTCCACCACACTCTTTTATTTGAACCGAAGGTTATCTTATCCGGCGTCAGCGGTAAATTCCTCTCTGACCATTCAGGAATTAGCTCCGGGTGAACGCTTGCTAAACTGTTGCTCATAGTATAACCACCCCTTCCTCTGTGATTATCCTCATTATATTGAGAAAAACAGAATTGGTGTAGTTTGCGATGTAGTCCGAAAACTATGAGAAATGAAAGAAGCTCCTGAGAAGATGTAGCTTCTCAGGAGCTGTGTGAAACTCAAAATTATGCGATTTTTTAGTCTCTGCACCGTTTTTAGCACCGATTGGTGTAAATTTGGTGTAAAGAGGTAAATTTATTCGGTTTGGAAACTCCCGAAACCCGCATAAACACTGGTTTTTTTCGAATTTTACTTGTCGAGGGGCTTCATTGTGGGGAACAGCAGCACGTCGCGGATGGAGGAGCTGTCAGTCAGAAGCATGACGAGACGGTCAACACCGAAGCCCAGACCGCCCGTGGGCGGCATGCCATATTCCAGTGCGTTGATAAAGTCGTAGTCCACCTGTGCGCGGCAGTCTGGCTCGAGCTGCATGCGCTCGGCAACCTGACGCTCGAAGCGGCCGCGCTGGTCGATCGGGTCATTCAGCTCGGAGAAGGCATTGCCGAACTCCGTGGCATTGATGAAATACTCGAAGCGCTCGGTGAAAGCGGGATCGTCCGGCTTGCGCTTGGCCAGCGGGCTGATCTCCACGGGGTAATCATAGATAAACGTCGGCTGGATAAGCTTTTCCTCGACAAAGGCGTCGAAGAACTCGGCCAGAATCGCGCCCTTGGTTGGAACCTCGGGCAGGGCGACATTGTGCGCCTTGGCGCTGGCGATGGCGTCTTCATCCGTTTTCCAATCGGCGAAATCGACGCCGCTGTACTTCTTGACCGCCTCAATCATCGTCAGACGCTCCCAGTGGCCGAGGTCGATCTGGTGCCCCTGATAGGGTACGACGAGGCTGCCGCAGACATTCTGTGCGACCTGCTTCATCATGTCTTCGACCAGATCCATCATGCCGTGGAAGTCCGTGTAGGCCTGATACAGTTCAATGGTGGTGAATTCGGGATTGTGCTTGGGATCCATGCCCTCGTTGCGGAAGATGCGGCCGACCTCGTAGACACGATCCATGCCGCCGACAATGAGACGTTTGAGATACAGCTCCGTCTCGATGCGCAGCACCATATCCATATCCAGCGCGTTGTGGTGCGTATAGAACGGACGCGCGGAGGCGCCGATCTCAAACGGTGTCAGAATGGGCGTATCGACCTCGAGGAAACCGTGGCCGTCAAGGAAGCTGCGCAGCTCGCGCATGATGTTGCTGCGCTTGACAAAGGTGTTCTTCACATCCGGGTTGACGATCAGATCGACATAGCGCTGGCGATAGCGCGTTTCGAGATTCGTCAGGCCGTGGAACTTGTCGGGCAAGGGGAGAAGCGCCTTGGTCAGCAGGGTCTGCTCGTGCACGCGCACGGAAATCTCGCCGCGCTGGGTGCGGAACACATCGCCCTTGACGCCGACGATGTCGCCAATGTCATATTTGCGGAAGTCGTTGAACTGCTCCTCGGGCATCTCGTCAAACTTGACGTAGAGTTGGATACGCCCGGCCGCGTCCTGAAGGTCGCAGAAAATGACCTTGCCCATGCCGCGCTTGGTCATGATACGACCGGCGAGGGAGACGGCCTTGCCCTCCATGGCCTCAAAATCGTTCTTGATCTCGGCACTGGTGGTGTCAATTTCAAAACTGGTCTGACGGAAGGGATCGCGCCCCTCCTCGCGGAGCTGTGCCAGCTTTTCCCGGCGGATACGCACCTGATCGGTGAGAGACAGCTCCTCCTGTGGTACAAACTTTGCCACGTTATATCTCCTTATCTTTCTACTGAGAGAATCTCAAACTTGACGATTCCGATGGGGGCTTCGACCTCGACGATGTCGCCGATGCGCTTGCCGATCATGGCGCGGCCAAAGGGGGAGTCGTCGGAAATGCGTGCTTCGCGCGGGTTGGCTTCCTGAGAGCCGACGATGGTGTAAATGTCGTCCTCGTCCAGCTCAATGTCGTGAACCTTCACGGTGCAGCCAAGACCGACCGTGCCGGCGTGCGCGGCCTCGGCGGCCTCGTCGATGACAACGGCGTGACTCAGGATGTTCTCAACCTCTGCAATGCGGCCATAGAGCTTGGCCTGCTCGTTTTTCGCTTCGTCGTATTCGCTGTTTTCGGAAAGGTCACCGAAGGAACGAGCTTCCTTGATCTGCTCGGCAACTTCTTTTTCTTTGGTGGTCTTGAGGTAATTCAGCTCCGCCTCAAGCTCTTTCAGACGTTCTCTGGTCAGTTTAAATTCTTTCGCCATGTTAAATACCTCCTGCGCCGTAAGGCGATTGCAATACGATTTGAATCATTCTATTATAGAAGATTGTGTCCGGGCTGTCAAGGTTTTTCTTGCAATAATTCGGAAATTGCTGCCTGAAGCTGGGAATCCTCGGCCTTTTCGACCTGCCCGAGGTAGAGTTTCTGGTAAGTTTCGTCATCGACTTCGACCACGACATCCGGTGTGACGCCGACATCCGTGAGCGTGACGCCGTGCGGCGTCTTATAGTGGCCGGTCGAAACGGCCACGGCCGAGCCGTCGCTTAGGGGGAAGGTCTGCTGATAGTTGCCCTTGCCGCAGGTTTGTGTTCCGACGACGATGCCTGCGTCATATTCCTGAAGCGCGGCGGCGAAGAACTCGGCGGCGGAGTAGGAATCGCCGTTGACGAGGACGGCCATGGGGAGGTCAAGATAGTTCGCGTCGGAGTAGTCGGTGGACTCGTGCCCCTGATAGTCAACGGAGGTGAACAGCGGGCCTTCCGGCAGGAGATAGTCCAGCACGGTCAGAAGCTCGGTTTTCATGCCGCCGGGGTTGAAGCGAAGGTCAAAGATAAGCGACTGTGCACCGTCGGCACGGAGGGCTTCGATGGCCGCGAGCGTGTCGCGGGCGCAGTTGGAATCAAAATTGTTGATCTTGATATAACCAATACCGTTGTCCAGCAGCTCGTAGGAGACAACCTCAACCTCGATCTTAGCGCGGGTCACGGCGATGTCCATCGGCTGACCGTCGCGCAGAATGGTCAGATTGACCTGCGTGCCCTCCTCACCACGGACGCGGTTTTTGGTCTCCGTCATGCCAAGCTCGATGACGCTCTCCCCCTCGACAGCGGTCATGATGTCGCCGGGGACGATCCCGGCTGCCTCTGCGGGTCCGCCGGGAGTGACGATGGTGATCTCAAAGCCCTCGGCCTCGGCCTCGTTTTCCGGTCGCTGAATGGTCACGCCGATGCCGACATAGGCGTTGGCGTTGGATTCCAGATAGGCGGCGAAGTCGGCGGCGCTGATATAATAGCTCCAGCGGTCGCCCGTGGCGGCAACGGCGGCGCTGGAGAGCGTGTCGTTCATGACCTGCATGTCGATGCCGTCCACATATTTTTCGTCCAGCAGGGAGACGAGTTCCTCGATTTTGGAAAGATAGGCAGGCGTTTCGCCATCGTCGGCAGGTGCGGCGGGCTGCTTGGTCTGATGCGAATAGAAGCCGGCAAAGGCGCCGAGCAGCGTTGCGGCGAACACGACCACTGCCGTAATGCCGGAACAGAGGACATACGGCCAGATTTTCTTCGGTTTGTTTTCCATAAGTGCACTCTCCGAGTTTTCAAAAATTTTTGCAGGAATAATAAGCGAAAAGGGAACCGTGGCGGTTCCCTTTTTAGACGCTTTTCCGCCGGAAGCGGTCAGAAGTTATGATAGCCACACGTCCCTCGGTTCAAACCAATATAGACGCGACGAGGCCAAAAACGATCACCAGTGCGAGAAGAATGGCAATCACGGAGACGATCACGCGGCGATACTTAAACATTGCGAGGCCTCCTTAGGGAACGCTGATGTAGTTCAGGGGATTTTGCAGATTGCCGTTGTAATAGACGTTGAAGTGCAGATGGTTGCCGGTGGAGTTGCCGGTCGTGCCGACATAGCCAATCACGTCGCCCTGATTGACGTACTGACCGACAGAGGCCGCACGCGAGACCATGTGCGCATAGAGCGTGGAGTAGCCGTCGCCGTGGTTGATGACGACGTAGTTGCCCCACGACCGATCCGCGTAGGACGAGGTCGTGACCGTGCCGCTCTTGGAGGCGTAGATGGGCGTCCAACCCGGAGCTGCGAGGTCAACGCCGCTGTGGAAGGTGTAGGTGCCGCTGATGGGATGATAGCGATAGCCATAAGGCGAGGAGACCCATGCGCCGCAGCTTCTGGGCAGGGGATAGAGGAAGGAGCCTTCGGTCGTTCCGCCACCGCCACCGCTTCCGCCGCCGGTGTTATCGCCGGGCTTGGGGCGTTTGGCTTCTTCTTCGCGGCGCTTGGCGTCGTTGTAGTCCTTCTCGCGCTGGGCGATTTCCTCGGCCAGTGCATTCTTCTGATCCTCAATCTCCTCCATGTCGGCGTTCAGCTCGTCGGCATGGGCAATCAGCTCGTCAAGGAGCTTTTCGGATTCTGCGCGCTTGGCCTCGAATTCCTTTTCGGTCTCGGCCAGCTCGACCTTTTTATCCTCGAGCGTGACCTTCTCGGCGGCAAGATCTTCCTTAGCTGCGAGCACGTCAGAGGCAAGGTCGCGCAGCTCGTCCATCATGCGCTGGTCGCTCTTGGCAATTTCCTCGACCATGGCGATGCGGTTGAGCATTTCGGAGAAGCTGCTGGCGCGGAAAATGACTGCCCAATAGGAAATGTCGCCCTGCTCCTGCATGGCGCGCAGGCGCTGCTTGTAGCGCGCGAGCAGCTCGGTCTGCTGCGTTTGCAGATCATCCAGCTCGGCCTGCTTTTCGGCAATGAGAAGATTGTACTGCTTGAGCTGGTCGTTGAGGTTCTGCATCTGCTCATACAGCAGCGAGACCTCCTGATCGACCTGCGAACGCTGCTCGACCACGGTGAGTGTCTCGGCATTGTTAGCATCGATCTTTTCTTGCAGCGCGTCCTTCTGGCTGTCGATCTCGTCGGCGCGCTCCTCGAGCTTTTTCAGCTCCTCCTTGATGTCAGCAGAGCTGGTGGCAAAGGCCGGAGCGAACAGGCTCAGCGCCAGAGCCAGCGTCAGGAGCGCTGCACAGAGCGGACGGAAGAAATGCTTGCGGGAATTCATAAAAACCTCCTTAGACCTTGAGGAAGCGGCGAATGGACATCAAGCTGCCGAGAACGCCGATCAACAGACCGACGACCGCGCAGATGGCGGCCACAGGCCACAAAACGGTTGTGAACGGAACGATGGCGAGGAAGTCGAGTGAGCCGGTGTTCTGAATGGCGGTGCGGATGGCCTCATAAAGACCCCATTCGACAAAGAACGAGAGCACTGCGCCGGACAGACCCAGCAGGAAGCCCTCGACCAGGAAGGGCAGACGGATGAAGCCGTTGGTCGCGCCGACCATTTTCATGATGGCGATCTCCTCGCGGCGGTCGGCCATGGCGAGGCGGATCGTGTTGGAGATGATGATGAGCGAAACGATCAGAAGCACTGCCGTGATGCAGATGGCGGCGATATAGATCACATTGCGAACTGTGGACAGACCCTCCGCGACCTCGGGCTGGGCATAGACCTCGGCAACGCCGGGCACGCCGCGCAGCACCTCGACCGTTTCGGCGAGCTTGCTGTTGTCCTCAAGCGTGACGATGTACTGGTCGCGCATGGTCTCGGCCGTGACGCCCTCGTACATGGCTTCGCTGTATTCGCCGATGAAGTCCTGCAGCGCCTGCTCGCGGGAGACGAACTGCGCGTTTGCGACGTTGTCCAGCAGATTGATCTGCGAGCCGACGCTTTTTGCCTCGGCGGAGGTGTAATTTTCGTCGATGCAGACGAGCACCTCGTTTTCCTGCTGCAAATCCTCGACGATGAGGTTCAGATTATAGGTGATAAGACCAAAGCTGCCCACGATCACAAGGCACGCAACCGTGATGCAGATGGCCGCAAAGGACATAAAGCCGTGCTTAAAGATGGCGCGCACGCCCTCCTTGAGCAAAAAGCCAAAATTATTGTTCTTCTTCATAATTATAGTACCCGTCCATTCCGTCGCTGATGACCTTGCCGTTGTTGATGGCGACGACGCGCTTGGTGAAGCGATCGACCAGAGATTTTTCGTGCGTGACGACCATGACCGTTGTGCCCAGCGCATTGATCTGCTCGAGAAGCAGCATGATCTCAAAGGAGCGGGCGGGGTCGAGGTTGCCGGTCGGCTCGTCCGCGATAATCATTGTCGGGTTGTTGATAAGTGCGCGGGCGATGGCCACGCGCTGCTGCTCGCCGCCGGAAAGCTCGTTGGGCAGACGGCGGGCTTTGTTTTCCAGCCCGACCAGCTCGAGGACGTAGGGCACGCGCTTTTTGATCTCCTTGGCCGGTGCGCCGATGACGCGCATGGCGAAGGCAACGTTTTCATAGACCGTTTTGTTCTCGATCAGGCGGAAATCCTGAAAGATGACGCCCAGCGTGCGGCGCAGATAGGGAATGGAGGAGCGCTTGATGGACTCGAGCTTGTAGCCGTTGACCAGAATGGAGCCAGAGGTGGGCTGAAGCTCGGCCGTCAGCAGCTTGATGATGGTGGACTTGCCGGAGCCGGACTGACCGACGAGAAAGACAAATTCGCCGTCGTCAATGTGCATATCGATGCCGTTGAGCGCGTGCGTGCCGGTCTCGTAGGTCTTGGTAACGTTAATCAGATCGATCATAGAGTAATCACCTTAGAGCATGTGGTTCTCGCGGGAGGCGAGGTATTTCTTGACCATCAGGGCGACCTTGAAGATGATGGCATCGTCAAATTCGCGCAGGTCAAGGCCGGTCAGCTTCTTGATCTTCTCAAGACGGTAAACCAGCGTGTTGCGGTGGACGAACAGCTTGCGCGAGGTCTCGGAGACGTTCAGGCTGTTCTCAAAGAACATATTGATGGTAAAGAGGGTCTCCTGATCGAGAGAATCAATGGAGTTTTTCTTAAAGACCTCGGACAGGAAAATCTCGCACAGCGTCGTCGGAAGCTGATAGATCAGGCGGCCGATGCCGAGATTTTCGTAGTTGATGATGGTTTTTTCGGTGTCAAAGACCTTGCCGACCTCGATGGCGACCTGCGCTTCCTTATAGGAATCGGCCAGCTCACGCAGATGCTCGGAGACCGTGCCGATGCCGATGGTCGTGCGCACGAACAGCTCGGACTTCAGACGGTCCTCGATGGTGCGGGCAAATTTCGTCAGCTCCTCTGCGGTGATCTCCGCGGGAACCTGACGCACGATGGCGATGTCCGTTTCGTTGACGTTGATGACAAAGTCCTGCTGCGTGTCCGGGAACATGGTCTGCAACAGCTCCACGGCGCTTACGTCCGCATGGCCGAGCTGACGGATCAGGAAAACCACGCGCGGCAGTTCCGTCTGGAAATGCAGCTCCTTCGCGCGGATATAGATGTCCCCCGGAAGAATGTTGTCCGTGATGATGTTCTTGACGAAAGTTCCGCGATCGTGCTTCTCCTCGTAATAGGTTTTCGTGAAGCTCAAAGAGACCTGCGCCATGCGGCAGACGGAGAGTGCGGCGGCATCCGTTCCCTTGACAAAGACGGAAAAACCGAAGGCCGGGTTCCATCCTTTAAGCGTGAGGAAGGTATAATCGTCGCAGTATACGGGCGCATCGGGCATGGCCGCGATGGCGTTGACCGCGTCCGGCCACTTTTCACCGATCAATGCGGTGTCACTGGCGGATATGACGATCCCGTCGGTGTCGAGCACGCCGAGCGGCAGGCCGGCGGCTTCGCTGAGTTGTGTGACTACACCCTGAAAAATACGACTGGACATATGCGTTGTCCTCCTTACCATGAAAGAAACTGTCGATATTCGGCAAAATTCATTAGTATAATACTATTTTTTTCGTCGGATTGCAAGTGGGTTTGAGCATTTTATTTCAAAAATCGGGTGCATTTTTAGGAATTTTTCATAATTCCTTCGTTATTATGAACAAATTCAAACTGCCGCTTTTGTAGAATTGATTCAAATTCCGGCGTGTTCCGCTTCGTCAAAATGAACAGATTCCAATGCGGAGACTTCTTTTTCTGTCAATTCACGCGTCATTGAGAGCGGGAGATTACCAAGCTGCACGCTGCCCTCGGAGAGCCTGCGCAGGTAGGTCACGGGCTTGCCGCGGCTGGCGAGCATCCGGCGCACCTGATGGTATTTGCCCTCGCAGACGTAGACAAGGCTTTTTCCCACGCCCTGCGGTACAAGCCGCGCTGGCAGGCACTTTGTCCCGTCGCGCAGCAGACAGCCGTCGGCAAAGGCCTGAATGTCCGCCGCGTCCGCCGTGCCCTCGTGCTCGGCGTAGTAGCACTTTTCCACACCGTGCTTCGGAGAGATCAGCCGGTGTGCAAGCTGGCCGTCGTTGGTAAAAAGCAACAGACCCTCCGTGTCCTTGTCCAGACGGCCGACAGGCGTGAGCGAGCGGGACTGCGGCGGCAGCAGCTCCATGACCGTGCGGTCGCGCGGGTCGGCGGTGGAGGTGACAAAGCCCGCAGGCTTGTGCAGCATCAGGACGATGCGGCGTGCGCCGCCGATGCGCACGCCGTCGAGAAAGACCTCGGCGGTCTTTTCGTCGATCTTGAATTCCGGTTCGCGCACCACGGCTTCGCCAACGCGCACGCGTCCGGCGCGGATGATCTGACGCAGCTCCTTGCGTGAGGCCGCGCCGCTGTCGGAAAGAAACTTATCCAATCGCTGCATTGCCTGCCCTCCTGACGGCATATTTGTCCGCAAGCGGACATACAGTGTATCACATCAATCACTTCTGAGGGGGAATTTCATGTTTGTTATGACTGCAAAAATATCAAAGACCAAGCTGCTGGCCGCCGCAGTGGTGCTCATCGCGGTGGTGCTGGTGGTCGTTCTGCTGACCAATGCGTACAACCTGATCGACGGCATCGACGGGCTTTGCTCCGGGCTCTCGATCCTCGCGCTGTTCACGTTCGGGGTCTGGTTCCTCACCCACCACATCTATGTGTATGCGATGATGTAGATGGCACTGGGGGG
>ERZ779840.3401-NODE-3401-length-12587-cov-3.144909_pt1 | contig 12587 bp, 11 predicted proteins | sample MGYA00511561_ERZ779840 | MGnify/ENA primary metagenome ERZ779840 (study PRJEB29588, sample SAMEA2162036) | human gut metagenome | biome: human gut; feature: human-associated habitat; material: faeces | place: Denmark | collected 2008/2010 ...
TATTTTAATTGGTATTATACTTGGGATTTTGATATCACTTGTAAAAAACAGATATAAGGAGAATGGAAAAGGTAAAATATTAAATGGTATAGCAAACATATATGTAACAATAATTAGAGGTACTCCTGCAGTATTACAGTTAATGATACTTTATTATGTTATATTTAAGAAGGTAGATATAAATATAGTTATAGTTGGTATTATTTCTTTTGGGCTTAATTCAGCAGCATATGTATCAGAAATTATAAGAGCAGGTATTGATTCAGTTGATATTGGTCAAAAAGAAGCTGCTAGGTCGCTTGGGTTAAGTTATAAGCAAGAGATGTTTAATATAGTTCTTCCGCAGGCAATAAAAAATGTACTTCCTGCACTTGGAAATGAATTTATTACCTTATTAAAAGAAACATCAGTGGCTGGTTATATAGGAATAACAGAATTAATTAAAGCAAGTGATATTATCGCATCTAATACTTTTGATTATTTCTTTCCACTTATTATAGTAGCAATTATATATTTGATTTTAACGTTAGGTCTTTCTAAATTATTGGGTGTTTTTGAAAGGAAGTTTAAGAATGAAAAAATTATTAGAAATTAAACATTTATATAAGTCATTTGATAAACTTGATATATTAAAAGATATAAATTTAGATGTAAATGAGGGTGATGTAGTTGTTATTATTGGACCTAGTGGAAGTGGTAAAAGTACACTTTTGAGATGTATAAATAAGTTAGAAACATTAACTAAAGGAAATATATTGTTAGATGGTAAGAATATAGATGATAGTTTAGAATTTCATAAAAAAATAGGTATGGTGTTTCAGAGTTTTAATTTGTTTGAAAATTTGACTGTACTAGATAATATTACTTTAGCACCTATTAAAACTAAAACTTTGAGTGAAATTGATGCGGTAAAACGTGCTAAAGAGTTACTAAAGATGATCAATTTAGAAAGTAAAATAAATGAATATCCGAGAAGTTTATCTGGTGGAGAAAAGCAAAGGGTTGCTATTGTTAGAAGTTTAATAATGTCACCAGAAATAATGCTTTTTGATGAGCCAACTTCAGCACTTGATCCTGAGATGATAGGCGAGGTGTTGAGTTTGATGAAAACTTTATCTAGTAATATGACAATGGTAATAGTAACTCATGAACTTGATTTTGCTAAAGAAATTGCTAATAGAGTAATATTTATGGATGGTGGAATGATTGTTGAAGAGGGAACTGTAGATGATATTTTTAATCATCCTAAATCAAAGAGATTAAAAGATTTCTTATCTAAGATAGCTTGAGTTTATAGGTATCTCTTACAAAAACCTATAGAAAGAGGTAATTATGAGAAAAATTAATGTAACAAGTGAAATTGCACCATTAAAAAAGGTATTATTGCATCGACCAGGTAAAGAATTGCTTAATTTAACACCTGATACATTAGGTAGATTGTTATTCGATGATATACCATTTTTACCAGTTGCGATAAAAGAACATGAGGAGTTTGCACAGATATTAAAAGACAATGGAGTAGAAGTTGTTTATTTAGAAGATTTAATGGCTGAGGTATTAGATTTAAGTGATGAAATACGTGATAAGTTTATTAAACAATTTGTATATGAAGCAGGTATAAGAGCACCTAAGTATAAGAAATTAGCTATTAAGTATTTGAAAAATATTAAAGATAATAAAGAATTAGTTTTAAAAACTATGGAAGGAATTCAAATATCTGATATTTCAAAAGAAGAAAGAGAGATAGATAGGTCATTAACTGATTTAATAGATGAGGAAGATAAGTTTATAGCAGATCCAATGCCAAATTTATATTTTACAAGAGATCCATTTGCAAGTATAGGCAATGGAATATCATTAAATAAAATGTATTCTGTAACAAGAAATAGGGAAACTATATATGCTGAATATATATTTAATTATCATCCAGAATATAAAGAGCAAGTTACAAAATATTATGATAGATATAATCCATATCATATAGAAGGTGGAGATATACTTAATATAAATAATCATGTGCTTGCTGTTGGTATTTCACAGAGAACTGAACCAGAAGCGATTGATGAATTAGCAAAAAATTTATTTAAGAATCCAGAATGTGAAATAGATACTGTTCTTGCATTTAATATTCCAAATAGTAGAGCATTTATGCATTTGGATACAGTATTTACTCAAATAGATTATGATAAATTTACTTATCATCCAGGAATAATGGATACACTTCAAGTATTTGAAATAACAGAAGGTGATGATCCAGATAGTTTTGAGGATTTGACTGTAACTGAGATAAATGATTCACTTGAGAATATTTTGAGAAAGTATGTAGGTCGTGATATAACTTTAATTCCATGTGCTGGAGGAGATAAAGTTGCTGCAGAAAGAGAACAATGGAATGATGGAAGTAATACATTATGTATCGCACCAGGAGTTGTAATAGTTTATGATAGAAATGATATTACTAATGCTACTTTAAGAAGTCATGGATTAAAAGTACTTGAAATGCATGGAGCAGAATTATCAAGAGGTCGTGGAGGACCAAGATGTATGAGTATGCCACTTGTAAGGGAGGATTTATGAATCTAAAAAATAGAAATTTTTTAACATTGTTAGATTTTTCAAAAGAGGAAATTAGATATCTTTTGGATTTATCAAAAGATTTAAAGGAAAAAAAGAAAAAAGGCATAAATCATAAATATTTAGAAGGAAAAAATATAGTTTTATTATTTGAAAAAACATCAACAAGAACTCGTTGTGCATTTGAAGTGGCTGGTCTTGATCTTGGTATGGGTGTAACGTATTTAGATCCAGCAGCATCTCAAATGGGTAAAAAGGAAAGTATTGCTGATACAGCAAAAGTATTAGGAAGAATGTATGATGGAATTGAATATAGAGGATTTGATCAAAAAATAGTTGAAGAACTTGCAGATAATGCAGGAGTACCTGTATGGAATGGTTTAACAACTGAATTTCATCCTACACAAATGCTTGCAGATGTACTTACGATAGAAGAGAATTTTGGACATTTAGAGGGCATTAAGTTAGTGTTTATGGGGGATGCAAGAAATAATGTTGCAAATTCACTTATGGTTGTTTCTGCAAAAATGGGTATGCATTTTGTTGCATGTGCACCAAAAAATTTATGGCCAAATAATGAATTAGTTGAAAAGTGTAAGGAAATTGCAAAAGAATCTGGTGCAGTAATTGAGTTAACAGAAGATGTTACTTATGCATCAAAGGATGCAGATGCAATATATACTGATGTTTGGGTATCAATGGGTGAACCAGCTGAAATATGGAATGAAAGAATTAACTTGTTAAAACCATATCAAGTAAATTCAACTGTTATGAATAATGCAAAGGAAAATGCAATATTCTTACATTGCTTGCCATCTTTTCATGATTTAAATACAACAATAGGAAAAGAAATATATGAGAAATTTGGATTAAAAGAAATGGAAGTAACAGATGAAGTATTTTTATCAGAAAAATCAAAGGTATTTGATGAGGCAGAAAATAGATTGCATACAATAAAAGCGGTTGTTTATGCAACAATGAAATAATATTGGTTATAAGATTATTTAATAATCTATAACATAGATTTATGTTTAAAATAAAAGCCATAATTTTAGACATAGCAAAAAATAAGGAAGTGAGGTAAAAAAACATGACAAAAAAGAAGAGTAAAGCAATGTTATCGGCTTACTCAATAATAATGATTTTAATAGTTTTATTGGCTATACTATCACATGTACTACCTGCTGCTAAATTCGTGGGTGAAGATATAGTAAATGGTAGTGGTACAGTAGGTGCTACTTTATCGCAAGTGTTAATGGCACCAATACTTGGTTTTGAGGATGCTGTCGATGTTGCAATATTTATCATGATGCTTGGTGGTTTATTAAAAATAATCGATAAAACTAAAGCACTTGAAACAGGAATTAAAGTATTAGTTCAAAAACTAAAAGGAAAGGAATTATGGTTAATTCCGATATTGATGTTTATATTCTCAATATGTGGAACAACATATGGTATGTTAGAAGAAACTGTTGGATTCTATGTACTTCTTGCAGCAACAATGTTTGCAGCAGGTATGGATCCATTAGTTGGATCAGCAGTTATATTATTAGGTGCTGGTTCTGGTGTTCTTGGATCAACCATTAACCCATTTGCAACAGGTGTTGCATTATCAGCATTGCCAGATGGTGTAGCAGCTAGTCAAGGAATAGTTTTACTAATAGCAGTTGTATTATGGCTTACAACATATGCTATATCAACATTGTTCGTACTTGCATATGCTAAAAAGGTAAAGAAGGATAAGGGTTCAACAATCTTATCATTAAGAGAGCAACAACAAGCAGAAAAAAGGTTTGGTAAATTTGTTGAAGCATCTTCAGAAAAAGCAGTTTTATCAACAAAACAAAAAGTTACTTTATGGTTATTTGCATTAACATTCTTAGTAATGGTTATTGGATTTGTACCATGGGGTGAATTTGGAATTACATTCTTTGATGGATTTACAGGATGGCTTACTGGTTCATCATTAGGAAATTGGTGGTTCTATGAAGCAGCACTTTGGTTCTTACTTATGTCAATAGTTATTACTATTGTAAACGGATATAGCGAAAAAGAATTCGTTGATACATATGTAGATGGTGCTGATGATATGATAGGTGTTATTCTTGTAATAGCTGTTGCAAGAGGTGCTAGTGTACTTATGGCACAAACACATCTAGATAATTATATAATTTATAATGCAACTGATATGTTAGCAAAATTACCAGAAATTGCATTCGTACCACTTAATTATTTATTACATATAGTATTATCTATATTGGTACCATCATCATCTGGAATGGCAACATTATCAACACCAATAATCACACCACTTGCTGCAAACTTAGGTTATAGTACAGAAGTTGCTGTTATGACAATTGTTTCTGCAAATGGACTTGTTAATTTAATATCTCCAACTTGTGGTGCTATTATGGGTGGACTTGCTCTTGCTAAAGTAGACTATTCTACATGGTTTAAATGGGCATTTAAAGTTGTTGCTGTAATTGCACTTGCAAATATAGTGATATTAACAGTTGCATCACTTATAATGTAGTTAAAAGGGTTAAACCCTTTTTTCTTTTGTAAGTTCTTTTAAGTGATAAAGGTAGATATAAATGATATAATAGAACCATAGATAGGATTAGGGTATAGTATAGAAGGAGGAACCGATGTAATAATACCAGAGAAAATAAACGGAAAAACAGTTGTAGGAATATCTGAATATGCATTTACAACAAAAGGTGTAACACCAACAGGAATAGGATCTAATAACGTAGAATATAAAGTAAAACCATTATATATTTATGAAAATAAATATGATGTTGTTAAAGTTCTTACAATTAACTATGGTTTAGGGATAACAAGTGTAGAAATACCTAATACAGTTACAAGTATAGGAAAACTTGTATTTTGTCGTAATAAATTAACAAACTCAATAATAACATTTCCAACTACACCACTAACTATTGATTGTAACGCATTTGATAGTAATCTTGAAGAATTAATATATCCATCTAATGTAACTAACGTTTGAGAAAATTAATCACTTTAATAGTGAATTTTTTTTCTGATATTGAATAAAAGTTGTTTTTAGGTTAAAATATAAGTGTATTATGAATAGGAGAATAGTTATGGCAGTTAAGTATGATGAGAGTTCAATAAAAATTTTGGAGGGCTTGGAAGCTGTTAGGAAGAGGCCTGGAATGTATATTGGATCAACAGATAAGAGGGGTTTGCATCATCTTGTGTGGGAAATAGTTGATAATAGCATGGATGAGGTTATAAATGGTTATGGCAATTATATTAAAATAATTATTCATAGTGATGGTTCTGTTAGTGTTAGTGATGAGGGTAGAGGTGTTCCTGTTGGAATGCATGAGAGTGGTGTATCTACTCCTCAAGTTATATATACTATTTTGCATGCCGGTGGTAAGTTTACTGAAGGTGGATATAAGGTTTCTGGTGGACTTCATGGAGTAGGTGCTTCTGTTGTTAATGCACTTAGTAAATGGATGGAGGTAACTATAAAAAGAGATGGTGGGGAGTATTATATAAGGTTTGAAAACGGTGGACATGTTAGTGTTCCTTTAAAGAAAATTGGAAATACTAATAGAACTGGTACAACTGTTAGATTTATGCCTGATAATGAAATATTTTCTAGTACTACTTTTAGTTATACTACTATTTGTGAGAGAATGCAGGAAAGTGCGTTTTTGCTTAAGGGACTTACTGTGGAAGTAATTGATGAAGAGGATAAAAAGCAGGATAAGTTTCATTATGATAATGGGATTGAATCATTTGTTGAGTATATAAATGAAGATAAGAAAACTTTACATAAGGTAATAAGTTTTGAGGGTGTGAAGGATAGAATAGAAGTGGATATTGCAATGCAATATACTGATACTTATTCTGAAAATATTATTTCGTTTGTTAATAATGTTAAGACAATAGATGGTGGATCTCATGAGGTCGGATTTAAAACTGCTTTGACAAGGGTATTTAATGATTATGCGAAAACTAATAATTATTTAAAGCAGAAGGATAAGTCGTTTGAAGGATCTGATGTAAGAGAGGGATTAACTGCGGTAATATCTTTGAAAATACCAGAAGATTTATTGCAATTTGAAGGTCAAACTAAGGGTAAACTTGGTACTCCTATAGCAAGAACTATAGTTGAAAGTATTGTTACTGAAAAGTTAGAGTTTTATTTAGAAGAGAATAAAGAAATAGCTGTTAATATAATAAATAAAGCATTAAAGGGGAAGAGTGCAAGAGAAGCAGCAAGAAAAGCAAGGGAAGATGCGAGAAAGGCAAGTGGAACTAAGAAGGAAAAAGTATTGAGTGGTAAGTTAACACCTGCTCAAACGAAGAATCCTAAGAAGAATGAATTATTTTTAGTAGAGGGAGATAGTGCTGGTGGATCCGCTAAAAAGGGAAGAGATTCTATGACACAGGCTATTTTACCACTTAGAGGTAAAATTCTTAATGTCGAAAAAGCTAGATTAGACAAGGCATTATCAAATGAAGAAATTAGAACTATTATAACTGCGTTTGGAACTGGTATAGGTGAAGAATTTGATTTATCTAAACTTAGATATGATAAAATTATTATAATGACTGATGCTGATGTTGATGGATCACATATTAGAGTTCTTCTTCTAACATTATTTTATAGATTCTTTAAACCAATTGTTGAAGCAGGTCATGTTTATGCTGCTCAACCTCCATTATTTAGAATAATGCATGGAAAAACAAGAAGATATGTACTTGATGAGAAAGAAAAGGAAGCATATTTAGCAACTCTTCCTGAAAACGTAAGAAATCGTGCTGAGATAGCTCGTATGAAAGGTTTAGGAGAGATGGATGCAGAAGAATTAAATGAAACTACTATGGACATTAATAAGAGAATATTGCGTAGAATAACTGTTGATGATTGTGTATCTGCTGATGCTATATTTGAAAAATTAATGGGTGATGATGTAGAACCTAGAAGGGCATTTATTGAAGAAAATGCTAGATATGTTAAAAATCTTGATATTTAGGAGGTTATATTATGGAAAATGAAAATATTAAAAATGATAATAATGATATTAATGAACTTGTTGATAGAGCAATGAATGATATTAATCAAGCCGATAAAAATGAAGAATCTAAAGATGAAACTGCTGAAAATTCTGAAATAGAAGAAGATAATTTTAATGGTGATTTTCATGAAAAGGATAGTAGCACTGCAAATGACATTGTTTCTGAGGTTAAGGATTCATTTATTGACTACTCTATGAGTGTTATTACATCAAGAGCTATTCCTGACCTTAGAGATGGTTTAAAACCTGTTCATAGAAGAATTTTATGGTCCATGTATGAAGAAGGTAATACTCCTGATAAACCTCATAAAAAGAGTGCTACAACGGTTGGATACGTTATGGGACATTATCATCCTCATGGTGATAGTTCGATTTATGAAGCAATGGTTAGATTGGCTCAAGATTTTAATCAAAGATATATGTTAGTAGATGGTCATGGTAACTTTGGTAATATAGAGGGTGATGGAGCAGCAGCTTATCGTTATACAGAAGCAAGATTATCTAAAATTTCACTTGAAATGTTAAGGGATATAAGAAAAGAAACTGTTGATATGATGCCAAACTTTGATGAAACAAGCCCTGAACCTACTGTCCTTCCATCACGTTATCCTAATATATTAGTTAACGGTTCTATGGGAATTGCTGTTGGTATGGCAACTAATATTCCACCTCATAACTTAAGTGAGGTAATAGATGGATGTATCGCTTATATAGATAATCCTGACATTGATACAACAGAACTTATGAATTACATTAAGGGTCCAGATTTTCCAACTGGTGGTGTAATACTTGGAAATTCCGGAATAAAGAAGGCTTATGAGACCGGTCGTGGTTCTATTACAATTCGAAGTAGGGCTGAGATAGTTGAATCAGGAAATCATCATGAAATTGTTATTACAGAGGTTCCATATGGTGTAAATACTATGGATTTAAAAAATAAAGTAGCTGAATTGGTTCATAATAAGACTATTGAAGGTATTTCTGATTATCACACTGATTTAAAAAATGGTGTTAAAATTACTATTTCATTAAAAAGAGATGCAAATTCGACTACTTGTACAGCCATATATCAGCCTAAAGCACCGGCTTCTCTTGACAAATTCAAAAAGCACATTGATTAATGATTTCGAAATTTGCAGAAAAATTAGTTGATTGTTTGTATTGTCAACACGACATATCAGATGATGAACAAGAACTGTACAAATATGGATTCTTTGTTTTACTTTCGCAGATACTATATTTAATAATTGCAATTATTTTAGGATCCATATTTAAATCAGTTTTTGAAAGTGTTATCTTCTATATTGCTTTTCAGTTTATAAGAAGATATGCTGGTGGCTATCATGCCAAGACTGAAACAAGATGCGAAATATTATCTACTTTATCAATTTTATGCTGTATAGTGCTTATCAAGTTATCAAAAATGTACGATATTAGAATTGCATTACTTAGTATATCTTTAGTATTTGCTGTTTTAATATTCATTCTTTGTCCGCTTGATACACCGGAAAAGCCTTTAAATGACAAGGAATATAAATATTTTCGCAAAATATCTTGGATAATATTATCGCTGATTATTGTTGCGATAATCGTATCATTTATTTTTAAATTTAATGTTGTATTTGCACCGTGTTGTGCAAGTTTAATACTTGAAGGTGTACTAATTGGCACAGGTAAAATTAAAAAGGTGTACAACGAAAAAAGAGCAAGCTCTCCGGCATAGAGGGCTTGCTCTTACTCGTTGCAAAATAGGAAAATGTAAATACAGAACGCCTATGAAAATTGAACAAGCTATTTACATATCAAAAGCTAATTTGATGTTTTCAGTTTGTCCGAGATGTCATAAAGCGATAGAGCGAGAATATACAAATCACTGCTCCAGCTGTGGTCAAAAGCTTTTATGGCAAGATATAGACAATATTAAAATCACATATAAATAAGCTATACACCTGATGAATTTTCACAAGGCGTATTTTTTTTATTCATTTTTAGTTTTATGTGGTTATGTTACATAGCTAAATATCCATAATTCTTGATTTTTGAAAATTCACAAATCAAAAATCAAGGAGAATATAGATGAAAAGGATATGTGAAATATATGATATTTCCAAAGATTATGAAATGCCAAAAGGTACTGTTTTAATAATTGTCAGTGATATTGAAAAAGATAAAATCATTTCAATGTTGTTAAATACAGAGATGAAAGAAGATATGGTTTTTAATAACACCGAATGGCAAGAATATCTTGAAATTAACAACAAATATAACCGTAACGAAGCTAAACATCAAATGCGAGAAATAAGACAATCAAAAAGGCTTGAAAGTGATGTTTCTCACATTTATGAAATTGATATAGGAGAATCATTAGAAAATGAAGAAATTGAAATGTACTTAAAAAAATTTATGCTAAATCTAAAACCTGTTCAAAGACGCAGGTTTAAAATGTATTTTATAGATAACCTTACATATCGCCAAATAGCAGATATTGAAAGTAGAAATATCAAGTCAATTTACGAATCGGTACAAGCAGGAAAAAAGAAATTTTTAAAATATTTGGATAAACACCCCAACAAAAATACCCCAACAAGTTTAAGTTTGTGAAAGGACATCCTTTCGTACAACTTAATACGCATTCATCAGATACTTTCCTGCTGTTGTGCAAAACGCAAGCCACTTTATCAATTACGCCAAGATGCATTAGCTGAGCGATAAATAATTGGTATAAAATTCGGGCTGCTACCGAAACGGCGATAACAGGCAGCAGGTATAATGATACTCCTGCTCAGTCACAAGTCGAGCGTGATAAAACCGTCGCAACTAATGAGAGCAGCTCGGATGAATTCGGAGAGGTGAAACTCCTGTGGAGTCTGCTCGCAACAGACCGTTTGATGATTTCCTTTTGATAATTGGGGTGTCGGGGACAAATTATATTATCTTCTGATAAAAGCCAACCGTAGTTAATTCTGTGGTTGGCTTTTTACATAGGCAAAAGTCTATGAAGGAGGTATATAAAATGAAAGACAAAAAAATACTCAGAGGCGATATGTTTTACGCTAATCTCGGCAGAGGTATAGGTTCGGAGCAAAAAGGTTACCGACCAGTTCTTGTTATTCAAAATGATGTCGGCAACAAATTCAGCCCAACTGTAATTGTTGCTTCTATTACAAGTAGAGTCGGAATCAAAGCGAAGCTGCCTACGCATTATTTCATAAACACAGAAGACGGACTACAAGCTCCGTCTATTATTTTGCTTGAACAGATTAGAACGATTGATAAAAAACGACTTGATTCATATATAGGTCATTTAAGTCAAAAGAATATTGACGGTGTTAATGAGGCTGTATTGATTAGCTTAGGATTTAATGATAAAGATGTGTCTTTATAATATATATGAAAATAATTAAAAGGGAAATAATCTATGGAAAAGGTTTTAATGAGCATCAAAGAGGTTTGTGAGTATACAGGGTGGGGAATGACCAAAACTCGTGAGATTTTGAAGCGAAGTGATAGTGATTTTACAATACGAGTAGGAAACAGACTGTATGTAAACAAGAAACTTTTTGATGATTACTTAGTCAAGTGTGCGAAAAACAAAACAGATATTTAATCGCATAATTGCTGATTTTGAAAAAATGAGTATTATTTTAAGTGTAATATCGATATTTCAAATAAAACGAAATGAGGCGTTATCTTATGGGAAAGGATATAAACGGTAAAGAACTGGGAAAGGGAATTACCCAAAGAAATGACGGACGATATAGTGCAAGAGTAACAATAAATGGCGTGAAGATTAATTTATATGATTATAATTTGTCATTGCTGAAAAAGAATTTAGAAGCAAAAAAATTAAAAGTCTTACGAGATGATTATTCTACCAGACCTAATATAAGTTTAAATCAATGGTATAAAGACGAATGGTTTCCCGTATATAAATCGCCATATCTGAAAGATGAAGTTAATCGGCACAATTATATTGTTCGTTACGAAAATACTTTCGGTAGGTTGCTAGGAAACAGAAGAATTAGTTGCATAACAGAAATACTAATACAAAAAGCAGCTAACTCTTTAATAGATGATTTTGGCTACAGTACAAAATTTATAAGAGAAAGCGTTTCCTCATTGAAGGAAGCCTTTAATGCAGCTGTGACAAATCATTTGATAAGCCGAAATCCGTCTTCAAATATAGTTGTTAAAAATGATAATCTTGTATCGGAGCGTGTAGTTATGACAGATGAACAGCAAATGCAATTTTTAAATATTGCAAAACACAGATATTACAATGAGGTGTATCAAATACTATTGTCTACGGGAATGAGAATAGGTGAGTTGACAGCACTTCAATGGGATGACATTGATTTTGAAAATAAAGAAATTCATATCAGGCACTCTATGCAATCGGCTTATCTTAACGGCAAGAAAATTTTGAATATGACAACACCAAAAACATCTAATTCTATTCGTGATATTCCGATGTTTGACGGTGTTGAAAAGTTGTTTGTTTTTTGGAAAGAAAAACAAGATAAAGCTAAAAAAGAATTGGGTAGACGATGGAGATTGCCTAAAGAATTTGAAAATTTGGTTTTTACAAGTTCTTTGGGGTCGCCATTAACAAGATATGTTCTTTCAAATGATATAAATAAAATAGTTAGTATATTGAATAAAAATGAAGAATATTTGGCAGAACAGGAAAATAGAGTGCCAAAAAAATTTCCGAAACTTCATCCACATTCATTTAGACATACTTTTGCAACACGATGTTTTGAGAAAAACTTGAAACCTGTTTTCATTATGAGTATAATGGGACACAGTAATTATGAAACTACATTGTCCTATACTCATTTGCTAAAAAAATCAAACGACCAACAGGTCAGTTTGGCAGGCTCCTTTGTATGATTTTTAGTTGAAAATATTAGTCGATTTGCATTATGATAAGTTGCGATAATCTATGAT
>ERZ779840.3404-NODE-3404-length-12582-cov-3.074719_pt1 | contig 12582 bp, 10 predicted proteins | sample MGYA00511561_ERZ779840 | MGnify/ENA primary metagenome ERZ779840 (study PRJEB29588, sample SAMEA2162036) | human gut metagenome | biome: human gut; feature: human-associated habitat; material: faeces | place: Denmark | collected 2008/2010 ...
AGCATTTAAATTTGCAGCTTTCACTGCAGACTTCTTAGTGCCCGCTCTTATCGGTCGTCGATAAATTTTTAAAGATCGTTTCGGCTTTCGCCGCCGCTCAGTTTCATGAACGAAGGTTGAGCATTTTACAGACTTCAAACTTCTTGTCAACTCGACAGTTCGTTTCAAACTGTAAAATCTTATTTCATAATCCGAAACTCGTCGTTTCGAACGAGGACGAATTATCCAGACATAAATTATTCTTGTCAACGCGGTATAACTACATTTTTCTAGAATTTGTTAACATTATCTTTTAAATTCATAATGTTGCATTAAATGTAAAATTTCGTATGCAACCTTTCCCCTTAAAATAAAAGCCGGAGTCTTATTCGACTTCGGCTCTTAGGTATTTCTCAATGAATGTTATTTTTGTTTCGGTTCGCTTGAAAAGAACGGAGCGGCCGCTTTCAAATAAACGAACATGGAATAAATTGTCAGGATTGCTGCGATATAAATCAAAATCGTTCCTGTCAGGTAGACATTCCAAGCCCCGATCGGATCAAAGTAAAGAAGCATCGGAATAGAAACCATCTGCGCAATTGCCTTGATCTTTCCGAACCAGTTGACTTTCACTTTGCCGGACTCTCCTACTCTGGCCATCCACTCACGCAGGGCCGAAACGGTAATTTCTCTTCCGATAATCACCAGGGCAACCAGCATATCTACACGTCCGAAAGCAAGAAGGACGATTAACGCTGCGCTAACCATAAGCTTGTCAGCAACCGGGTCTAAAAACGCCCCGAGTGTTGTGCCCATTCCGTAACGTCTGGCGATAAATCCGTCCAAGGCATCCGTGACTGCTGCAACGATAAAGAAGACACATCCGAGTAAGTTCTGCGAATGCATACTAAGAATTGAAGTCGGAATCATGAAGACGCCGACGATTAAAGGAATCAATGCAATACGTGTCCAAGTAAGGACCATCGGAATATTGATTCGTACTTTTTTAACTGATTTGTCCATGCAACTGTGCGTAAATTTGTCTGGCTAATGTTTGAGAGATGCCGTCTACACTCGCGATGTCCTCCACAGACGCGTTGGACAACACTTTCAGACTGCCGAATCGCTCAAGAAGTTTTTGTCTTCTCTTCGGTCCGACTCCCTCAAGATCCTCAATTCTAGAATAATTTCTAGCCTTAGCCCGCTTCGCTCTCATGCCTGTAATGGCAAAACGGTGTGCTTCGTCACGAATTTGGGCAATCAGCATCAAAGCCGGAGACTCCTGACCGAGCTTGAGCGGTTCTTTATCGGGATCTGGAAACACCAATTCTTCCAGACCGACTTTACGTCCCTCACCTTTCGCAACACCGACAATGACGTTTTTATCTAAACCCAACTCGTCAAAAACTTCACAGGCCATTTTCACTTGTCCGCGGCCGCCGTCTACGAGAACAATGTTCGGCAGAGTAGCCTCTCCGTTTGCAACTCTCTGGTATCTGCGGGTCAAGACTTGTTTCATAGCCGCATAGTCATCGCCTGCCGTGACATCTTTGATGTTGAACCTTCTGTACTGTGAACTGTCCATGCGGTTCCCGGCAAATACAACACAGGAAGCTTGGGTAGCCTCGCCGGAACTATGGCTAATATCGAAACACTCAACACGGAAATCTTCATATTCGGACTCCGGAATATCGAGTCCTAATTCCTGAACGAGGGCACCGATTCTTCTCTTTTGACTGCCTTCCTCTGCAACCCGGCGCCCAAGTGAAACTTTGGCATTAGTTACTGCGAGTTCGAGCCACTTTCTGCGAATATTCTGAGGCCGATAGATGACATTTACTTTCTTGCCGGCAATCGTATTGAGAAGCTCTTCAATTCGAGGAGAACGCTCCTCCAAATTTATAATGACAACAGGCGGCACATCCATCTGCGTGTAGTGATGGGTAATAAAGGCCTCAAGGACTTCCTCAAGCTCCGGCAATTCAGCATTCTGGCCTAAGAACGGGAAAGATGCCTTGTCGCCGAGATGGCGGCCGCCGCGAACCATCGCTAAGTTCACGCATACTTCGCCTTGAGAGGCGACAGCGGCAATGATATCTGCGTTAGCATCCGGCGCAGCTTCCATAGACTGCTGATGAACGACATTGGAAATCGCAGCCAAGTGGTCTCTCATTACTGCGGCCCGTTCAAAATCGAGTTTCTGCGAGTACTCGTTCATTCTGCGGGTTAAGTCTTCCTGAACCTTTTGAGAATCTCCCCTAAGAAATTCTTTTGCCAGATCCACCGATTTCCCGTATTCCTCGGGAGAAACTTTTTTGCAGCATCCGCCGCTGCAGCGGCCGATCTGGTAAAGCAGGCAAGGACGGGAACGGTTATTGAAAACGGAAGCTTCGCAGGTTCTCAGCTGAAAAACCTTCTGAAGCAACAACATGGTGTCTTTTGCAGCATTCGCATTTGGGTATGGACCAAAATATGAATTTCGCTTATCGAGTGCGCCTCGGTAATAAGACAATCTCGGGTACTCTCCGGAACTTAATTTCAGGTACGGATAGGACTTATCGTCACGAAAAAGAATATTGAACCGCGGATCCTGCGTCTTAATGAGGTTCGATTCAAGAATCAGAGCTTCAGCTTCACTGTTCACAACCGTGATTTGTGCGCTCGCAATCTGGTCGACCATCAATTTGGTGCGCGGCGCCAAAGTTTTTTGGAAGTAACTGGAGACGCGGCGTTTCAAATCTCTTGCCTTACCGACATAGAGTAAATTTCCGTCTTTATCAAAATATCGATAAACGCCCGGCAAATGAGGCAGATTCTTTAAAAACTCGGCCGAATCAAATTTTTTGTCCGGCAGATTCACGAGTTTTCCTTCAGTTTCTTTAAGAGCAGTTTCCATATACCTTTGGTAGGTTTTTTTGAACTTGAAAACGGATTTGATTAAATACGTGTCGACAGCCAATCAACATTCCCTAAATTATAGGAAGCAGCCAGATGCTGGTGCTCTGAGTTGTATCACTTTGGTCTAAAGGACAAAATAGTATCTAACATCGCAAAAATTTGGCGTAACCAATCGTTGCGACGCTTAGCCTTCCTCTTGTTTTCGGTCGGCTGATATTAAGATTGCAGAATCTTTTCCAATCAATTGACTTATAAAGGTATGACCATCGATATTTTCTGTGACGTCATCGATAACTTCGGTGATGCCGGTGTCTGCTGGAGATTAGCCTCCATATTTTCCCGCGAGCACGGTTTTCCTGTGAAGCTCTACATTAATGATGCACAGACGCTGTCGAAAATTACTTCAGGGCTTGATCCGAAAAATTTGCCCTGCCTAGTCGACGGCATTGAGATTCACGATTGGAAAGACGCGGAAACTAGTGAGCCGTCACAAGTTGTCATAGAAACATTCGGCTGTCGTCTTCCCTATGCATTCGAACAAAAAATCGCCTCTGCACGTCCGCAGCCGATTTGGATCAATTTGGAATATTTATCTGCTGAAGACTGGGTAGAAGGCTGCCATAGCCTGCCCTCTCCTCATCCGTCGTTAAACGTCAATAAATATTATTTCTTTCCTGGCGTCACAAAGAAGACCGGGGGCCTGATGATTGAGAAAGACTTATTTATTAGACAGAAACACTTTTCTAAGGATAGGAATAAATTTTTAGAGGCTTTTAACCTAGACCCCGAAGTATTTACAACTTTTGTCTTCTGCTACCCAAGCGCACCACTGGCCAAATTTTATAAAGCACTTCAGAAGCGCGGCAAAGATATCAACTTGCTTCTTCCAAAAGGAGCGGCTACTGAGATTTTGTCCAAGCTTTATAAGGAACATCCTTCTCGAAATATTCATTTAGGAATTTCAGAGATGGTTCCTCAATCGGAATTTGACAAATTTTTATGGGCTTCGGATGCTGTAATCATTCGGGGAGAAGACTCTTTCGTCAGAGCTCAGTTATCCGGAAAGCCATTCATTTGGAACATCTATCCTCAAACAGAAGAGACGCACATTAAGAAATTAGAAGCATTCGGCGAGAGAATCCGTCCTTTTTACGGAGCGAGCTATCAAGCCTGGATAGACATGAATCTATCTTGGAATAAATCTTCGAGTGATCTGGCTCCTTACTGGAATCGATGGTGTGAGGAGCTGCCTCTCATTAAAGAAGCCGCCCTCCGCTGGAGAGACCATCTAGTTTCTCTGCGTTCCCTCGCAGATAATCTGCTTCGCTTCGTGAAAAGCAAAATTTAACGTTGTTTCTTCAGGAAAACTTTTGGTCGAAGACGGACCGGTTCGCCTTTCGTCGGTCCTCCGTTGAACAATCTTGAAAGATCGTTAGAAGTTGCAATAGACGGTACCAAAATTTTGACGAAGCACTGTTTTTAAAGCTAAAATCTTTGCTTTAAAAAATTTTAGATCGGCCGTTATTCACAACGGCTGCAGACATTAACCTTTCATTTTTAAGTATTAATATGAAAACAGCACAAGAACTTCGCGTCGGCAACGTCGTGATGATCAACAATACTCCGATGGTCATTTTGAAGTCTGAATACAGCAAGGGCGGCCGCGGTGCCTCCACTGTCAAACTCAAAATGAAGAACCTTCTTTCCAACGGCGGTACCGAAACTGTTTATCGTGCTGATGACCGTTTCGAAGACATTATCCTCGACAAGAAGGAAGTTTCTTACTCTTACTTCGGCGATCCTCTGTATGTTTGGATGGACGACGAATACAACCAGTACGAAGTTGAAGCTGAAGTGATGGAAGACGTCCTCAAGTATCTTGAAGACGGCATGAAGGCTGAAGTTGTTCTCTACAACGGCCGTCCTATCTCCATCGAACTCCCGACAATCCTGGTTCGTGAAGTTGTTTACACCGAACCTGCAGTTAAGGGTGATACTTCCGGCAAAGTCATGAAACCTGCCAAACTGGCTACCGGCCACATCGTTCAGGTTCCGGCTTTCGTCAACACCGGCGACAAGATCGAAATCGACACAAGAACCGACGAATACCGCAGCCGCGTTATGTAATTTGTCGGTCTTCAATCTCACTTAACAAGAGATTGAAAAACCAAAGCCAGGCTTTAGGGTCTGGCTTTTTTCTTGCCTAAAAATCCCGAGAGAACGAGTTTTCTTTCTAATCATTCTCTTGGGCGACAATGCTTGCGCTCCATATCCTTAATCGAAATCACTGACAAACAGGTTCCTGGTATCGCTTAATCACGGTTTATTTTCGGATTGTGCGGTAATTTTTCCGCAAATGCGGGGTTGATCGAAAACAATCAATTACAATCGCCTATATCCATTAATAACTTAATTAAACCTTCGACCATGGAACCTTATGCAGCCGGCTGGTTATCAATCCTGCCCCCAATTATTGCTATCGTCCTTGCTCTGATTACCAAAGAAGTCTTTTCTTCTCTGTTAATCGGTATCTTTTCCGGCGCCGCCATATACACTTTCGGCTCTGGCGTACCCGATCCGCTAATCAAGATGCTTGATGTCACTTTTTCGCTCATGGGCCAAAAAGTAGACTTCCAGATTCTTCTCTTCTGTACTCTTTTGGGTGCGCTTGTCTATGTTCTGAACATGTCCGGCGGCACTAAGAAGTACGGTGAGATTGCCCGCAGGAAAATCAAAAACCGCGAAACTTCGGTTCTCGCTACTTGCGGTCTGAGCTTCTTCATCTTTATTGACGACTACTTTAACTGTCTGACGGTCGGTACAGTCATGAAACCGCTCACCGACTCTTATCGTGTCTCCCGCGAGAAGCTGGCATACATCATCGACTCGACTGCAGCTCCGATGTGTATCATCGCTCCGGTTTCTTCCTGGGCTGCCGCCGTAGGAAGCTCTTTGAAATCAACTGGCGCTTTCCAGAGCGACTTCCAGGCTTTCGTCTCGACGATTCCCTACAACTTCTACGCAATTTTCTGCCTGCTTTTGGTTCTGTATCTTTCCTGGACCAATCGTGACTTCGGTCCGATGAAAAAAGCAGAAGAAAACGCTCTCCTTAAGTCAGTAGAGGATGAAGGCAGCGGAGCCACCGCCGAGAAACCCAAACATGCGCAAAGTGATAAAGGCACGATTTGGGACATGCTTCTTCCTCTCATTGCCTTGATCGTTTTTGCTGTTCTGGCCCTTCTTTATGACGGCGGATACTGGGGAAAAGATGCTGCCTACCACACCATCGCTGCCGCGCTCGGCAACTGCTCCGCTTCCAAAGCTCTAGTTTGGGCTTCCTTCGGCGCTTTAGGCGTTGCATTCCTCATGTACATTCCGCGCCGCGTGGTTTCTTTCCATAACTTCATGGAAGGTACCATCGAGGGTATGAAGCTCATGCTTCCTGCCAACGTAATTTTGGTTTTAGCTTGGACGCTTTCCGGTGTTTGCCGCGACCTGCTTACTACCCAGACATTTGTTCAGGGTATGGTTTCCAGCGGTTCCGGTCTTGACCTTTTCCTTCCTGCCGCGATCTTCCTCGTTGCCGCATTCCTGAGTTTCTCTACAGGTACTGCCTGGGGTACTTTCGGTATCCTGATCCCGATCGCTGTGCCGGTTGCTGCAGCCGTCGACCCCTCTCTGACAATCGTCTGTTTGTCTGCCACGCTGGCCGGCTCTGTTTTCGGCGACCACTGCTCACCGATTTCAGATACAACGATTCTTTCGAGTGCGGGCAGCGGATGCAGTCATATTTCGCACGTGTCAACACAGCTGCCTTACGCATGGTTCGTGGCTTGCTGCTGTTTCGTTGGTTACGTCGCTGCAGGCTTCAGTAAAGGAAGCTGGATCATCAGCTTCGGCGCAACAGCAGTCTGCTTCGCCGGCTTCTTAGCCTTCATGTGGAATCGAAGCTTTAATGTTCGCGCTTTTGCAAAGAACATTCATAGCCCGATCAATATCGGATAATCCGATTTAAAACCCTCTCAAAACGCCCTTCGGGGCGTTTTTCATTTTCGCGTCTAATTCAGTTATTCCTAATAACCAAGCGTCGAATCTCTTTGATAATATGGACGTAAGTAGTTTTAGAAGTACCGGACAAAAAATGACGATAGATAATCCTGACGACTTCTGCTCTTTCAAGGGCAAAGATATCGACTTTGAGGACGAGAAATACGATCCGTTTCCGGTTTACCGATTCAAGCCGGTAGCGATGAATATGCTCAAGCACTGCATTGTCCCGAGCAGATTAGATAATTTGGTAGCAAATCTAGAGTATATCGGCAGCCGCAAAATGGCTAATGTCGAAGAACTGGAACTTGCCGAATCGACCTTATCCTTTTTCACGAATGAATTTCCGAGATATTGGCTGAAGAAAGGCTCTGAGGCCCTCCTGACCAGTGTTCCTGAAATCTTGGTTTCCATGCAGGATCCGAAGCCTGTCGGCGGAGAGTCGCCTCTTAGCATTCCTTTCCTAACCGAATCCATTCGCGGAGACGAAGGGAAAGTAGCGATTTTGGTTGCTCCTCAGTGTTTCGAAAAAAATCCGGATTTTCCTGACAAGCAAATGCTGAACTAGCCGACAAGAAAGGCCGAATCATCATAAGAAACGGCCTTTTGGTTTGCCTGCAGCTCGGCAGTATTCTGTACTGAAATCCTAATTTCTCGGATGATCTCTTCGCCAATCCCGAGGATTCTGCGAATTCGGATCGGCCCACAAACCGATTCGCTTGGCACGAGCGTTTTCCTCTGCGTTGAGATATAGATTTTTATCTCCGGGCTGAAGGTCACGCAAATAATTTCTATAGACCCAGGCATTTCCGGTTCTGACTTGATCGAGATTCAGATCTTTTCCGTCAGCAACCAATTTACCGATGATTCTGCCGTACTGATCTCTGCCGCGGTAAATCACTTGAACGTGATACCCAGCATCCCGAAGATTGCGCTTCAAATGTTCGGCACTTTGGACACCATAGGCTTGTTTGCTTTCCGGCGCATCGATCCCGAGAAGTCGAACGCGAGCTTCTTTTCCTTCGTCATCCTTGATATAAACAGTATCCCCGTCGGCAACACGAGTAACGCGGGCATGCAGTGTTTGAAACCCGTCTTTATGAGCTTGTTCAACGTACGGCCGATTGTCCTGAGTTTCGGTCCCGGGATGCGGATCGCGAATATCAGCAAAATAGCTGGCGATAAGAGCGACAGCCCCCAATATCAAGAGGATGTTTCTCCACATCTTGGCGCGGGAAGATCCGGCGTTTTTGAAGCTGCCGTTGTTTTTCATGAAAAAGCTCCGAAAAAGATTGGTCAAAGTCTAGCAAGGAGATTTGTCCCGGAGAAAAGATGCCGCCGAAGTTGAGATCAGTGCTTCTCTATTCCGAGTTTAAGAAGACCGGCCTCTTTTTTATTTGAGGCGGTCCCATTAAGTTTGAAAAGAAAAGCGTTAACTTCTGCGGTAAATAAATTTCTTAAACAATGATTCGAGCGTTTTTAGAGTCTCTTCATGCGGGTAATCGCTTCCGACTCGTTCAAGAAGATGCTCTTCCGGAAGCCCTCTGGGCTGACGATAAATCTGCAGCGCATAGGTTTCAACACCTGCGTCAGAAAGCTCTCGTGCGAGCTGAAGGATCTGCTCTTCAGTGTGATATTCGGGATGTACGGTTGTACGCGTTTCTAATGAAACACCTGCTTCTAACAGCATTTCCAGAGAGGAACGAACTTTTGCTGCTGCGCCTTTACGGCGGACAACTTTTTCATAAGCGGCTTCATCAGACAAAGGAGCCTTGATATCTAGCCCGACCCAGTCTAAAAAGGGAAGAACCGCCCGCAGTCTGCGCGGATACATTCCTCCGGTATGCAGTCCGATCTTATAGCCCTTCTCTTTGACTCTCTTAACGGCATCGGGAAGCGCGGGATCAACACAGGGTTCTCCTCCGCTGAAAACCACGCCGTCAATTAAACCTTTTCTTCTATCGAGGAAATGGTCGATGTATGCCCAGGAAACGTAGCCGTCCCCCTCGTTCATCTCTCGACTTTGGAGATCTTCGTTCTGGCAATAAACGCACTTCCAAGGACACCCTTTGATGAAAACCACGGCAGACAGGTAATCCGGAAAGTCGATGGTTGTCATACGTGTTAAGCCTCCTACCAAGAGTTCCTCGGCAGGTTTATCCGTCACTTCGGGTTCGATAGGAATAAAAACGTCCGTCATAAAGAAAAAATCAAAACAAAAAACCTCTCGAAGCGCGAAGCAACGAGAGGATTTTCTTTAATCAAAGATTACTTGCTACAGCCGCACTTCTTTTCGTCGAAGTATTTACGTTCTGCAAATTCACCCTGCTTGCCGATATTGAAAGAAGAAATCGGACGGTGATAACCCATTACACGGGTCCAGATTTCGCATTTTGTGCGTTCTTCGTCCTTCAGTTCGATGTTTGTGTCTTTAACATTTTCATTCATTGCAGTCTCCTGTGTGAATAAATCAATCCTAAAAAATTAATCTTTACTGTTTCTTAACCGTTGGAAGCCATTTCCAGCTTCTTCTTGGCAATCAATTCTGCGTCGCACTTCGGACAGAACTCATGATTGCCAGGAATATAACCATGTTTCGGACAAACTGAGAACGTCGGTGTGATGGTGATGTACGGCAGTCTGAAACGTGTCAGAGCACGGCGAACGATGTCGCGGCAGAGCTCGGGGCTCGAAATGGCTTCGTTCATGTACAGATGCAGTACGGTACCGCCCGTGTATTTCTTCTGCAGATCTTCCTGCATTTCCAAAGCTTCGAAAGGATCGTCCGTATAGGAGACCGGCAGCTGAGAGCTGTTGGTGTAGTAAGGATGATCCGGCGTACCGGCCTGAAGGATCTTCGGGAAGCGCTTCTTATCTTCTTTGGCAAAGCGATAAGTTGTACCTTCAGCCGGTGTGGCTTCGAGGTTGTACATGTGTCCTGTTTCTTCCTGGAACATGACCATCTTGTCGCGGATGAAATCAAGCACTTTGGCGGCAAAGGCGTGGCCAGCTTCCGTCGTAATATCTTCTTTGTCCTGTGTGAAGTTGCGGATCATTTCATTGATGCCGTTCACACCGATCGTAGAGAAGTGATTACGCAGCGTGCCGAGATAACGTCTTGTATACGGGAACAGGCCCTGATCCATATGGCGCTGAATGATTTTGCGCTTAATCTCCAGGCTGTTGCGGGCCAAGTCAAGCAGATAGTTCAGACGATTGAACAAACCTTCTTCGTCCTGAGCAAAAACATAACCCAAACGAGCGCAGTTGATTGTCACAACGCCTAAGGAACCGGTTTGTTCGGCAGAGCCGAAAAGTCCGTTGCCGCGTTTCAGCAGCTCTCTCAAGTCAAGCTGCAGACGGCAGCACATCGAACGAATCATGTTCGGCTTGAGTTCAGAGTTGATGAAGTTTTGGAAATACGGCAGACCATAGCGGGCTGTCATGCTGAAAAGCAGATGTGCGTTGGGGCTGTCCCAATTGAAATCCGGCGTCATGTTGTATGTTGGAATCGGGAATGTAAATACACGGCCCTTAGCGTCGCCTTCAAGCATGACCTCAATATACGCACGGTTGATCATGTCCATTTCTTTCTGGAGCTCACCGTACGTGAAATCAACTTCTTCTCCGCCGATCAAAGGATGCTGATCGCGAAGGTCCTGCGGGCAGACCCAGTCAAACGTCAGGTTTGTAAACGGAGTCTGTGTACCCCAGCGGCTCGGGACATTCAGGTTGTAAATGAGTTCCTGAATGCACTGACGGACTTCCTTGTAATCAAGGTTGTCGATGCGGATGAAAGGGGCGAGGTAGGTGTCAAAAGAGCTGAAAGCCTGAGCACCGGCCCATTCATTCTGCATGGTGCCGAGGAAATTAACGATCTGTCCGACAGCACTGGTTAAGTGTTTCGGAGCACCGGCTTCAACTTTGCCCGGAACGCCGTTCAGACCTTCATTCAAAAGTGTCTTAAGAGACCATCCTGCGCAGTATCCGGAAAGCATATCCAAGTCATGGATATGGATATCGGCTTGTCTGTGGGCGTTGCCGACTTCCGGAGGATAAATATAGTTGAGCCAATAGTTGGCCACGACTTTACCGGAAACGTTAAGAATCAAACCGCCCAAAGAATAGCCCTGGTTGGCATTGGCATTCACACGCCAATCCAGATGCTGCAGATACTCATTCATGGAGCTTTCGACATCCACGAGACTGCGACGGGCATCGCGAGCCTTTGCACGCTGTTCGCGATAAACAATATAAGCACGCAGAGTCTTACGGAATCCGGTATCAAAGAGCGCGTTTTCTACGGCGTCCTGAATCTGTTCAATAGTAGGAGTCGCAACATTCTGCTGAGCCAGACGGTTCATCACTTCGATATGAGTGATGCGGTTTGCGGTCGCTGCATCGAATTCACCGGTAGCTTTACCGGCTTTTTCGAGGGCGGCTGCAATTTTTGAAATATCGAAGTCTTTTACCGTGCCGTCACGCTTGATGACGTACATCGGCGTCTCCATCGTAGGGCTCATCTGCCTAGTCTCCTTCTCTAATTAATTCATATTCGCAAATACATTAATTTAAAAATAGTCATGTACTGCTTTTTTCCAATTTGAAACTTTTAAGGTGGTCCGATGGTTCAAACCATCGGACCAGTTAATCTACTCCAAATGATAATCTCATACAACGGATGGTGGTAGAACTCGAAAAAGATAACAATATACGGAAATATGAGGGGTTATCAAAAATCTCTTGTATAGTCAAAATCAAGAACAAAAAATCAAAATCCTTGTAGATAAAAGGACCTGCGAGAAACACATGAAAAATCGCAAAACCGAAAAAACACAATAGGTTGAGAATCGTTTTTTTGAGATGATTTTGTAACTATCTTTTTTCCCCTGAGCCCTTCCGAAAATTCATCACTCAAAATAGGTATGTAAGAACAAAAATGTAAATTTTGTGTTTTTGGATTTAATTCAAAAAGTTATTCTTCTTTTTTCTCATCAGTCTTAGATTCGCGCAAAAACCTCTATCGAGACCGATTTTTTGAAATTATTCTTAATAAGAATATTATTTCGTTATATTTAGTAGAACAAACCGGTTTTAACCTAATTAAATAGTGTCAGTTTAAAATTTATCTAGCTTCATGAAATAATATGAGTTTTACTAAGGGAAATTACTTATAGTGGAGTACCTCCGCTTTATACCTATATTTTCAATTCAATTATCAGGGATTCAACTGAATGCCCGGACAAAAATTATTTGAAAACCTATGTCAGGCATTAGCTGGCCTCCTTCGGGCCTCATTTGGCATGACAGCAGCTTAAAAAGAATTTCTAGAAAATTTCTATATAAGGAAAACCGACGATAGAGATTATGATAATTTTAGGAAAGTGTGCGAAGCTGAATATCTTATTGGTCGAATATATAAACATCAGCCAAAGATTGCGATGAAATGCTTCTGGGAGACTTTATTCGAGGGCGAGGATATTCATTATTCGATTTTCCTTCAAGATGGGGAGTTTTTAGGAAGAGTCAGTTTGCAATATGGAAGATGCAAATATCCGGAGATTGCCATTGTAGTAGTAAAGAAGTATCAGAATCAGGGGTATGGTTTTAAACTACTGAAAGAATGGTGTAGTTGGGTGCATGAAGTGTATGGATATA
>ERZ779840.3426-NODE-3426-length-12504-cov-2.276649_pt1 | contig 12504 bp, 13 predicted proteins | sample MGYA00511561_ERZ779840 | MGnify/ENA primary metagenome ERZ779840 (study PRJEB29588, sample SAMEA2162036) | human gut metagenome | biome: human gut; feature: human-associated habitat; material: faeces | place: Denmark | collected 2008/2010 ...
CACTTCCTATGCTTGCTACCGTAACTCTTTCCTCGTATTCTCCCTCTACTAATACTACAATTTGAAACGGAGATTTTGGCCGAACATTCAAGAAAATACTTTTTATAAATGGGCTATTTTCTTGAATTTTGTCCAGGCGTGTGTTATTATAAAATTGGTAAGCTATAACTAACTGATTGGAGTGAGGATAATGGGAAATGCCAGTTTCAATCAAGACTGGTACGGTATGCAGGCCAAAGTTCTGGCGCAAAGTGATGATCGTGTAGTCGTAGATTATGGCTGCAAAGGCCGGGGAATTGTAAAAAACTATAATCTGTTTGAGGGAATACAGCTTTGTTTCCTCGATTTTGAATCAGATGAGTCTATGGAAACACAAAAGTTTAATCCAGATATTATTCAGATCACGCACTGCCAGACCGGCCGGTATGAATGTGAATTTGCTAACCACACTGTATCGTATTTGCCAGAGGGCTATTTTAGCGTTGCGGCAACAGAGCATTTGCCGGTTTCCTTTTCTTTCCCTTTGGGAAAATATTACGGCGTCAGCCTCGTCATTGACCGTCAGGCGCTTTCAGATGGAACACGCCGGATGATGCAGACAATCCCTATTGATCTTGATAAAATAGGAACAACGCTGAGACTTGAAACACGGTGGTATGTCAGTGATACCCCAGCGCAGTTGAAGCATCTGTTTTCAGAATTATATTCTGCCGCTGAGACGGAGCCAATCGGCTATTTCAAAATCAAGGCTATTGAACTCCTGTACCACATGGATCAGCTAACGCAGATTAACGGGTGCAACTTGAAGTATTTTGATAAGAAACAAATACAGTCTACAAAAGCAATCCGGGAATATCTTGTTTCTCACTTGGACGAAAAAGTGTCTTTGGAGCAGATGGCAAAAGAAGCGCATTTGAACCTATCTGTTTTTCATTTGGTTTTTTCCCATATCTATGGAGACACGCCGTATGCCTATCTCAAAAAATACAAAATGAATTTAGCGGCTCAGTGGCTTTCGGAAAACAAAATGAAAATCGTGGATATAGCTTTGGAACTTGGATATAGTAACGCAAGTAAGTTCGCAAAGGCTTTTCAATCTGTCTATGGGATGTTGCCAAAGGACTATCGAAAAAAATAAATAGGAAGAATGGGCTGTTTTCTGCGTCATCTCAAAGGAATGGAGCAGAAAAAATTGCGCAGGCAGATATAATGAGCTGGTGCGGTTGGTTTATGCTAACCCATCAGCTTTTTATTTAGGAGGTGGTCTCCCTGCTTGCCATAGATACTCGAATCAAGTTGCTTCTGTTTTTGCTCATCAACTTCATGGTGTTCGGCTTGAAAGATTTTGTCCTTGGCAGCGTATGTTTTTCCTTTATCTGCATCCTCTCGTGCCTGATGGGACAGAAAAAGATCGTGTTGAAATATATCGTCTTTTATGTGGTGATCGCGGCTATACAGCAGCTTTGTATCTACCTCCCCCAGGCCATCGAAACTATTTTGTCGATCTTCACATTGTTTATCCGGGTGATGATACCCGTGGTACTCTTTGCCTCAACCTTTATCGCTACAACGAAAGTCAGCGAATTGATTGCGGCTATGTACTCGCTAAAAATACCTCGGAGCATTACCATTACATTCGCTATGGTGCTACGCTTTTTCCCTACTTTCAGTGAGGAGATTCACAACATTTATGACGCGATGAAGTTAAGAGGCATCGCCCTTTCGTGGAAAAATGTATTCACGCGCCCCATGCTCATTCTGGAGGCAATCACTATCCCCATCGTGATGCGCTCTGCCTCGATTGCAGAAGAATTATCTGCTTCTGCGGTGACGAGAGGTATTGATAATCCGGCACAACGGACTTCGTTCATTCAGCTAAAAGTTCATGCTAAAGATTGGATGGTACTGTGCTTCTTTCTTGTTGCCTTCGTTGTGCTGTTTTTCTGCAAATACCAGATATATGGGAGGATATGATGATGATTGATATTGACCATGTATCTTTTCAATACTCCGGCGCTGAACAGGAAAATTTGCAAGATTTCAATTTGCAGATTAAAAAGGGGGAGTGTGTTGTTCTCACTGGCGAATCTGGATGTGGAAAGACTTGTGTGACCAGGTTGATAAATACGCTTATTCCCCACTTTTACGAAGGGGAAATGTCCGGGGCGGTTCTCATTGACGGAGTTGATACCCGCACGATCCAACCGCACGATTTGTCGGACAAGATAGGCTCCGTTTTCCAAAATCCACGCAGTCAGTTTTTTAGTCTGGATACGGACAGCGAGATTGTGTTTGGTATGGAAAATAAGGGTATGCCCTATCAAGTGATGCTGGATCGTTATCAACAGACTATTCGGGAATTACATATTGAAAAGTTAAAGGATCGCAACCTGTTTGACTTGTCCGGCGGACAAAAGCAGACCATAGCCTTTGCCAGCGTTTACGCATTAAATCCTGATATTTTTGTCTTGGACGAGCCTTCGTCAAACCTGGACCCAGAGGCCATTCAAGAACTACGACGGCTACTTTTACTGATTAAGGCGCAGGGAAAAACGATTGTTGTATCCGAACACCGCCTTTACTTCTTGAATGGGATTGCCGACCGCATTGTCCTTATGGAGCATGGTAAGCTGAAACAATCTTGGTCCGCCCGTGATTTTGATTTACTCAGTACCGAGCAAATCAAGGCGCTGGGACTTAGAAGCTATACGCCTGCAAGGTTAGAACTTCCTGAAACAATACCCTCCCGAAACGATACCCCGGCTGTCGAAGTTAAAGACCTTGCGATTGGATATGAGAAGGGGGAACCCGTGGCACAGCACCTGAATTTTCGTGTCTACCCAGGAGAAATTGTTGGCGTGGTAGGAAAAAATGGCTGTGGGAAATCAACTTTAGCCCGGACCTTATGTGGCTTGCAGAAGGAACTCCGTGGAGAAGTTCTATACAAAAACAGTATGGTCCCAAGTAAACGGCGGATCAGGAAAGCGTATCTTGTCATGCAGGACCCGGATTATCAACTGTTTACCGATAGCGTTTACCAGGAACTGCTGCTGGCATTATCTGACCAGAAGGATAAAGACGAAAAGAGAATAGATGATATTCTGGATGAGCTGAATTTGACGATTTATAAAGAGCGGCATCCAATGTCCCTATCTGGCGGTCAGAAGCAGCGCACCGCGATTGGCGTTGCGGCACTCCGAGATGCAGAGGTACTTATTTTTGATGAGCCTACAAGCGGCTTGGACTACAAAAACATGGAGAGTGTTGCAGAAATTTTAAGTGCGCTGTCCAAAAGAGGGAAAGCCATCTTGGTGATTTCCCATGACAATGAACTACTGATGAAGATTTGTTCCCGCGTCATTCGCGTGGATGAAAGGACTTCATCTTAGTTATGTACAAAATATAGAAAGGGGCTATCTGTATGAGTGAACAAGCAAAACCTGTCGGGGCATCCGACAAAATGAAAGCAAAGGATTTTATCACGCTGGGCATTTTTACGGTGTTATTCTTTGCTGTGGTAATGGTGTGCATCTTTGCCTCCGCAGCTACCGTGGTGACCTTCGCATTTGGGAGCGCCATTGCTGCAATTCCTGGAGGCATTATCTATATGCTGATGCGCGCTAAAGTGCCAAAGGCCGGGAGCGTTCTGTTGAGCGGTGTGGTGATCGGCCTGATTGAGTTTCTGATTGGCGCAGGCTGGGCGGTTGCCGTCGGTTTTATTGCCGGTGCCGTAATTGCGGAGCTGCTGGCCCGCGCCGGCCACTACAAGAGCTTCTGGCTGAATACCATTGGCTATTCCGTGTATATGATGTTCTTTGCGCTGGGAACCTATCTCCCTATGGTCATTATGACCGGCTATGTGGATGATATGTCTACGTCGAATGGTGTCAGCGCCGAGTATCTGACGGAGCTGCATAGCTTTATGAATGGAACAATGGTAGTCATCATCGCTGTTGTGACCTTCGTTGCAGGCATCGTCGGCGCTTTGATTGCAAAAGGCGTGTTCAAAAAGCATTTCCAGAAGGCAGGCATTGTCTAAGGGCAATATAGTTGTGGCTAACTCCATGGTATCTTTGGGCTATTTTGGGCAGTGGAACAGAGTTATGGAGTGGCAGGCAATTTCAAAGGTTGATAAAATGAGTGGTGAGGTTAGGGATTGCCAACCTCACCACTTTCAATTTTAAGGAGGGTTAATGCTATGTCAAACGCAAAGTCGAAACAGGCAAAACCAAAGACGGGTTTGGCACGATGCATGGAATTGGCTTCTGACAGAAAGGGCCTTGTATTCTTAGCTGCGGTTCTTTCGTCACTGGCGGCCATTGCTTCGTTCATCCCGTACATAGCGGTCTATTTTATGATCCGCTCAATTATCGGTGTTTTCCCGAACTTGGATCAGTTGGATATGGGGATGGTCATGAATTATGGCTGGCTGGCGCTCGCCGGGATCGTGGCGAATATCCTGCTGTACTTTCTGGCTATTTTTAGTTCACACATGGCAGCGTTTGGAACGCTGTACGAGCTGAAGGTTCTCTTTGCAGACCATATTACGAAAATTCCACTTGGGTATCACCTGACGATTGGCAGCGGACGTCTGCGGAAAATCATGGATGAAAACATTGAAAGCGTAGAGGGCTTTATTGCTCATCAGTTCCCGGATTTTGTCGCTTCTATTACAGCTCCCATTGTCATGGTCATCATCCTGCTGGCCGTTGACTGGCGGTTCGGTCTTGCCTCTCTGGTCGGTATCATTCTGGCGTTTGTTGCGGAGTTCATTGGCTTTGGCAGTGGCGAGATGAAAGAGAATATGGGGAAATATCAAAAAGCCCTGGAAGAAATGAACAACGCTTCTGTAGAGTATGTTCGTGGAATGTCGGTTGTAAAGGCGTTTAACCAGACCGCATCCTCTTTCAAAAAACTCAAAGAAGCAATTACCGGATATACAGAGTGGGTCCTGAAATTTTCCCTGGGCTGGCAGAACTGTATGCCCGCCTTCACCACAATCATCAATAATGTTTATCTGATCCTTGTACCTGTCGGAATTTTAATCGGCTCCAGGTCGGATGATTTTGCTGGGTTTGCCATGACCTTCATTTTCTATCTGCTCTTTGTACCCGCAATTTCCGGTGTACTGAACAAAATCATGTATATCTCCGAATCGTTCATGCAGATTGATGGGAATGTGGCTCGGATGGATGAAATTCTGAACATCCCTGAAATGCCGGAAACATCTCATCCTAAGAAACCTGTTGGGGATGATGTTGCTTTCCACGATGTCAGCTTTTCCTACACGGGGGATGTTTCCGAGAAAGCCCTGGAAAATGTATCTTTCTCAGCAAAACAGGGACAGATCACAGCTATTGTCGGCCCGTCCGGCGGCGGCAAGAGTACGATTGCCAATCTGATTTCTCGGTTTTGGGACGTATCTTCCGGCAGCATTACCATCGGCGGCGTAGATGTGCGCGATATGGCGGAGGATGACCTGATGCGCCATGTCAGCTTTGTGTTCCAGGATATTTTCCTGTTCAAGCAGAGTATCTTGGATAATATCCGTATGGGCAATCCTTCGGCCAGTGAGGAACAAGTGATTGCGGCGGCGAAAGCGGTGCCACGAGTTCATCTCCAAACTACCGGGCGGGTATCACACGGTGGTCGGCTCCAAAGGCATCCATCTCTCTGGCGGCGAGCGCCAGCGAATTGCCATTGCGCGGGCCATTATCAAGGACTCGCCCATCATTGTGCTGGATGAGGCAACAGCGTTCAGCGACCCGGAGAATGAATACCTGATCCAGAAAGCTTTTGAAAAGCTGATGCAGGGTAAGACAGTTATCATCATCGCACACCGCCTCTCCACAATCCGCAATGCAGATAAGATTATTGTCATGGAGAAAGGGCACCTGATCGAAGAAGGAAAGCATGACGAGCTGGTGGACGCAGGCGGACGCTATGCGCAAATGTGGAACCACTATACAGAAGCGATTGGCTGGAAAATCAGCGGAAAGGCGGTGTAACTATGAGCAGATTACAAAAAGCTCTCTTTTTATCAGACAAAGGTTACGCAGATCTGAAAAAAGCAATCTTCGCCTGCACATTGACGAACTTGGCTATGCTTCTTCCGTTCTGTGTAACTGTTATGATTTTCAGTGAAATTCTGACTCCCTTTGTCAATGGCGGCTCCATTCAGTGGAACCATATCTGGATGGGGCGCAGGCATTGTTTCGGCCATCCTGGTATTTCTGGCCGCCAAAAATGATTACCGCAAAACCTATATTGCCTCGTATAAGGAGTCGAACACGACCCGGCTGCGGATTGCGGAGCATCTGCGGAAACTCCCGATGAATTTCTTTAACACCAAGGACCTTTCCGAACTGACCACAAATATGATGGCAGATTGCAGCAGCATGGAATCCCTGCTCAGCAGCACGATCCCTCCGCTGATTGCAAACGGCATCACGGTGACCCTGACCTGCATCCTGTTGGCCTTCTTTGACTGGCGGCTTGCTTTGTGTGTATTTATCACGGTCCCGATTGCCTTCCTCATTATCTGGCTCAGCCGGAACCATCAAAAGAAACTGTTTGAAAAACAGGTTGATGCCAAATTGGCAGCCTCTGACCAGGTACAGGAATACCTGGAAGGCATGAAGATCATCAAGTCCTGCGGGCTGTCCGGTTCTCATTTCAGCGCGCTGGATAAAGCTCTGTTAGCAATGAAAAAAATCGCCATCAAAGTGGAGATGGCTGTCGGTGTGTTTATGTCCAGCGCCAGCATGATTTTGCAGGCAGGTATTGGCATTACAATCTTTGTCGGTGCTATCCTCCTGGCCAGTGGACAAATTGAACTGCTGCCTTTGCTCATGTTCCTGCTGATGGTCACGCGGATTTATGGTCCTATTTTGGCAATCCTGGCGAATTTGTCCTCGCTGCTGAATTTGAATGTAGTTACAAGTCGTATGCGTACCCTGCTCACCACTCCTGCAATGGACGGTGACGGGAAAACGGTCCCGAACTGCGATATTGAACTTTCCCATGTGACTTTTGCCTACAATCAGGAAGATGTCATCAAAGATGTTTCCTGCAAAATCCCCCAAGGGAGCGTGACTGCCCTCGTTGGGCCGTCCAGTTCCGGTAAAAGCACGATTTCCAAACTGATTGCCCGCTTTTGGGATGTTCAGAAGGGCAAGATCACCGTGGGCGGCAAAGACATCAAGAGTATGGAGCCGGAAAGCCTCATGTCTTATATGTCTTTCGTGTTCCAGGATGTGACCCTGTTCAATGATACGGTTATGAACAATATCCGTCTTGGCAATCCAAACGCAACGGACGATCAAGTGATTGCCGCGGCCAAAGCCGCCTATTGTGATGAATTTGTCCGGGAGATGCCGGACGGGTATCAGACGGATATTGGAGATGCCGAACAGCTGTGTGAACACCTTGGTATTAAAAGCTATGAAATCAATATCGGCAATGCGACTGAGGCAATCAGGGTCGCTATGATTGCCTGTGGCTTGGTTCCTTCTATCCAGACCAAAACGAATCTACCTCCCCGCATCCGCATGGTAACTCTTTTTGCGGTAGCGCAGACATGCAACGGAAGAGTCGCTAATACCTGCAATTTTTCGGAGGATTTTTTAGGTTGGAATACCCTGTTCGGTGACAGCGCCGGTCAGTTCGCCCCTCTCGCTAAACTTACCGCTACCGAGGTTATCAAGATTGCGGAAGTCTTAAACCTGCCTGAAAATCTCGTTCATAAGGCTCCCGCCGATGGCCTGACCGATAAGAGTGATGAGGATAATTTCGGTTTTACCTATGATTTCCTTGATATCTATATCCGCACCGGCTACTATGGTGTCGACACCCCCACTGCCGCAAAGATCGATTCTATGCATGATCGCAACAAATTCAAGCTTGCTCCCATGCCGCACTTTGATTATTACCCGGAAGACCCTTACCGCTTTTAAGGAGGTTTTATGACCCAAAACGAACTCCACACTCTCATCAACACAAAGCCCTATGAATTTCTCTATACCGATCCGCACCTCGGCGAGCGCATCATGTTCCTCACCCTCGGCGGTTCTCACGCCTACGGCACAAATATCGAAGGCTCGGATGTGGATATCCGTGGCTGTGCTTTGAACTCCCCTGCTGAAATTCTTGGCTTTTCTCATTTTGAGCAGCGCGTTGATGAAGCAACCGACACCACAATCTACAGTTTCAACAAGTTAATTTCACTTCTCATCGGCTGTAATCCAAACACGATCGAGCTTCTAGGCTGCAAGCCGGAGCATTATTTCTATATCAATACCATCGGCAAACGTTTGATAGATAATAAGAATCTTTTTCTTTCTCAGCGTGCCGTTCATGCCTTTGGCGGCTATGCCAATCAGCAGCTCCGCCGTTTGCAGAACGCTTTGGCGCATGACCACTATCCGCAGGATGAAAAGGAAAAGCATATTCTCGGCACCTGCAAATCTGTATTTGAGGATTTCCGCCTTCAGCATAAGGATGTTCCCGGCGATGCGGTGCGTCTCTATATCGATAAAGGCGTCACGGAAGGAATGGATACCGAAATCTTCATCGACTGTGATCTCAAGCATTATCCGCTGCGCAGCTTCAAGCAGATGAATTCCGATCTCGGCACGGTCATCGGTCAGTACGCAAAGCTTGGCAAGCGCAACTCTAAAAAAGACGACATGCATCTCAATAAGCACGCCATGCACCTCGTCCGGCTCTACCTCATGTGCTTTGATATTCTCGAAAAAGGTGAAATCAACACCTGTCGTGAGCATGACAGCGATTTTCTCTTGGAGATTCGTGGCGGTAAATTCCAAAAGCCGGACGGCACCTATTATCAGGAGTTTTTCGACCTCATCAACGACTATGAAAAGCGGCTTGAATATGATAAGAAAAACACTTCTCTGCCGCCCAACCCTGACTATAAGCGCATCGAGAAATTTGTCATGGAGGTGAATGCCGATGCCTGCTATCTTAACACGTGTCCCGCTGCCGCCTGACCTCGTCGTCCTTATGGACGTTCTCAATGCACGCGGCTATAAATCCTATTTGGTTGGTGGCTGCGTGCGCGACATCCTTCTTGGCAAAACGCCGCACGATTACGATGTCACCACGCAAGCAACACCGGAGCAAGTTAAGGAGCTTTTTCCTAAGACCATAGACACCGGCATCCAGCACGGTACAGTCACGGTCGTTATGTCCAGCAGTCAGTATGAAGTAACGACGATGCGTACAGACGGTACATACTCCGACAGCCGCCACCCAGACTCCGTAGTCTTCACCTCTGACATTGAAAAGGATCTCTCCCGCCGCGACTTCACCATGAATGCCATCGCCGCTAAGGTTGGTTCCGTCGACAAGGATGCTGTCAACCTGTCCTTGGTCGACCCCTTCAACGGTCGCCACGACATCAAGCGCAAGGCTATTGTTTGCGTCGGAGATGCCAAAACCCGCTTTCAAGAAGACCCTCTTCGCCTGCTCCGCGCAATCCGCTTCAGTGTTCAGTTGAAATTCCATGTTGGCATTGAAACCGAAACGCTTATTAACCAGATGGCTCCATCGCTTGTCAATATCTCAGCCGAGCGCATTCAGGATGAACTCCGCAAGATATTTCTTGCCGGTGAAAGTAACCTACACATGTTGTACTGTACACTTCATGCATATCGCCCAGTGTTCTGTCAAATCATCCCGGAGCTGAAATCTTGCATTGATTTCAACCAGCACTCATCCTATCACGCCTATACAGTTTGCGACCATATCTTCAAAGCTGTTGGCAAACTTTGTAACGCAGTTTCGTATGAATCTGAATTTGCCGCAACTGCACATGCCCACTGGTTTGAACTCTGCATGACGATGCTTCTACACGACATTGGCAAACCGCAGTGCTTCACACAGGATGAAAATGACATTGGTCATTTCTACGGTCACGCCAAGGTTAGCGCCGATATGGCCGACAGTATTCTCCGCCGTCTCAAGTTTTCCAATGCGGAGCGGGAGCGCATTGTAACCCTGATCGAGTATCACGATTACCAGTTTGAACCAAGCGCTCGCTGCGCCAATCGTCTGATTGCCAAACTCGGCGCAGAAAACGCCCAACTGCTTACGATCGTCCGCTTTGCCGATCTTTACGCCCATGGTGTAAACTATGCGAACTTCGGTGAAATGAATCCGCTTCGCAAAGCACAAATCACATACCTGTATCTTGCCACCGCTGTATTTGAAAAGCGAAAGTTTTCTCTCAAAGACCTTAATATAGGCGGTGTAGATTTGATCCACTGTGGTTATACGCCTGGGCCAGATTTCAAGCGCTGTCTGAATTATCTCCTCGATGAAGTCGTCAACGGAAATCTTACCAATACGCGCACCACACTTATCTCTGCAGCTAAAGATTATATGGAGGAATACCATGCATAAAATTCTCGTCGTTGTAGATATGCAAAACGACTTCATCACCGGCTCCCTCGGTACTAAGGAAGCACAAGCCATCGTGCCAAATGTCGTCGCTAAGATAAAACAGGCGCAGGCAGAAGGCACTCACATCATTGTCACGCAGGATACGCACGGCAAAGATTATCTCAGTACAAACGAAGGTAAGCACTTGCCTATCGTGCATTGCGTAAAAGGCTCCAATGGTTGGCATATTGAACTTTCTGTCTATGCGGCTGTAGATGCTGCCTATAAGGCTGAAGATAAGAATAAAAGCGTAGAACTATGGAGTGTCCGAAAGTGGTTTTTCGGTAGCTATGAGGTGCCAACTGAAATTGGCGTGTATGCAGGTCTCGCCTATGACCATAAAGAAGAAGTCGAAATCGAATTTATCGGTCTCTGCACAGGTATTTGTGTCCTCTCTAACGCTATCCTCACCAAGGCTAAATTCCCAGATGCCACCATCTCTGTCGATGCCTCCTGCTGTGCCTGTGTCACTCCGCAGTCCCATGATATTGCTCTCGACGCTATGCAGCTCTGCCAAATCGAGATTAAAAACCGCGGTCAGGAACCCTGGCGTAAATAACCACACTATATAATAAGGTAGGAGAAATCACCATGAACAACGCACGCCGTAAAGCCATCAGCACTATTATCCACAGTATCAATGACCTAAATGAAAAGTTCTCCGCCAGCGTGGACGAGCTGCACAATAAAATCGAAGCGGTGCAGGACGACGAACAGGAAGCTCTCGACAACATGCCGGAAAGCATGGAAGGCTCCGAGCGTTACTCAACTATGGAATCTGCAATCGAATCCCTGCAATCCGCCATGGACTCGCTGGATTATGCCATCGCAGACTTGGATGAATCCGTGTCGGAGGCCGTCTCTGCCCTTGAGGAAGCCAGTGCCTGACCGATAATCTGTGTGTCTGTCAGCCCCAACAGCCAATCAGCTGATACATTCATCGCCCGGCACAATTCCGCTAACGCCTCACATCCAGGTGACCGTCTACCTGTCTCCCAGCACTGTAAGGTGTTACGCGGGCACCCAATTTTATCAGCAAGCTGCTGTTGGGTTACATAATGATCATAGCGCCACTGTTTTATGCGTTTGATTAAAATATCCATCTGAAACCGCTCCTATGGTGACATTTGTAGACTTGAATACAACCCTATGGTGTCATATAATTATTTCAACAACATAAAGATGTGTGTGCTTTCTAGGTCTGTACTTTTATTGTAGCATAAGATATGTCCTATAATTTGGACTTTGAATCTAAAAAGGAGAAAAAATGGCAAACGATATTTCTAAAACGATTTCTTTGCAAGAGCTGTATGCAATGATGCAGCCGTATAAAGAAGCCTTTATCTCTCTGTTCTCCGGGGATGAATCAACCGGTCTCTGTGCTACCATTCCCGTTAAAGCAATTAGCCTTTTTAATAACGCTACAAGTGTCCCTTGCCTGCTGTGTTCCGGTGGTTCTGGCTTTGTCCTACAGGCAGCATCCGTCAAGGTTTCCGCACCAGCTTTTTCCAGGGATTCCTGCTCTTTTACCCTCTCAAGCGCCGGTTTTCAATATAAAATCGTTCTTTGTGAATAATTTATTAACATTTAGGTTTTACACTTGAAATGTGTGTTGCGATGTGGTATAGTATAGTCACAGCAAAAGAATACCGCGAAACAACACGACTGCTGAATATGAAAAAAGGAGTTGAACCCACACCATGTTTACACCCAGTAAAACCACTCCCAAATTCGGGGAGATCCGCTGGGGGTATTTTACGACCGATACCGTCTTCCCCAGCGACGTTCACAAGTATGTCGGTGTCCATCCGTATCTCATCATCAGCAATGACCGTTATAATCAAGTCAGCGGCCAATGCGAAGCAATCGCCTTCACCACAAAACGATTTGAAAAACGCAATCCGGTTCACGTTGATTTTCAAATCGGTGAGGTCGAGGGTCTGGATATGCCGTCTACTCTTGCAGTCGAGAGCCGCATCACAGCCCGCAATATTCATTTTTCTGATCCCATCGGTACTTTTACCACAGAAAACTGGCAAAAGG
>ERZ779840.3432-NODE-3432-length-12490-cov-2.470607_pt1 | contig 12490 bp, 21 predicted proteins | sample MGYA00511561_ERZ779840 | MGnify/ENA primary metagenome ERZ779840 (study PRJEB29588, sample SAMEA2162036) | human gut metagenome | biome: human gut; feature: human-associated habitat; material: faeces | place: Denmark | collected 2008/2010 ...
GCAGATATTTTTGTATTTCTTCACCTTATCTGTGACGATGATATTCATTCTGTACACTTCTCAGAGATTCCTGGAGACATTTTTCTTTGTTTTGGGGAATGGTTTTCGCTTTGATTCTAAAGCGGCCACAGGATACTCTCAGAGCTTTTCTGAAGCAGCTGCCATTTTAGGACTGAGAGTTGATTTTACTCAACAGTCAGCTCCATCACCGCGTCCCTTCTGGCGATGATTCTGTCCATCTGCTCTGTGTCGTTGGCTTTGCTGGCAAGGAACAGGTCGTACTTGTCTTCCTCGGTGAAATCGGAAAACTTGATTTCCGGATCACCGGAGGAGTGGATCAGCGAACCTCCCTCATGCTCTGCACAGAACTTCTGGTAGCCCTCTATATCGTCTACAAGAACGATTTCATCCGGGAGGTCACCGGTACTGGATTCCATTTCCGGTTCGTCTACAGAAGGTTCTGGAGCTTCTGAGGAATCGAAAATCTGTTCTGCTTCCTGTGCCGACTCAGGTTCAGCCTGCGGCTCCTGTTCTGTCTGAGGCTCCTGCATTATGGCATCATGCTCTGCGTTTTCTGCCAAGTGTTTTCTGGCCTGAGCAAGATACTGTTCCAGCACCTTGACCCTGTTGATGAGGCTCTTTTCATCTGCGCTGTTTCTGGAGGTGGTGGCCGCATAATCTTTCGTTGCGTTCTTCCCTGCGAAGATCTGGCTGACGATGTACTGGACTTCCCCGACGGTAACATCTGGATTCTTTTCCATCAGGCGGAACAAAGCTGCTGCAAAGTTGACATTGAGTGCCTTGACAGAGAGGTGTTCTGCTCTGACCTTCGCTGTCTCTTCATCCTGCCCCATTGCCTCCAAGAAGTCAGGCATTTCAAAGAAAACATCAGACAGGAAATCGACCAGCCGGTTTGCTTCATCAACCTTCAGCATGATTTCCGGCTCACAGGCTTTGAGTCTCTTACAAAGTTCCGCAGCGGTGTTCTTGCCAGCCGGAATACCAGCAGCGGCAAGTAAGGAGTGCATGGCGATCAGCTCATTGTGGGCAGCGGTGGTAAAGGTGCGGTTGGTTTTGACTTCACGGAAAACCGGTTTGCCAGCCAGATCGACAACCGCATTGAACAAGGAGGACGGCAGACCGGCTCTGTGTTTGGTGGCGGCGGACATCTTGACACCCATGTTGCATCGCTGGATAAAGGCGTTCATGTCGTCCATGGTCATGCCATGAATGGTTTCAACCACAACCCTGTAATCGGTAATTTCTTTCTTGTCCTCTTTGCTGAGCTTGTCCGAGGAAAGAAGTTTCACAATCGAGGTAATGCGCTGCAAACCATCCAGCAGATACTTTGCTTTGTCACACTCACCGATGATGATAATGCCCATTGGGAAGTTGTGCAGGATGCTGTCAGCCAGCAGGTCAACATCACTTTCCTTCCAGACATAAAGGCGCTGGCACTTTGGAATCTGGATACTGCCCTTTTTATACCGGTTGATTAAGGTTTTGATGGTGACAGTTTCGCTGGAGCGCTCAAACTGTTTTCCATCCTCCACCTCAATCAGTTCCTCCGGGATTAAGGAGACGGCCTCAGCAAAGGCTTCGTCTACGGTGGTTTCCTTTTCAATGGTGGTCATGTTGGTGTTTTCTGTAATGGTGTTATCCTCTTTGATTTCGGTTACGTCGTTGGTGATGTCGATGATATTCATGTTGGTTGTCATAACAAAATTCTCCTCTCAATTAAAGCGATGTGCGGATATAAAGTTCGTTTGGTTCCATACCGGCGGCGCGGATTCTCCTGCGCCCTTCTTCCTTCAGAGCTTCATATTGCAGATAAAACGGCTTGAATCTTAGCTCCTCCGGCACCTTCCATTTTCCCATCAGCCATTCAGAACGAAGATTCCAGAGAATGTCGCTCTGCAATTTGTTTTGCCTGCGTCGTTCTTCCATGATGGCCTGCATTTTAGCTGTTCTCTCCTGCTGAATCCTGTCCAACTTTTTGTTGACGAGATACCAGACGCCAAACACTGCGAGACATTGTAACAATACCAGCATAAGACCCCTCCTATTTCTTTAACAGATGTTCGTTTTGAATCATCCAGGCATTGTTCTTGGCGGACTGGTTTGCCCTGCTGACCAGAGTTTTTAAGTAAAGGTAAGCAAGTGCTGCTAAGATGAAAAAAATTCCCATAATATATCTCCTTTGCTATTTTGGATGAGGGGACGTTTCATCCCCTCATCTTTTTGTTCATCCTATATCAAGTAACGGACATTTTTGTCCGTTACTGATTGATGGGGCGTACACAATAGTCGAACAATTCATGGCAGCACTCGCAGCTGGTTTCGCTTCCGTTTTCCAGTTTGTCAACATGGCAGTTGTAACACTCATAGCGTTCGTTTGGCAGGCCGTCGTTCACCAGATAAAGGTCATCGTACTGACCAAGTTCGCGGCCACAGCAATCGCATTTTTTCATTTTGTTTCCTCTCCTTTAATCTCAAACCCCATGCACATTTCTTTTCGGTGCTCCTCGTCCATTCCGATATAGCGCAGCGTGATGCCGGGGGCAGAATGGTTGTAGCTTTTCATAATGTCCATCAGGGCCATGTTGTCATTTTTGTGGTTGATGAAGGTATGGTAGCCCCACGTCTTTCGCAGGGTGTGCATGGCAACCGGATAGGTGACGCCAATTGCCTTTGCTGCCTTGCTCAAAATCTCTCTTGCCTGCCGTTCGGAAAGCTGATTTCCTTTGCGGGAGATAAACAGCGGTTCTTGCAACGACTGCACACAGCGGTGGGATAGGTATAATTTCAACGCCGTCTTTGCTCCATCGGGGATGTAGACGTTCTTGATCTTCCCTGTCTTCTGCTCCACAACGCCGTAGACGGTATCGCGAAACTCTTTTCCATCGTAGACATCTTTGATTCTGAGTTTGAGCAGGTCGCAGCTGCGCAAGGTCCCCAATTCAATGCCGACTATAAAGAGCGCATAGTCTCGGTAATTGTGATTGGACAGGAAGTAAGTGCAGAACTTATCGAAATCCTCTTTGCTTCGGATTGGCTGCATGGCTGTGTGGTGGGCACGGAGGTTTTTGGATTTGCCTGTACCCTTTAAACTCTCGACCTGCTGATAGCTTTCTGACAGGGCGGCGGAGCCGTTTGTTAAGTAGATTACCTTTTCCATTCACCTTACTCCTTTCTTATTGATTCTTTATTTGTTTCATTATATCATTAAAAAATAGATTTATCAATAGTAAATTGATTTTTTTATTATAGGTTTCCTTCTAACATCGGGACAGAACTGCTGTCGAACATGTAGTAGTCCTTGTTCGCCATCACCTTCTCATATTCTTTTTCACCCTGGAACTCATCGACAACAGCCTGTTCCTCCTTGGTCATTGTCTGGTAGGATTTGGTTCCATAGCTCGGCGGAAGCCAGCCTTTGTGCTGGGAACCGAAGATGTTGAATTTATCAAGCAGCCGCTGATCTTTAAACTCAATGTGGCAGGTTCCTTTCTTATAGAAGGTGAGGTAAAAATATTTGCAGCTGATCTTGCGGGACTGTTCGGTCTGTTCCGCTGCTCTCAGAATCTGCTCCATGTACCCGGTGGTGTCTTCCCCGCCGTCGAGGTAATCAAACACACGCTCCATGTCATGCAATTTTTTCACGACATCGTAGTCCGTCGGTTTGAATCCGCCCCAGGAGTATTCAAGGTCTCTCCAGCCACGCAGCGGGATGATGACCTTCTTGTTGATCTTGTAAGCGCTGTTTGTTTTCCAGCCGTTGTAGTAGTGGATATTGTTGCTGCACTCCGACCAGTAATGTTTGTGAGAAAACTCATCGAACAGGTCAACAATGGTTTCCTCGACGCCATTACACATCTGCTGGCTCATTTCAAGCCGGATGGAATAGATATTGTAAAGGGAGAAATCGTAGTCAACCAGCTCATTGATTTTGCTGTAATACTGATCTCTCAGGTTGGAGGTAAGCAGGCCGGAGAACTCTTTATTGTCTAGCAGCGCCCGCCAGTATTTTCTTCTAATCGCTCTCACAAAAGCATTTTTACTTGCATCCTTGCCGCAAACTTTTAAAGATAGGATGGAATTATGATCCTCTTTAAAGGAATCGGACAGAACCGGAGCCATCGCGTTAAACTCGTCGATCAGTTGGAAGCCGGCCTTTAATTCAAACTCGTAGGACTGCACAGCCGCTTTGATAACGTCATTGACCACAATCCCGCCGAAGCTGCTTTCGGTTTCATCCTCTGGGATAACACTCTCCTTGCGCAGGTCTTGTAGGATTTTGGACTCCGGCTTCTTCTCTGGGATGTTGACCTTAACGATGGCAACCTCAACATCGGTTTTTCTTTCCGCATCCCGGAAAGCGTTCTGCACATATTCGATGCTGGCGTCGTACTCTTTGAGTTTGCGCACCAGATCCTTCCTGGTATTGGAATATGGATTTCGGATTGTTTCTGCGTTGAGCAGGCAAACAACCCGCCCGCCGTTCTGCTGCATCTCCAAGGCTTTGAGCAGATGCTTGTCCCCTTCGTTAAAGAGTGGGTTCATAATAATCAGGTCATAGTGTTTGGAGGTGTGCATGGTCAGGAAGTTGTCATGCACAACGCGGATTTCATTTCCCTTGAGTAAGGCTCTCAGGTTGGGGTCAAGCTCCACCGCATCGATGTCGATGGAATGGTGGTTGTAGCTGTATTTGTTGCTATCATTCTTTGCCTGAACGGCAGCAATCAGGTCTCCCTTACCGGCACTGGGTTCCAGCACTGTCTGGATGAAGGTAAAGTCAATTCCTTCCAGCATTTTGTTTGCGATGGTTTCTGGGGTTGGGTAAAAGGTATTGTTAAACATGGTTGTTCCTCCTAAAATAACTCCTCAAAGGTCGGGTAGATAAACTCTTCTAAATCCTTATCGATTTCTTCCAGCATGTTTCGCCTCCGATAAGGAACTAAAATGGAAATTTCATGACCAGCAGGATCTGTGTATTCTCCAGCAAAAACTGTACATTCAGACAATCTATCCACCAGCAGATTTGCCAAATCATGAACAGCGCACCATGCTCTGTTCATGTCTGCGGACGATTTACATTCTTCTATTTTTTCGTTCACATCTTCAATGTACGATTCAGCAAAGAGATAATTTAATACAATGGCTGGATCGCCATTATACTCTGCAACACACACCGGCGCATAATAGGTTTCTCCCCAGTAATTTAAGTAAAGGTTTTTGAGTTTGAACGGCATCTCTTCAACGCTACAATCGTCTCCTGTTTTGGGATTAAATGTATCGCCAGAACTATTTGACCAAAACTGTAATGTTTTAGCGTCATAAGATTCCTTTAAGTCAATATATTTCTTTGTCATATTTTACTCTCCTTTTCTTTTTCATAACAGTTAGGGCACAGGATCAAATCAAAGTCCTGCATCATTTCCATGTAAGCCGCAAAGCCATAACGGTCGATGAAGCATTTTGAGCAGAAAACCTGACCGCATTTTTCACAGCCCCACACCTCTCCATGAACTTCATCATGGCCATCCCATTGCATTTCAAACTCGCAGAAGTCGCAGGTATAGGTGTCTTTTGACATGTCGAACATCGTCAATCCTCCTCCTATCAATAAATAACCTTATCAATCTGCTGACTGATTTCTGTTAAAAGCCGATTTGCTTCGTTAAGCAGGTCAGTGATGCATTTTCTGCTCATACTCTTTGCTGTACCGATCTGCCACAGGCTTTCCGTCAGATGCTCTGAAGCATGTACCAGCTTCAATTGCAGGTCGCTAAGTTGTTCCTCCAATGCTTCTTTGGCTTCTGTCTGGATGTCGTCCTGATAAAAAGTAAGAGCGTCGCGGCCAAGGCGACGCTCTATCAGGTCTTCCCAAAATTCGGATTTGTGCTCATCTGACAGGCAGTTTTCTATGCTGCCATCCTTTAAGTAGATTGTCATGCTGGTTTCCCTCCTATAAGAAAAGAGCCGTCCAAATTGGACGGCTCTGCGTGTTCGCTATTGTTTTAATGGTCCGATATATAATGTTTTTCCAAGTGCAGTAAGCAACTTTAACACTGTAGTTAAGTTTGGAACTGAAGTTCCATTTTCAATTCTGGCAATAACCGGTTGCTTTACGCCACTCAACTTTTCCAAATCTCTTTGGGTCATTCCGTCCATAACTGCGATTTCGTCCTGTGTCATCAACTCTTTGCCACAATGTCAAGTGATGAATTCAAAAATGGGCAAAAAAATAACCCTCCTCGAAGAGGAGAGAAATGCTAATTTAAATGTTGCAGTTATTTTACCATTATTTTTTCATTAGGTCTACAAATTGGATTTATGCATAATACAACCGTTAGCGGATCAATGTCATATTCACAGGCAAGTATATTGGCATCTACCATTATGCCAATTTCCCAAGCATAGGTGTTTTCTTCTTTAGGAATCTTTTGCCGACGAATATCATCATATTCTGAAAACTGTTTTTTTATAGCCGTTCTCTGTGATGCAGTTAAATTGTTGTATTGTTTCAAAACCTCATTTACTGGACATAAACTTTTAGCAAATACATTTCCAATCGTAACCCATTTTTGAAAATCCGCCTTTGATTTCAATACATATTTGATTTTCATCTAACAGTCCTCCAAAACTCTTGTACTGAAGAAAAGTGTAAAGCACCTCTTTGGTTCGTGATTGGTAATAAACTATGCACTTTTTCGCACTGTTCCTCAGAAAAATAGTAAAATGTACAAGCGTCAACTTCAGACTTATCTATTGTTTCGAATATATGAAAATCATTCCAAGGTGAAAGCCCTAAGATCACCAATTCACCGGTAATCTTAGACAATTTTTCAAAATGATAATCATCAGTAAAGGTCAGCTCCGGATGTTGTACCTTCATTTGTACTGCATATCCCATATTGGCAGTAATTGTATTTGTATCTTTGGTCCAACTATCAACATCTGCCTTTATATGCTCATCTTTTAGATATGCAGCTGCCAATTTTTCCATCGCAGAATTAGCCAAGGAATATTGTTTAACCTGAAATTCCTTGTATTCACCACAATGTGTCGATAAGGCATTTGAATACAAATAAAGGTATTGTGGATCAACCTCATATTCCTTAATAGGAGCATCCGGAAGTTGATTGCGAAAAGAAGTGGGATCATACACAGCTGCGAGTTTATCGAACTGACCATGTATATGGTATACTGGGTTTTCTACAACCGAATCGACATTGGAATCATAATTAGTTGTGAATATAGAATCAAACTGTCTTAGATAGTTAACAAACTTTTCTGGGTACAATCGATATAGCTCATTAACCTTTCCATCGTTATAGATAGCAAATAAATAGGAAATTCCCAATGCTTCTCTCACATAAAATTGATCTGGATTTACAGTTCCAGTTTTATGGCAACAAAGATCATGGAGCAAATAATAATCTTCAAAACCTATATCTGTCATTCGCAGAGTTCTAATTTTAGATGCATATTGCTCACGAAAAGACACAAGAGATGCTCTTTCGGCTGAACAATTGGCATACTGATCATACTGCCCTCTAATTACATCCCTTGCTTCCAAAAAAAGTTGCCCCAAATAATTCTTTAAAAGATATGGAAAATCTACAATTATATGAGAGGGAAAATCCTTTCTGTCACAGTTTTTCAATATTCTTAGAACAATTTGTTGTGTAGTATAATCAGTTGAATTAAACTGAATGTTGATACCATTCCCGACCAATAAATGTTTCATTTAACTCACTCTTTCATGCTATAAACTATTTCGCTATCTCTCCGACAAAATTATAGACAATCCTGACTTCCTGCGTCTTTTGCCCATTGACTTTCTTGACCTCGCCCACTAAAATCCGACTAATTAGGCGGTTTAGCACCGTTTCATCCAGTTCTTGGATGGTGGCATACTGCCGAATTTCCCGGATAAAGGTGCGGACTTCATTTTCCTGAGCATCGGACTGCTGAAGCATTTTTAAGTGCTGTTCACAGGGGCCTTCTACATAGTAGATGCACTTATTGTTCATCTGCCCACCCCATTTCCAGCTCATCCAGAAGTGAATCTTGCGGCAGGGAAGCAAACACATCATTTTCAACAGCATTTCGAACAGAATCCGTATTTCGCTTCAATACATCCGAAGCCGAAATGGCCGACACCTTATAGGCACCATCCTCCAGCCGTTTTCTCAGAAACACATAGCTATGCTTTGGTAGGTTCAAGTCCAGCATATCCGTATTGTGCGTGGTAAAAATCAGCTGTTCATTCTCGCCCAGGCGATCCAGCATAATTCCAAAAATCCGCTTTTCAATGTCGCTCTGAATATATGAGAAATGCTCATCGCAATAATAAAATGAACTTTCCTTCGCTTTCATAGCTGCCAGAAACATTGCCACATCAATACCTTCTGCTGTACCGCTGGAAAGAACTTCACGATTCAAGAGTTTGCCCTCTTGAATAATGATTTCAGTATCCCCACGGCGAATAATGAACGTATCTTTCAGATCCTTTGATAAGCTCACATTCTGCAAAGTCGGGTCAAGCGTTCCTATTACAGCACGGAGCGTTTTAAGAAGGGTAGCTTTATTCGCTCCGGTCAGTTTTAACGTTTTTTCAATTTCTGGGTATGCAAACCGATAACGGATTTCGCCCACTAACCTTTTTAGCGACGTGGGTGCTTTTGTTGCTTCTGCGGTTCGATCTATCAGTTTAGAGGAACACTTTTCATATGAATCCAAAACACCAATCTCTGCATCCTGGTATTCAATCTCCACTTCATTCTGGCTTGGTACGATTGTTGCAGACAAACGTTGCAAACGGTAGTCGTCATTCACGAAATCAATAGAGAAATAACCTCTTTCTTTAGGAACCATTTCGCAGAGCGGGATAGGATTACCATTTGCCATATAGTCGAAAATTCGAAGAAGTGCTTTACCAAGACTTGTTTTACCTGTTGCATTTGCACCCATCAGAATGATAGCCTTCTTGTATCGAAAACGTTCCCTTCCTGCCAAATTTTCATTTTCGATAATCGAATTGACAATTTTTTTGGGATAAGTGAAGTTAATGTTGAAATCATCAAATCCATATATACCATTCAGTGTGAGATTCAAGACAATCATTATGACACCTTCCGTTCATTTGTTCGTATTTTACGAAATAATGATATCACATTTTAAGGGATATTTCAAGTCTATATTAAGTAGTATGCTCAAAAACATGAAGATGAGTTTACAATAATTTTTTCATTACGCAATGTCCTCCTTTTTGATTTCTTCTGTGCTGACAATGATCGCATCGCCAAAGCAAAATGGGCTTCCGTCTTTGTTATATAAACAGTCATGAATCGCAACTTCTTCCTCAAAAAATCCCTGAGAAGATTCGTATTCAAGTTGTCCCTGCCAAGCGCTGAAGAAATTATCGAGACAGTCCTGAAACAGTTCTTCCGCGTCGTTGTAGATTTTCCTGTAGGTCAGGCAGTCGATGATTGGCTGCAAGATTTCGTAGTCCCAGCACACACCGGTTAATGGACAATCTTCCATACTTGTTATTACCTTGCTATGCCTGCTGATATACTGGAACGGAGATGTCGATATTGTTTTTGAATAATATTTTCCTTTTGTAATGCACCTTGCATAGTTGTTCCAGAGATAGATTGCCAGACGGATGCCGGAAACACTTTCGATTCCATCATCGCCAGCAATCACAAAACGATGCCGGAATGTGTAGCCGTCAACCTCCCAATCACAAACTTTGACTAGAAAAATCTCCTCAAATTTGGAGAGTGTTTCTCTGAACTCGTCGCTGCACAGTGATTGATCCTGACTGGCAAGCCACGCCAGATAAGCTTTCTGTTTTGCTTCCTCGCTGAGTTCTTCGTAACGGAATGCGATTGCTTCCAATGTATATTTTGTCATAGTCGTTTCCTCCTAAAATCCTTTTTACTTTTTGCTTTTGCTATACTGCGACCGGCACAAAGCCGGTTTCGTCTTAATCTTCCAAGACTCGTCAGGCAGCTTACATTGCCAATCTTGCTATTGTAGCGTCAACCTCTTTCTCGTAGCTCTCCAGCTTGTTTTTGATTCTCAGTAGGCGGCTCTTGCGGTTTGCACACTGCTCTGCGATTACCTCTTTGGTATGCTGGTTCAGGCAGCTTGTATCCAGTTGCTGTTCGGAGAACGCCTGCATCTGCTTTGCGTAGAAGATGGAAACAATATCCTGCATGGAAGGAGCTTCCACCTGACGGATCGAGTTATAAAGGATAACGGTGTTTTCGTTTTCAAATCGTTCTGGTTCAGAGTTGCGGTCTGCGAACATCCGGCAGGTAATCTCTCCGGTTTCCAGATTTCCGTTTCTGCGGTTGTACATGCCTACTGCTACACGGATGCCTTTCAGTCCAGATGCTGCGTAATTGTTTCTCATCATGATTTCTTCCCGTTGATTATATGCTTTGTTGCTCTTTTTGGTATAGTTTTGATTAAAAATGAACGTTAAAGGGAATGTAACATTCCTCTGTGCGTTTATCACTGATGGTTGGTTCCCAGATGTTGGCGATGCAGGCGTTGTCGCCCATATCCTCTGCCAAAGCTATCCTTGCTTCTTTCTCGGTTTCAGCCTGAATCAGGCCGACAGACTGTCCTGCACACTCCCCTCTCCGGTTATAAATTCTGAGCCGGTACATCCAAAGTTTCATCTTTAAGCCTCCCTTACATCCTTGATTTCCCCAGACCACAGACGGCCTTTCAGATATTCGTTGTGGCGGATGATCTCGATGACATGGTGATTGTAGCCGCCCTCCAAAATCTCTTTGGCGGCAGCGTCTGCCATCGTGATTGTCATACAGGTTTCTCCCTTAGTGCCATTCAGAATTTCTTCTACATCATAGGTGAACAACAATGTTTTCATCTTTACCCCTCCTTGCTACAAATCAATTTGGCGAATTTCACGATCTGATAATCCGATGGTTCCTTCTAACATATCACATAAAAAATGATAGCGATCAGCTTCATTTGAAATTGTAGAGGCAAATTGCAGGATATTGGCAATCAACCTAAAGCTTTCTCCAGATATGTCAAAATTATCTTGCAGATACAACATAAATTCTTCCCTGTTCATCTTTACCCCTCCTGATAAATTGCAACAAACAACGGCCTGCCGGACTTTCGTTCCTGGATCTCCAGTAGGTCACCTTGATCTTCGATTCGGATTGTTCCTGTCCTGAAGCGGATTCCTCTTGTATTGCGCAGCCAGTTTGTAAAGGCTTTATTCAGATGCTTGCTGCTGGTTTTCATTACGCCAAGATGATAGCTTTCGTTGTATGTCCAGCTATCATCATAGGCGATGCTATCTATCTGACGGATTTCCCATTTGGTTTTCATTTTGTTTCCTCCTCACATCTATCCAATTCAGCTAACCGTTCAATAGCAGACTGTAGTTTTTTGTTGAGCGGAGAATAATACGACAATCCCCTCTGACGCTCCATCAAAATGCGGCGGGCCAATTCTAAATCACTGATTTGATTTAGCTCCTTAATAGTCCATCGTTTCATTTTGTTTCCTCCTTCGCTCGATATGCACAGAGGTTGATTGCAAGGTCTTCCAGCATTTCCTGAATCGCGTCGGCATCCTCGACCAGCTCATGGAGCGACGGGACACAGCGCACACCGCGCTGTCCTGCATCATACCACATAACAGCGTGTTCTTCAGAGTCAAAACTTTCAGCGTAGTCCTTGACATCCTCTATCAGATTGTTTGCTGAAACGGTAAAACCGAAGTCTTCTCCTGCTGGCGAAAATTGATACAGCTCCACCGATCCATCACCATCGCAATAAACATCCCAGCCCAGCGTTTCGATATAAGCACACAGATTTTCTAAGTTTGTATTCATTTTGCTTCCTCCTTTACGCAAACAGTTCCTTTACCTGCTCTGTCGGGTCAACCCGGAACAGGAAAGCAGATTTAAACTTGCTGTAGTATCCGCCAAGTTCCCGCATCTGTTTTGCAACCTTGACGTAGGTTTCCTTGTCAAGCTTTGTAATGAACTTGACAAGCCAGATCGGCGTCTGATCTCTGGTATCGACATCCTCCCTGACGGTGTACTCATAGCTTTGAGCACCTTCGATTTTGGTTTCCGGTTTGATTGGCCGCTTGACGGTTTTCTCCACCTCGTAGATTTCAGTTTCCTCCCGCAGTTCCACAAAGCCGATGGCGTTCGTTTCCACCCATTTCATGAACTTATCCTGCCCAGCGCAGAAGCGGTTTCCTCTCTGGTTGTAGGAGGTAACATGTTTGTCGAGCTTTCTTCCCATCTTCAGGCAGTCCACGCGGTCGTGGTCAAGGGAAACGATTTCGTAAATAGCGCCGCGATGGCAACCGTTGGTAAAGCTGGTTTTGAGGATGATGTGCTGGCCGACCTTTAGTTCCTGCGGAGCTGCTATTTCGTGAGCTTTGATAACCTTTCTGGTTTTGGTTTGCTTGACCG
>ERZ779840.3434-NODE-3434-length-12484-cov-5.920911_pt1 | contig 12484 bp, 8 predicted proteins | sample MGYA00511561_ERZ779840 | MGnify/ENA primary metagenome ERZ779840 (study PRJEB29588, sample SAMEA2162036) | human gut metagenome | biome: human gut; feature: human-associated habitat; material: faeces | place: Denmark | collected 2008/2010 ...
AGATGGCAGCGCCGGAAACCAGAGCAACAACAGCCAGAGCAGCAGCTACGCCAACTACATCGTTAGCGCCGGTGCCGGGGTTGGTGGTGGTGCCGGGGGTGGTGGGCTCGGTAGCAGTGGTGGCCAGAGTGCCATCAACAACTACAACATAGCTGAAAGCGGGCATGGTGAAGGTCAGAACGCCATCATCCAGGGTAGCAGCCAGCTTGGTAACAGAGCCATCGCCCTTGATAGCATAGGCATTGTAGGAAGCCTTAGCATTCTCAACAAAAGAGGTCATGGTAACGGAATACTGGTTGCGGCTATTGAACATAATCTTCTCAGCCTTAACATCCTTCAGTACAGTGCCTTCTACATAAGTGCCAACATAGGCGAGGTCCTTCTTGATGAGGGTACCATTAGCGGTGACAGTCAAAGTACGAGTGCCATCAGTCCACTTACCGGTGGTAACATCCTTATCCTTGCTGTCCTTGCCAGCCTTGATGGTATAGATGGTGTTCAGTGCAACTTCTTCCAGTGCAACAGTGCCATTACCATTGATGGTCAGCTCATCCTTGGCATAACCAACATCGAATACCATGGGGGTCTCAGTGCTATCAACAATGAGATTGGTATAGTTCTTACCGGAAACAGCCTTAGCAACATCAACAGCATTCTTGCCAGTAGCCTTTACGGAGATGCTCTTGATTACAAGATCAACCTTGCTATCCAGCGCCTTGGTGAGATCCTCTTTAACGGTGATGACATACTGATAGTTGTCGGCAACTTCTTCGCCATCGGGATTAATCATCTGCCAACCCTCGGTGATGAGGCTCTTACCAGCATAGAAGTTAACGGTAACCTTGTTGTTAGCGGGAACAAACTTCTTGCCACCGGTAACGGTGTTAGAGTCAACAGTATAATAGTTGGTGCCGAACAGGTCTTTAACAGTGAAGATAATGGACTCACCGGGGGTCAGCGCGGTAACGGTAACACCAGCAAACTCATCAGAGCTGGAGCCAGCAACGATAGTCTTGTTGCCAGTGATGGTCACGGCAAACGCCATGGTGCAAACCATGATGACAGCTAGTACCAGTGCGAGTACTTTTTTCATTGTGATTTCCTCCTATAGTTACACGAATGACCAAAACCATAGGAAACAAGCGGCTTTTCGCCAAATTCCCTACACCACCCACCCCAAAATTTGTGTGTAGAAAGTGGTGTAAATGGTGCATTCTTTTGGCTTGGGATAAGTCCATCTCACCACCCCCGCAAATCACAAATCACAATGTTTCTACCTTTATTATCGTCCAACAATATCCTTATTTCACCAGTTAATATGTAAAATGGATAATACTGCCGTTACCAATTTGTAATATTTCCATTTTTGTGCAAAATAATATACCATCGAGTGGTGTAAGTGGATTTTGCTGCGCTGAGGGGAACGCATAGAGGACATTTTTGCAAAAAGTTCACGGATATTCAGTTGCGATTTCCTGCCGGGAGGATTATACTATATTCATATACCCGCAGGGGAGGAATCACTATGGATTACAAGCGCTGCTGGGCGGCCGTTGATTTGGCCGCTCTTTCTCACAACTACCACTGCATTCGCCGGTTTCTCAGCCCCGGCTGCCGTTATTTGGCCATAGTAAAGGCCGATGGCTACGGCCATGGCGCGGCCACAGTGGCGGGCCAATTGCAAAAGGACGGTGCCGATTGGTTCGGTGTGGCTACGATGGAGGAGGCGCTTGATCTGCGCCGACAGGGCATCTACCGGCCCATTTTGGTGCTGGGCTACACCGATCCCGCCGCGGCCCCTATTTTGGCCAGCAATACCATCACGCAAACGCTGTTCAGCGAGGAATACGCCCTGCAATTGGCGGCGGAGGCCGCCAAAGCCGGCTGTGTGGTGGATTGCCATGTGAAGATCGATACCGGCATGAGCCGCCTGGGCTTTGATGCCGAAAACGAGAATACCGTGCTGATGGTGGAAAAACTGGCGCAGAGCGGCAGTCTGCACATCACTGGCATCTTTACCCACTTTGCCGTGGCAGATGAGGACACCGCAGTGAGCATGGCCTTTACCGAGCGACAGTTTACCCTCTTTATGGAGGTGTGCAACCGCCTGCAGGCCGATGGCGTGAATGTGGGGCTGCGCCACTGCTGCAATTCCGCCGGCACACTGCTGCACCCCGAATACCACCTGGATATGTGCCGGCTGGGGCTTTCGCAGTATGGGCTGGACCCCGACCCCTGCATGAAGGCGCTTTTGGAAATTCGCCCGGCTATGTCGCTGTACACGGTGGTTTCCATGGTCAAGGAAATTCCCGCCGGGGCCACGGTGAGTTATGGCCGCCAGTACACCGCTCCCACCCCGCGCCGCATTGCCACGGTGGCCATTGGCTATGCCGATGGTTACCCCCGCTCCTTGAGCAACCGTGCCGAGATGCTGCTGCACGGCAAGCGTGCCCCGGTCATCGGCCGGGTGTGCATGGACCAGCTGATGCTGGATGTCACCGATATCCCGGAGGCCCGTATGGGGGATATCGCGGTGGTAGCCGGCAGCGAGGGCGGTGAAAGCGTCACCTTTGACGATATGGCGCGCTGGGCCGGCACCATCAATTACGAGATCATCTGCGGCATCTCCAAGCGTGTGCCGCGTGTGATAACCGAATAACCAAGCATAAAGAAAGCCCCCCGGCTGGAGAAACCGGGGGGTATTTGGTTTATCTCTTAGGAGATATAAGCAGTCGTGGGACTAACTTATTTCTTCAGGGAGATGGCAGCGCCGGAAACCAGAGCAACAACAGCCAGAGCAGCAGCTACGCCAACAATGTCGTTAGCGCCGGTGCCGGGGTTGGTGGTGGAACCGGGGGTGGTGGTGGTAGCGCCGGGCAGAGCCTCAACCTTAAGATTGTTAGCGGCAATAACCAGAGTACCATCAAAACCAGTACCAGCATAGTTCCAGGTACCAACATAGGTGCCATCGGCCTGCTTCTCGGCAACAAAGTTGAAGGGAGCCTTGAACAGGTTGCCGTCTTTGTCCATTACATAGAAGTAGTTATCCTTGGTCAGACCAGTCATCTTATAGGTAAGAGTACCAGCGGAAACCTTGTAACCAGCCTCAACATACTGAACAGAGATGCCAGGATATTTGGTAGACAGAGCAGAAACACCAACAGAGTTGAAGGTCTTGCTCATCTTGAAGGGGGTTTCTTTTGCAACATTCAGCTTGATGGTGTTAGAGCCACCAGGGATTGTAGCAGAAGTGGGCAGGGTAAGATCCTTCAGTTCCTTGGAGAGATAGTTCCAGCCCTCAACGGCGGTACCATTAGTCTTATTGGTTGCATAACCGATATCGTAAGAAGCATAGAAGTCAACCTCAGTAACCTTCTGGGGAACGCCAGCAACAACCAGCTCAGCCATAACGAGCTTACCATCCTTAGCGTTGTAAACAACATAGGTGTCATTGCTCTTCAGGTTGGTGATCTTCAGGGTGCTGATGGAATAATCGGCTTTGCCGTCCAGAGCCTTATCAACATTGGTGATCGGGATATAATAATTTGCGCCATCAAAAGCACCATTAACGCCCTCAACCTTCATGGTGTCCTTGCTGACTTGAGCAGCATTGAGACCATTCAGAACGGGGGTAAAGAGGTCAGACTTAAGAACCAGCGCATAAGTCTTGGTGGTGTCAGACAGAGTAACGGTGCCAACACCAGTAGTAGAGGTGGTTACCTCACTGGGAGTAACGATTTCAATAGTTACAGCCATAGCCATGGTGCAAACCATAACAACAGCCAGTACCAGTGCGAGTACTTTTTTCATTGTGATTTCCTCCTACTATCACAATGTTTTTCGAGCATCTTTTTGCGCGGAATTGCATAGAATAAGGAAGTTAATCTTTGCATAAAGGAGCATTATCATGCCAGATAATAACACAAGCGCATATGATTATGGAGAAAGCTGGTTTTCTGTGGCTGGCGATGTGGATGATTTCATCTTTTACGGGGCAGAAGGACAGGAAAAAATATCCTCCGAGCGGTGAGCGCCCGGAGAATTTTTTTCGAAAGTGGTGTAGAATTGGTGTAAATTTTCGCTCATTCTTCCGGCGCCAAATTGCCCAGCCGCAGCCGGTGCGGTTCCATCATCTGGCAGCCGATGCGATACTGCTGCCAACCGCCGGAGTGGGCAAAAAGCCCATGATCATCGCTTCCGCTGGTGATGAGCAGTCCTTTTTTTTCGCAAAAGAGCGCCGTCTGCGTGGCAAAAATTTTGCTATGCGTGGGATAATAGGCCTCGATACCGCCCAGTCCCAGCGCGCACAGCTCATTAAAAGTGGTGTATAAACTGGCTAGTTCCATCCCGGAAAAATAATTGCCCGGATGGGCCAGCACAGCGGCACCGCCGGCCTCCCGGATGGCGGTGATGACCTCGGCGGCCTGCGGAAAGGGGTAGGCGGTGTAATCCAGGCCATAGCGGGCATACAGGGGCATTCCCTCGCTCAGGGTCTGGGTCACACCTTTTTCCTGTAGATAGTGCAGCCCGGCCCAGCCGCCTTTTTGCGGGTCGTAGTGGTAATCCCGGTACTCCTCCACACTCAGCTGCGGGTATTCCGGGGCCATTTTTTCGATGAGGTCCACGCTCATTTGCAGCAGCAGCTCCCGGCTGCGGTGGGCAATGGCGGCCAGCTGCGGCGTGGGGGTAAAGTCATACCCCAGGATATGCAGGTGATACCCCTGCCAGCGGCAGTCGAATTCCGCCCCGCGGATGGATTGTACCCCCAGGTCCTCACAGGCGGCCGCAAAGCGCTCGCAGCCCAGCCAACTGTTGTGGTCGCACAGGGCGGCCAAGCCTACGCCGCTATCCCGGCAAGCCAGCGCGGCCTGTTCCGGGGTTTGGGCGCCATCGGAAAAATAACTGTGAATATGCAGATCGACAAACATGGTCGGATTCTCCTTCGCGGTAATGGGTTTCCAACAGTGTACCATTTGGGGCGCAAAAAGGCAAGCCGCGGGCAGCTTTTGACAGGGGTTCATCATTTTGTACCAAAACACCGACAAAATGTATGCTATCTGTAAAATCGTACAAACCGGGTGTAAATCACTTGCCCGCTTTAGGGGGAAATGCTATAATAAAAGCTGGGTAAAAAGGGGGATTTTCCTCCGCCCGATGGCTGTTATCCCTTGCACAAAGGAGAGGATGCAAAGACCATGAACAGGATCACAAAATCGAAGGAAATGCCGGTTTATCTGTTCCACCAGGGTACCAACGCACACGCGTGGGAGCTGCTGGGGGCCCACCGGCAGCTAAATGGAAAAACCACCTTCTGCACCTGGGCGCCACATGCGGCGGCCATCAGTGTGGTGGGGGATTTTAATGGCTGGGACGCGGCTGCCAACCCCATGACCCGCCTGAATGAGCAGGGCCTGTGGGGCGCCACGGTAGAGCTGACCCATGACTATGATTGCTACAAATACCAGATTACCACGGCGAATGGGCGCACGCTGTATAAAGCGGACCCATTTGCTTTCCATACCCAGACTCCGCCAGAGAACGCCAGCAAGATCTACCGGCTGGCGGGTTACCGCTGGCACGATGCCGAATGGATGACGGAGCGGGCCGCACAGGATGCCCGCAGCCTGCCGGTGAATATCTACGAGCTGCATATCGGTTCCTGGCGGCGCAATGCCGATGGGAACTATTACTCCTACCTGCAATTGGCGGAGGAGCTGCCCACCTACCTGACCGAAATGGGCTACACCCATGTGGAGCTGCTGCCCCCCACCGAGCACCCCTATGATGGCTCCTGGGGCTACCAGGTGACAGGCTACTACGCCCCCAGCAGCCGCTACGGCACCCCGCACGACTTTATGGCATTGGTGGATGCCCTGCATGAGGCCGGCATCGGTGTCATCATGGATTGGGTACCGGCGCATTTCCCCAAGGATGAGTTTGGCCTGTACGAATACGATGGCGCGTGCTGCTACGAATACAGCGACCCCGCCAAGTGGGAGCACAAGGACTGGGGCACCCGGGTCTTTGATTTCGGACGCACCGAGGTGCAGAGCTTCCTCACCTCCAGCGCGAACTTCTGGGCGCATACATATCACATAGACGGCATAAGAGTGGACGCTGTGGCCAGTATGCTGTATCTGGATTATGGCCGGCAGGAGGGCGAATGGCGCCCGAATATCAACGGCGGCCGGGAAAACCTGGAGGCAGTGGCCTTCCTGCGTAAGCTGAACAGCGCGGTGCTGAGCGAGCACCCCGGTTTCCTCATGATCGCGGAGGAATCCACCGCGTGGCCGCTGGTTACCCGCCCGCCGGAGATCGGCGGCTTGGGCTTCAACTTTAAGTGGAACATGGGCTGGATGAACGATACCCTGTTCTACACCTCGCTGGACCCCTACTTCCGCAGCTACAATCACGATAAGCTCACCTTCAGCATGATGTACGCCTTCAGTGAGAACTTTGTGCTGCCCATCTCCCATGATGAGGTGGTGCACGGCAAGGGCTCGCTGCTGAATAAAATGCCCGGGGACTATAACCAGAAATTCGCGGGGCTGCGCACCTTTATGGGCTATATGATGACCCACCCCGGCAAAAAGCTGCTCTTTATGGGCTGTGAGTTCGGCCAGTTTATTGAATGGGACTACCATAAGCAGCTGGACTGGATGCTGCTGGATTACGAGAGCCACCGCAAAACGAAGGATTACATCCGGGCGCTGAACCACTACTACCTGGCTCACCCGGCCCTGTGGCAGGTGGAGGATAACTGGGATGGCTTCCGCTGGCTGAATGCCGATGACAACACACGCAGCGTCATCACCTATTACCGCGCCGATGAAAAGGGCAAAAAATCACTGGTGCTGTGCAACTTTGCCGCCAGCCGGTGGGAGGACTACCGTATGGGCGTACCGGAGGCCGGTACCTACCGGGTGGCCCTGTGCAGCGAGGAAGAGCAGTATGGCGGCGCGGGATTTGACCGGGAAACGCTGTACCACAGCGAGGAACAACCGCTGGGCCAATGGGCACACAGCATCACGCTGGATGTGCCGCCGCTCAGCTGCATGATACTGGAACCCATCAACACCGAGAAGGAGTGACATCAGATGTTCATGAAGAAAGAATGGGTGGCCATGCTGCTGGCGGGCGGCCAGGGCAGTCGGCTGTACGCCCTTACCAAAAAGCTGGCCAAGCCCGCGGTGCCCTTTGGCGGCAAATACCGCATCATCGATTTCCCCCTTTCCAACTGTGTCAATTCCGGCATAGATACTGTGGGCGTACTGACTCAGTACCAGCCGCTGGTGCTCAATGAATACCTGGGCAACGGCCAGCCGTGGGATTTGGACCGGCTGAACGGCGGCGTATTTGTACTGCCCCCCTACCAGAAGAGCAGCGGCAGCGACTGGTACACCGGCACCGCCAATGCCATCTGCCAGAATATACCCTTTATCGAGCGTTACGACCCCGAATATGTCCTCATCCTCTCCGGTGATCACATCTACAAGATGGACTACACCAAGATGCTGGATCACCACAAAAAGATGGGCGCGGACTGCACCATCGCGGTTTTTGAAGTGCCGATGGAGGAAGCCTCCCGCTTTGGTATTATGAATACCCGCGAGGATACCACCATCTACGAGTTTGAGGAAAAGCCCAAGAAACCCAAGAGCAACATGGCCTCGATGGGTGTCTATATCTTTACCTGGAAAAAGCTGCGGGAATACCTGCTGGCCGATGACGCCGACCCCGCTTCGGAAAAAGACTTTGGCAAGAACATTATCCCCAAGATGTTGGCGGCAGGCGAAAAGCTAGTGGCTTATTCCTTCGAGGGCTACTGGAAGGATGTCGGCACCATCGATAGCCTGTGGGAGGCCAATATGGACCTGTTGGATCCCAAGGTGCCGATGGATCTTTACGACCCCAGCTGGAAGATTTACAGCCGCAACCCCTGCATGCCGCCGCACTACATTGCGCCAGGCGCCAAGGTACAGAACTCGATGGTCTCTGAGGGCTGCGAGATCGCCGGCCATGTGGATTTCTCCATTCTGTTCTCCGGTGTTCATGTGGCTAAAAACGCCGTGGTGGATTCCAGCATCCTAATGCCGGGCGCCGTGGTGGAAGAGGGCGCCGAAGTGCACTTTGCCATTGTGGCGGAAAACGCGGTGATCCGCCGGGGCGCCTATGTGGGCGAACGCCCGGAACTGATGGCCGATAAAGACCAGTGGGGTGTTACCGTCATTGGTGCCGGGGTCACCGTTGGGGTTGGAGCTATTGTACCCGCCCGCGGCATGGTAGAAGAAGATGTAGGGGAGGTGCTGTAACATGGCCAATAACAAAATGACGGGCATTATCTTTTCCAATTCGCACGATGACGCCTTGGGTGGCCTGACCGCGCGACGCTCCATGGGCTCAGTGCCCTTTGCCAGCCGTTACCGCCTCATCGACCTGGTCCTTTCCCGCATGTCCCACGCCGGGGTGGATTCTGTCGCCCTGGTCATGCAGAACAACTATCACTCTCTGATGGAACACATCGGCTCCGGTAAGGAGTGGGATCTTTCCCGCAAGCGGGGCGGTATCGCCTATTTCCCGCCCTATTCCTCCGCCGGCAGCGCCGGTTACAGCCGCGGTACGCTGGAATCAATGACCGGGCTTTTGGGTTATCTGCAAAGCTCCAGCGCCGATTACATCGCCGTTTCGGATTGCGATGTCATCTGCGGTGTCGATCTTTCCGATGTCTTGGAGTATCACATTGCGCATAAAGCAGGCATTACCCTTATCTGCACGGAGCACGGACACAGCTCGGTCATGGTTTCCGCCGGAGAGGACGGCCGCCTGCTGGAAGCCACCCGCGGCGGCGAAGGCGACCTGATGTTCAATAATATGTATATCGTCAACCGGGAACTGCTCATTCAGCTGGTGACCGAAGCTGCCAGCCTGAATCAGTATTCCTTTGTGGATACCTGCCTGATCCAAAAAGGGCGGGAATTGCCCATCTACTGCTATCGGTATGACGGCTTTTGCCGGGCGGCCAACAGCATGCAGGCCTACTTTGAGATCTCGATGCGTCTGCTGGACCCCGCGGTGCGTAGCACTCTGTTCCCCATGGATCGTCCCGTTTACACCCGCGTGCAGGATGAGGTCCCGGTGAAATACGGTCTTTCCGCCGCCGTTTCCAATTCTCTTGTGGCCGATGGCTGCATCATCGAGGGCCGGGTGGAAAATTGCATTGTATTCCGTGGGGCCCGCATCGGGCATGGCGCGGTGGTGAAAAATTCCATCATCATGCAGGGCTGTTACATTGGCAATGGTGCCGACTTGGATTACTGCATCTGTGATAAGGGCGTGCTGGTGGCCGATAATCGTCGCCTGGCAGGTTATGCCAGCTATCCGCTGTACCTCCCGCGGGATACCAGAGTGTAATCCCTCTACTATATTATATGTAATAAGGAGAGTCTGCAATGAAAATTCTGTTTGCGTGCAGCGAATGCAGCCCCTTTGCCGCCTCCGGCGGGCTGACCCTGCTGCTTTCGCAATATCTGTTCCCCGCGGTGGAGCAGGCCTATTTAGGCCGATGTGGCAGGTTCCCTGCCGGCCGCCCTGCAAAAGGAGGGCGCCGAGTGCCGGGTCATTATGCCGCTTTACGGCAGCATCGGCCTGCAGTGGCGCGCCAATATGACCTTCCTTACCAGCTTTGGGGTGCCGCTTTCCTGGCGGGTGGCGCACTGCGGTGTCTTTACCATGCAGTATGGCGGCGTACAGTATTACTTCCTGGATAACGAACAGTACTTCAAGCGGGAGGGCGGCATCTACGGCTACTTTGATGAGGCCGAGCGCTTTGCGTTTTTCTCTAAGGCTGTGCTGGAGACCCTAACCCACATTGATTATGAGCCGGATGTCATCCACTGCAATGACTGGCAGACCGCTCTTATCCCGGTTTACCTCAATGTATTCTATCGTGAGGTCCCAAAGCTCTCCCGCACCCATACCGTCTTTACCATTCACAATATCCAGTATCAGGGGCAGTTTGGGCTGGATGTAGCCGGGGATGTATGCGGCCTGCCGGATTGGGCCATCGGTAAGGTGGAATACCATGGCGACCTGAATATGATGAAAGGCGCCCTGGAGGAGTGCGAGCGCATCTCCACCGTAAGCCCCACCTATGCCAAAGAGATCCTTGACCCCTATTTTGGGCACGGGCTGGATGAGATCCTGCGGCAGAAGGAGTGGAAGCTGTGCGGCATCCTCAATGGCATTGATACCGTTGGCTACAATCCCTCCAGGGATCACGCCCTGGCCGCCAATTTCTCGGCGAGAAAGCCGGAGGGCAAGGCCCTGTGCAAGGCTGCCCTGCAGCAGCAGATGCACCTGCCGGAAGAACCCGATACCCCCATCCTGGCCATGGTAAGCCGCCTGGTGAGCCACAAGGGCTTTGACCTGGTGCGCTACGCCATGGAGAATATGCTGCGCATGGGGATGCAGGTCGTCATACTGGGCAGCGGCGAGCAGCAGTATGAGGATTTTTTCCACGAGATGCAGCGGCGGCACCCGCAGCAGGTGGCCTTTACCTGCGGGTTTATGCCCACCCTTTCCCGGCAGATTTACGCCGGAGCCGATTTCTTCCTGATGCCCAGCCAAAGCGAGCCCTGCGGCCTGGCCCAGATGATCGCCCTGCGGTATGGCACCATCCCCATTGTGCGCAGCACCGGCGGCCTGGCGGATTCCATCATCGACTGGGATACCCCCGGCGGCGGCTGCGGCTTCACCTTCCAGAGCTACAATGCCGATGATATGCTGGGGGCCGTGCGGCGGGCCATGGGGCTGTATCACAGCGAATACCGCGCCGAAATGCTGCCCCGCGCCCTCAAGTGCGATTTCAGCTGGCGGCGCAGCGCCAAGCAGTACATGTCCATGTATTTGGGCATATAATAAAAAACAAGCCCCTGCGGATGGAAAAATCCAGGGGGCTTGTCTTTTTTTGTCGATTATGTTACCATAACCATGGTGCGACCAACACGGCCGGCGGTTGTTTTCCCCGTTCCTTTGTGAAGGGGGTGATGCGTATGGTTACATACGAGGCGCTTTTTGCGTTCTGTTTAGTAATTATTAGCATCATTGCTTTATTTCAAGGCAATAAAAAATAACCGCCCACTCTACCAAAGTAACGGTTATTTTTAACTAAAACTTTCGGGGAGACAACCGCTGTCCGGTCGCACCCTTCGTTTATATAGTAGCATTTTCCCTCTGCAATGTCAACCCTGCCCCGTATAAGGCGGGCCGCGGCGGGAAAAATTACACTGATTACAATTTCGTAACCGATTTGTGTATCTCTGGCATACACATCTGTATATGGTTGGAGGAATTCACGGATTATTTACAAATTTTCGCCCTAAATATTGCAAAAAGGGGTTGCAATTGGTTACAATATGTAATACAATGACTATGGTAAGCGGCGGTGGAGACGCCGCACACCACACCAAAATAATTTTAGGAGGAAATCACAATGAAAAAAGTACTCGCACTGGTACTGGCTGTCATCATGGTTTGCACCATGGCTATGGCTGTTACTATTGGTGGCACTGTAGTTGTATCTCCCACTACTACTCCCACTGGCTTTGAGGGTATGACCCTCACTACTGTTGCTCCTGGCTCTAGCATCCTCTTCACTGTTGGTGATCTGTTTGGTGATAACTATGCCAAGAACTCCAAGAATGAGTTCGTTCCTGCCAGCAACAAGGTTACCGTAACCTATTCCAAGGGTGCTGAACTGGTTGCTTCCCAGGGTTGGGCCAAGGATGATCATGGCACTTACTACTATGTTATCACTCTGAAGGATAGCACTGCTACCAAGGATGGCAAGCTGGATTTCGCTATCGAGAAGATCGTTTCTAAAGCTACCGGCTTTGTTGCAAACGAGTATAAACCCGCTAGCGGCAAGAAGTATCTCATTATGGATGATGTGTCTCTGACCCTGGATGTTGGCTACAACGCCAAGGATGTTGTTATCACCGCTGATGGTCTGTTTGAGATTGGTGATAACTATGAGACTGGCACCATCTACACCGTAAAGAAGGGCACTGATGCCGAGGGTAAGGATGTTACCACTGGTAAGGTTAGTGCTGCTGGTGTTGCTTCCGGCTTCAAGAAGCTGGATCTGGTTGTAACCGCTGGTTCCACCTATATGGTGAAGGCTGCTCCTTCTGCTGCTGATGTTCAGAAGGTTCTGGATGACAACAAGATCATCGCTGATAATGTAAAGGCTCGCTATGTTCCCATTGGTGCTTCCAATGTTCAGATGGATGCAGTTATCGAGCATGCTACTTCCGCTTGGAATGTTTACACCATTGATGCTAACGGCAAGGTTGCCAAGGTTACTGCTGTTCTTGATGACGGCGTTCTGACCTTCAAGACCCCCACTGCTGCTGTTGTTGTTATCAACGGCACTCTGCCTGTAACTGCCGCTACCACCGAGACCGGCACCACCACCAACCCCGGC
>ERZ779840.3438-NODE-3438-length-12482-cov-90.895389_pt1 | contig 12482 bp, 7 predicted proteins | sample MGYA00511561_ERZ779840 | MGnify/ENA primary metagenome ERZ779840 (study PRJEB29588, sample SAMEA2162036) | human gut metagenome | biome: human gut; feature: human-associated habitat; material: faeces | place: Denmark | collected 2008/2010 ...
CGACAAGCCCATTGGCAGAATTAAGTATGCACTAAATTAATTCCGCCAACAGGTTTAGTAACTTCTTACAGGTGAATACTTGAATTCAAATCGTGGAGAAGTGAATAGACAGTATTACCCGACAGAGCAACTATGACAACGTAACGCCTTTACAAAAAAGTCGGTACACGAAACCCATAGACTAATTGTCTTGACCTAAAAGAGATTGGAATTTTCAGGACTGCCTATCACTTAGATAGAAGTCCAAGGTCTGCTGAAATACATAATTCAAAAATTGAAATTGCTTGACTGCAAATTTAGTAACTTTGCTTGACAAATTAACGAGAAAGAAGAGAAAATGAAAACCGACCGCATAACATCACCTATACGCAAGCAGGGCTTTCGTGCTTCGTAGGACAGTTAAGTGGTAAATTTAAAGTTCAGTTCTTCGTAGGAAGTTCAGTGGTTAAAATCCCTGCCTGCGTATAGCTGAGAACCGTTATTTGATGATGAGGGCTATTCATATAAATGTAGGTTAAATTTTTCTGACCATTTCAAACTGTTGTCCTTTTGGGGTAAGTCCTAATGATGACAAGAAACCAGTGACTGATTCACAATCGCAATCAACATTAGTAAATTTGAGTACATCGCTTTGAAAATGACTGACAGCACTTTTAAGCAAGGACTTACCTATTCCTTTACGCCGGTAATCTTTTGCAACTGCGAGGGATGAAATATCGCCTGATGCCGGTTCAAAGATAACAAATCCGACAAGTTCTTCTCTTTCATAAGCTCCCAATATGTCCAAATTGTCGATTCCGCGTTCCAGTGAAGCCCTGTCATTTTGCCATGAAGGATGAAAATCGAACCAGGCCGTTTGGTTAAGGCAGTTTTTTAAATCCGATGGGAGTATGCGACATGCGGTATGGTTTACTTGCAATACAGGAACAATATCGCTCAGTTTGGCAGAGTAGTAGTTGAAATTTCTCTGTGTTTCAAAGCCTAATTTGCGATATATTTTTATTGCTTTGTGATTGTGTTGCAAAACTTCCAGTACATATTGCCGAACTCCTTGTTGATATATCAATTCGAGGCTGAAAGTGAATATTTTTTGGGTTAGGTGTAATCCCCGGAATGAAGGTACGGTTCCCGTCCCTGTGTCATAGGCCGTCAAGATGTTGTTGTACATGCCTGTTCCGTTAAACACAAAAGAAATCAGCCGTCCTTCGAAAAATGCTCCGAAAGATAGTTGTGGATTGTATCCTCGTCGGTCGAGCATGCGTCGCAATTCATCCGCATTCAAAGAGAAATCATAATCTTTGAATGCGGATGAGAATGCCGCATACAAATCTTTGAAAGAAACGGACTCTAAAGAATGAATGATGATTCCCATATCGGACGGTGTTATGTGTTTGGATTTTTATCACTATTCTCTACGGTTAAACCGTGCTGTTTGAGAAAGCTGAGCTTATCCCAATAACCTCTTTGGAAAACGATTTTATCGTTTTGCACATGGAAGAATCCGCATCCTCGCAACCCGAGCGGATCTTTCCATTCCATGATAGCCCATTCTCCATCCTCGAATATATGCTCAACAATACAAACCATTTTTGAGGTTGCAAATTCATTTACAAACATTTTATGGATAGCTGTTTTTCCTATAACCGGGGTGTTTGCGACTTGATGGTTTATGGCATCCTGAGCGTATAAGTTTGCCAAAGCGACTGCATCGGCGGCGTTGAAGCAGTCAATCCATTCTTGTAGTATCTCTTTTGGCGTCATATTTTTCGTATCTTTTATTCTTTAATATTTAATTGTTGCTTTTTCCTCTATAAGTTAGAATTAGACATTTTTTCTAATTCCTTTTGAAATGATCATCAAAAACAAAATTAGTATTTTTTTCTGTTTTACTGATGATTCTGTAGAAATATTCTCGTTCATATTATTGTGTCATAAGGAACGTGTCAAAAAAGCGGTTTCCACATTACAGCTTTATGGTAAAATGAGTTTAACCAACTACATAACGCAATCTGTTGTCGGTACTGTTATCTATTTCCCATTCGTATTCTATTTAGCCCCTTATTGTGGGTATGCAGCAAGTTATCTTATCGAATTCACTCTCTTTGGGAGTCAAATATGGTTGTGCAAATGGTGGCTGACAAAACATAAACAAGGTTAGTTGGAATGTTTTTGGTATAATGTTTATAAACATAAATCAAGAAAGAATAAATAAATTTAATAGAGGCTGCCCAAAAAGAAAGAAATTCTTGCAATCACTCTTCTACAGATACTTGCAGAGGGGATAAGATTTACTTTTAGACCTTTTGGATAGCCCCTATTAATATTTTATATAAAATTCATAATTTTAAATTTTTATCCCTTTCGATCGGTTTTCATCCTTAAACTGAAAACCCGGACGCCCGATAATGATATGATTGGCAATGAAATTGCCAGACGGACTTCGTTTATCCATCGGGCTGCGAATCTGCGGGACATCATCGGTTTGTTGTGGCGATATGCTCCGTACACCTTCCGCATCTGGCTTGATCTCCTGCCCGTTCTTTTCTTTTTCGGTGACTTCCTGCGCGGGCGGCGCAAGCTCCAACTGTATCTTGCGGTCAAGCGCGGCAAGTTCGGACTTCAACTGTTTCAGTTCGTCCTCTTTCTTCCACACCTTGCCCGCTATCTCCTGCAACTGCGGAACCTCCTTTTCCAGCACCTCGTTCTTCGCCTTATACTGGTCGATGATGGACGGAATCCTCTCCAATGCATTCAGGAAATTACGTGCGGCGGCTACCGGGTCAGCCATCGCCAGATGCCCGTTGTTATAGGTGTATTTGTAATTCCCTTCCACCACGAAGCGATTGTCGGTAAATTCCAGCCCCTCTTTGAGTATCCTCTCGCTGACCACCATTATCGGGAAACCGTAAATCTCCCCGACAGGCTTGTACAAACCGCCCGTCGTGGCGTTCTTGGCTATCTCCTGCAAACGCTTTCCAATAACTTTTTCGTCGGTTGAATCCACGCCGTCCACCTTGACAATATTAAGGCGACTACCTTCCTTATCAGTCTGCACAACGGAAAGAAAACGGTTCCAGTCCTCCGTCATGGCTTCGATGACAGCCGTGTTGTTGCGCAGTTCCCCCGTCTTGGCTTCCAGCTTGAACTCCGAATCGCGCTTGCCCTTGTTGAACGACTTGCGTTCCCCTTCAAGCGATGCGATACGCTTCTCCAGTTTCGCCTTGTCCAAAAGGTCGGTATTGCCGGAGAGCAACGCCATGTACTCCGAGAAGTTCATGCCCGATTTCTCGTCCATAGCCCCCTCATCGATGGTACGTGCGCCCATCGCCCCGCTTTTGAGCTGCGAGATGAACGTCTGCTTGCAGTGCAGCAGGTTGAACTTGTAGCTGTCCAACGACTTTTCCACCGCGTAGATGATGACATCCACATTGTTCCCGGCAAAACGCTTGGCAATCTCGTTGCCCGCCCTAACTCCGCGTCCGTCACGCTGTTGCAGGTCGGATGGACGATCGGGTAGGTCAAGGGCATTGCTGCCCTCTTCCCCCCTAAGAACCGTACGTGAGAGTTTCCCCTCATACGGCTCAAGCTCTTCTAAGCCTCTGCTTGTGTGCAGAGACCGGCTCAAATTACTTCTTGTTGACATTTTGTTTACGGTTAAGTTTGAAGCATTCATCATGAACCAATAACTTACATTTATTGCCGTCACGTGTTGTTTCCATCACGTTCCATGCCTTATGCGTGTTAATCGGTTCACCACATATCGGACAGACCCTTTTCTGCTTTTCCCATAGGTAAAGCAGTGATTTCCGTCCTTTGAGTGATACAAGCATATCCGCCTTGACTCTTTGATTGAGATAGAGTCTCCATTCAGGGTCAAACGGGTTTACATCTCCCTTTATCTGTTTATAGGGGATATAGGCACATGCCGAAGTCAGAGTCAACAATGTCAGTTGGTCTTCCTTACCGTTTGCTTTCTTGAACTTTGAGGCGAATGTCCAGTTATTTCCTCGAATATTATGCCAATAACGGTCTTTAATCCACCGCTTCCCCTTTTTGGAGTGGCGGCGTTTAGCCCATTGCCATAGGGAAAGGAATATCTCATGGTCAACACGATGAAATGAATCTCGGGTTGCGCCATGTCGATAATAGTTTCCCCATCCTCGGATTCTGGTGTTCAACATTCTGATTAACGACTCCTGCTTGCAACCTTTGTTGCCTTTGATTATCTTACGGATATTCTCCATAAAACGTTTCTCGGCTTCTTTGGCTGGTTTTGTCAATACTTCCTTGCCGTATTTGCGTATATTGAAACCAAGAAAATCAAAACCATCGTTCACATTTGTGATTACCGTCTTTTCTTCAGAAAGGGTCAGACCTCTCTCTGCCATAAACTCGGCGACAAGTGGCTTGATTTCTTTTTCAAGGGTCTCTCTGTTCTCGCAAGTGATGATGAAGTCATCAGCGTAACGTACAAGATTCACCATTGGGGAGTAATGTTGCCCTTTAATGGTTCTCCTCTTGTATTTCTCTGCGAGGATTTTTTGCAATCCGTCAAGCGTCATATTGGCAAGTGTCGGGGAGATTATGCCTCCTTGCGGAGTACCCTCCTCGGTCGGGAACATCTTTTTCTTGAAGATATATCCACATTTGAGCCATTTCTTAAGCATTGCCTTATCCATAGGGATATTGGCAAGGAGCCACTCATGACTGATGTGGTCAAAGCAACCTTTAATATCCCCTTCCAAAATCCATTCGGGAGAATAGCCTTTTCGGAGAATATTGTGGCATTGCTGTATCGCGTCCATGCACTTACGTTTCTTTCTGAAACCGTATGAGCGTGTATCTGCGGTTGTCTCTGACACTGGTTCCAATGCCAAGAGATACAATGCTTGCATTGCCCTATCTTTCAAGGTAGGTATTCCCAACGGTCGCATTTTGCCGTTTTTCTTCTTGATGTGAACTCTTCTCAATGGCTTCGGCTGATAGCCTCTGCGTTTGAGTTGAGACACTGCTTGCGATTTATCTTCGGGCTTTTCCCATGTTTCCATGTCAACCCCGGGAGTGTTGCCACCCCCGTTAGAAGTAACTCTTTTTACGGCTAAGGCTTTTGCGTAAAAAGAGTGGGTAAGCGTCCACTGCAAGGCTCTCACCTTGTTGTGTCTGCCTTCCTTTTGAGCCTTTACAATACGTGCTTGTAGCTTTCTAACAGCAGCCTCTGCCTTGACCCAGTCTATGCTGTCCCAAGATGTCGGCTGATTGTCAGCAGGTGCACACGATTTAGGTTTCTCGTTCATTTGCTTTCCTCCTTTGAAAAGTTCTAAAAGTTAATTGTAAAGAATTACCATTTGACTATAATCAGGTTTTGAGCCTCCCGACTAAAGTCACAGAAGTCTGCCCACTTTCGTGTCGGATAATGTAGCCCTCTGCCATACATGGCAATGGGGTCAATCCGTATCCGCTCCATTACAGAGCGGCATTCGCTTTTTCTGTTATCTTCTGCCTGCACTCCATTCGGCCTCCATTGCTTTCGGCTTACCTGCCATGTTGACATGACAGGAGAAGTACAGGTTTACCGAGTTTCGCATAGATAACAAACGGATAGGTTAGGTTCTGTCTCATCCTCCGGCGGTGCTAAAGTCCGTGTAATCCTACCATGGAGAGGATTAACCGACCGCTTCCCTTTTGGGTAGAGTGTGCCAGTATCTTACACTCTTTCGTGACATTACGAAGTTTACTAACAGTTCGCTTGCGCTAACCATACTATCCAGCCTCGCCACTCTACGGTATGATACTAACCGCACTTGACTTCCCCTCACGGTTCTGTCTTGTCTTGCGAAAGTGTACTTTGTCCCAACCGCTTAATACATATTAAGGTGCATCGGTTGGTAGGCTACCGCTGACGGAACAGCGGGTTAAATCTGATTCCCAACTCTTTGGGCAACCATTCTAACAATTATCTATGCGACTTCTCGTCGCACCCACGGCGTATCGAGATGATGGATAGCCACACACCGTTTCTGGGCGTTCACACCCGTTCCGAGCATAGAGGTAGAGCCGAACAGCACACGCACCGTCCCGGCGTTCATGGCGTCTATCACCGCCTTCCGCGCCTTGTCGGTCTTGCACTCCTGAATGAAGCGCACCTCGCTTGGCGGTATACCGTAGTCCTCCGTCAGTTTGCGCTTGATTTCCGAATAGACGTTCCACCCGTCGCCCGGCTGGTATGTCCCCAAATCAGAGAAAACGAACTGCGTGCCTTTCTGGGCGTCGTATTTTTGATAATACTCCGCGATCATCTTGGCACAGTGACTCGCTTTGTTGTCGGGATGATCTTCGTAATTCGGGTCTATCATGCGCATGTCGAGTGCCATTTTCCGGGCATAGTCCGTGGCGATGAGCATCTTCGCCTTTTCTTCCGTTTCCGAAAGCGGCAGCCTGCCCAACAAGGTGGCATCGCCCGTCTTGGCGAACTGCATCAGTTTCTGTATGAAGTCCTCCTGTTCCGGCGTGGGCGGTATATGGTGCAGTATCTCGTTCTTGGCAGGACGGTCAACGCCCACATCCTCCGCCGTGCGGTAGTCCGTGATTTCATTATAGAAGGCGGCAAGCTCCGGCACTTTGATGAAGTAGCGGAAACGCTCCTTCTGGACCACATTGTTCGTCACGTTAAATTCAAAATCCGTCGTCTTCTTGGCAAATATCGCCGCCCAAGCGTCGAAACACCTTATGTCCTGCCGTTCCAGCTCCTTCGGGCGCAGGTACTTGAACAGCAGGTACAATTCAGTCAGTGAGTTGCTGATAGTCGTGCCGGAGAGGAAGGTCGCACCCAAGTCTTTTCCTGTGCGCTCCTGTATGGTGCGTATGGCAAAGAGCATGTTAAGTGCCTTCTGGCTTCCCTCGCTGTTTCCCAATCCCGCCACACGGTCGTGGCGCGTGTTGAAAGTCAGATTCTTGAACTGGTGGCTCTCATCTATGAAGATGTGGTCGATGCCCATCTGCTTGAAATCCACCACGTCGTCCGTGCGTGACTTTATGGCGTGTTCCACCTTCTCCAGCTTCGCTTCAAGGTTGTGCTTGCGCTTCTCCAATCCTTTCAGCATCGCCCGCGACACGTTCTTTCCCTGCTGCCGTAGCACTTCGAGGTTTTCCTCCACCGTGTCAAGCTCTGCTTGCAGGATGCGCTGCTGCAATTCCGGCGACTGCGGTATCTTGCCGAACTGGTCGTGCGACATGATGACGCAATCGTAGTCGTTGTTCTTTATATTATTGAAGAAGCGCACACGGTTGGCGGTCGAAAAGTCCTTCTCCGAAGCGTACAGAATACGTGCGTTGGGATATGCCGCCTGATAGGTGGCTGCAATCTCCGCAACGTTGGCTTTCAGCCCGATAATCATCGGCTTGTGTGCCAAATTCAGACGCTTCATCTCATGCGCGGCGATGCACATTATCAGCGTCTTACCGGTTCCCACCTCGTGGTCGCAAATTCCGCCGCCGTTCTGTTTCAACATCCAGACGCAATCCATCTGTGAGGGATAGACGCTCTTGATACCCCGGCTTGCCAGCCCTTTCAGGTTGAGGTCGGGAAAGGTCTGATGGGAGCCGTCGTAGCGCGGGCGCACGAAACAGTTGAACTTGCGGTTATACATCGTCACAAGCCGCTCCTTGAACTGCGGCGACTGCTCTTCGAGCCATTCGGAGAAGCCGTTTCGTATCTCGTCAATCTTGGCGTTGGCGAGTTGTATTCCCTCGCTGTCGCGCATCTTGATGTCGTTGCCATGCTCGTCCTTGCCGATGGACTTCATCATGTCAGGGCAGGTGTTGTGCAGGGCGTGTTTTAGGAGGTGCATACCGTCATAGTTCCGGTAATACCCCTTCACCAGAAACTCGTCCGTGATTTTCATGGTGCGGTAGCCGCACACCACCGAAAACTCGTCCATGCTTGCGGAATAGGCGATTTTCACCTCCGTGTCGAACAGCCGGCTCATGTAGGCGGCATAGACACCCGTCGGAATCCAGCGTTCCCCGAAATTGAAGTCCAGATCCTCGAAGGCGATGCGCTGCGGCTCGGCATCTTTCAGAGCCTCCAACGCCTGCTTCACCTCCGGCATACGCTCATTTTCGGGATTGTCACCCATCCATGCCTCTATGCGTTCCGCTTTCTCTATGACATTTCCGGCGATGAAACGGTCTTTGATTTCGTAACCGGTCACGAGCGGATTGTAGTAGATGCGCCCTTGCAGGGCAGTGAGCAAATCCTCCGCCGTGCTGTCGGTTATCTCCCGCATATAGTCGAGATTGACCGTACCATATTTGTTGAGCGACGCAGACAGGGCTTCTTCGGGAGAGCCTACGTTGGCATGGCTCTCCACCGCGAAGGAAACAGGATGCTCGAAGATGTCCGCCTTGACGAACTTTCCGTTTTCCATCCGTTCCAGCGAAAGGATGTCGCGCCCGCCCGCATCCATCATCACTAACTTCACGTTCTGCTTGGCGTTGAGGTTGCCGTAGCGCATGACAAACTCATCGTAACAGGTATTCAGATGCTCTCGCCACGGAACATTTGCCTCGCGCCGGAGCGATTCATAACGGTACAGACGCTCGTAGGCGTCACGCAGCGACACATACAACAACGCCTTTTCCTTCTGGTATCCTTTCAGGTCGAGCGGCTGGAATGTCGCCCCGTATGGCGTGATGTCTTTCAGGTAGCCGATGTTATGACGCCCCCGGTCAGCCACCAGCGACCCTTCGCGCAGGTGCATCTCCGGCGTGCGGTGGTAGGCACGCGGAGAAAGGTCCACGACTTCCTCCTTCGGCTTTTCCGCTTCGATGTCGGGGAAAAGGAAAGTCCCCACCGCTTCCGATGGGGTATCTGTAACGGCAGGTGCGGCGACTGCCTCCGGCTGTGTTTCCTCCTGTCGTGGCTGCTCACGGGAAGTTTCCGGCACGGCTTTCACTTCCGTCTTTTCCGCCACTTGTTTCTCGTTATGCTGCCTTGCCAGTTCCCGAAGTTCTTTCCTACGCTCCGGCGTCAAACCCATCATCATTTCATAGAAACCGTTGATGGGAGGATTGGTATCCCAGTCCAGTGTGGCATAGATGTCGTCCGGGTCGGCAGGCTTGGCGGTGTTCTCCGCTTTCACCTCCTTATTCTCCATTGCGGGTTTTGCAGTTGGAGCTGTCGGTGTAACCGTGACTTTCGGTTTGGGCGGAGTGGACTTTGCCGTAACTGCCTTTTTCACCGTCTTTTTCTTTTTGGAGGTTTTCGGTTGGCTGACCTCTTCCGTCATCCCCCAGAGGTCAAGCAGGGTGAGCTGCACGCCTGCGGAATATTGCGGGCGCGGTTCTATCTCCGGCTTTTCATCTGCGGGTTGCGGCTTTTCTGTCGGAGTTTCCACCGTCTGCGCCGAGGATACTGTTTCCAATTTTATGGCAGGACGCTCTACTTTATTTTGAACGGCAACTTTTTCTTCCGTTCCTGCCTGCCGGATTGAACCCGAATACAAGCGCATGGCAAGCCTGTAATGGAAATCCTCGTCGAGCATACGGCGCAAATCCCCGGCGATGCCTGCTGCCTTGCCCTCGTGCAGATAAACCATAGCGGGCTTCCCGTAGGGGTCTGTGTCAAGTTTCGCCATCGTATGCACGATGCGTTCCGGGTGGTGGATGAAATAGGCGTTGTCGGTCAGGGCGGTTTTCGTGTCCGTCTGTATCACGGTCATCAGCCGCTCGTCCTGCGACATTTCCTTCTTGCTGAGGTTCTTTTGCAGGACAATCAGGTCACTGCCCACCTCCGTGCCCGCGTTGTCCGTGAACAGGTTGTTGGGCAGGCGTATCGCGGATACCAGATTGGCCTGACTGAACAGCTCGTTACGCACGGAGGTCTTGGTGCTATTCAATACCCCTTGCGAGGTGATGAACGCCACGATACCGCCGTCACGCACGGCATCCAGTCCTTTGAGAAAGAAATAGTTGTGGATGGTTTTCTGGGCGGAGCGTCTGCCGAAAGAGTCGCTCCGCTGAAACTCCGCGTCGAACACGGCAATGTCACCGAACGGAATGTTGGACACCGCCAAGTCGAAATAATTGTTGAACGGTCTTTCGATTTTCTCAAAACCGCAGGTGCGCATTTTCTGGTCGGGATAGAGATGCCTCAAGATTGTACCCGTGAGCAGATCCTTCTCGAAAGCCATCACATCCGCATTGGGGCTGTGCCGCAGCATGGAATCCACGAACACGCCGACACCTGCCGACGGTTCGAGCATACGGGCGGGGCGGACGCTGTAATCTGCCAGCACGTCCGCGATGGTGTCGGTTATCTCTTTGGGGGTGTAGAAAGCGGTCAGCACGGACGCTTTCAGCGAATCCACAAACCGCTTGTACTCTGTTTCGTCCTTGCTGTTCTCACGGATAAGCCTGTGCAGCTCCACCGTCGGGGCGAACAGTTCGAGGTCGGATTTCGCCCACCGGACGGCATCCGTCAGTTCCTTTGCAGGGTTGAGGATACATTTCAGACCGCCGAAACCGCAGTACCTTTGAAGTATGGCACGCTCTTCGGTTGTCGCTGTCCTATTTTCCCTGTCAAGGATGAATGCCGTCCGTATCGCCTCGATGTTGTCCCGCAGTTTCTGTTTGCGGTTAAACGCCATATTCGTCTAAGTAAAGGACGGTTGCTCCCGTCAGCTCCGTGTAGAGCAGGTCGTAATCGGAAGACAGGGCGAAATTGTCATCCGAGAGGTCATAGACGGAGAACACGTTGCCGACAAGCGGCAGCAGTTTCAGGACAAAGGCTTCACGCTTCTCTTCCGGCACTTCATCGGCAAACTCGTTTTCCACGACTTCGCGGAGGATGGCGTAACGGGAATAATGCAGCCCGCGCAGCAGCGTGTCCATCGCCAGTTCCTGCGCACCATCGGCGGGATAGCCTTCAAGCCGTGCCCTCTCATACGTTTCGGCGGCACGGTCGGCCCGTTCCCGTATGAAAGCGGTGTCGTCAGCCTGTTCAAACTTGTTCGTGCGGAGATAGTCCAGCAGGTACAGACCGTAATAGGAAAAGTCGGTCTGACCCTCGTTTTTCTTCTTGTTGTTCATTACTTTGGATTTAGCGGATTGATAATTAACGGGATAATCGGTTGGAAAAAGGAAGAAAAAGGCACTCGGTATCCCTCCGAGTGCCACCACTAAATCCAAAGTATGAGTGTAATCCGGTATCGAAGAACAATTCATTACTCTGAACAAGTGGCAAAGTTAATACTATTTCTTCCGTCCTGAAAATTTCTTGTCCTTTTTAGCCTCCGGGAACACAAAAGTCGTGTTATATTCCCCGTCAAAGGCGACAACAGCATCGAAACTCTTGCCCTGTTTGCTCTTGAACCCTTTGAGCAGCTTGGTATGCCCTTCGGTGAGCAGGTCTTTGATTTCATCGTCGGACAGGGTGCGTCCCGCTTTCAGCCGGAACACGGGCAGTCCGCACTCCGTGTTGTCGCAGCGTACCACCTTGCCGTAGAACCGCATCCTGCCCGTGCCACACTTGGGACACGCGCAGCCGGAGTCACGGCTGCCGAAGAGCTTGTCGCACGAGATCAGTTCGGAGGTTATCTCACGTGTGTACGCCTCTATCTCCTTGCGGAAGGTGTCGTCGGACAGTTCCCCGCGCTCGATACGCGCCAGCTCCTTTTCCCATTCGCCCGTCATGGCAACATCGGCGATGCGCATCGTCTTGACGACGGAATTGAGGGCAAGTCCTTTTTCGGTGGGAACAAGCGACTTCTTGCAGCGTTCCATGTAACCGCGCTTGAAAAGCGTTTCGATGATGGAGGCGCGTGTGGCGGGAGTACCGATGCCACAGTCCTTCATCGCCTGCCGCAGTGCGTCGTCCTCAATTTCCTTGCCCGCCGTTTCCATTGCCGAGAGCAGGGTGGCTTCGGTATGCAGCGGCTTGGGTTTGGTCTTTCCTTCGGTAATGGACGAGCCTTTCGGTGTCAGCGTGTCGCCTTCCTGCCAGCCGGGGATGGTAATTTCCTCTTTTTCCTCGCCATAGACGGCACGCCATCCGGTTTGCTTCACGACGCTGCCTTTTACGGTAAACTCCACTCCGGCACATTCCGCCGTGACAGTGGTCACATCCTTGACGCATTTCTCAGAGAATGCCTCGACCATGCGCCCGGCAATCATCTGATAGATGGTATTGTCCTCTTTGGAGAGGAAGAGCGGTTTCTCACCCGTGACGAGCAGGGCATGGTGGTCTGTCACCTTGCCGTCGTCCACGCTGCGGCGTGTCGGGGCGGCTTTTGCCCGCACCTTGTCTTTCCATTCGGGCTGTGTGCCGATGAAAGCGAGCAGTTTGGGAATTTCGGCAAACACGTCTTCGGGGATGTAGCGGCTTCCCGTTCTCGGATAGGTTATCAACTTCTTTTCGTAGAGTTTCTGCGCGATTTCAAGCGTCTGTTCCGCCGTGAAGCCGTGCTTGGCGTTGGCTTCTTTCT
>ERZ779840.3440-NODE-3440-length-12477-cov-2.950813_pt1 | contig 12477 bp, 10 predicted proteins | sample MGYA00511561_ERZ779840 | MGnify/ENA primary metagenome ERZ779840 (study PRJEB29588, sample SAMEA2162036) | human gut metagenome | biome: human gut; feature: human-associated habitat; material: faeces | place: Denmark | collected 2008/2010 ...
ATATGATATGGGGCTTAACTATATCATACAAGGCGATAAAATGATAGAAGATGAAAAAATTGTGGAATTGTTTTTCGAACGGTCAGAACAAGCAATACAGGAGCTTGGCAATAAGTATGGCAAAGTCTGCCGCAAACTGTCATACAACATCGTGAACAACATGCAGGACGCAGAAGAATGTGTAAACGACGCTTATCTGGGAGCGTGGAACGCGATTCCGCCGGAAAAGCCTGATCCGCTGCTGACCTACCTTTGCAAGATCGTTCGGAACATATCTCTGAAAATGTATTACAGGAAAGAAGCCGCCAGGCGAAACAGTATGTATGCAATCGCTATGGAGGAGATCGAAGCCTGCTTAGCAGCTCCGAATACAGTAGAAACCGAATTTGAAGCAAGGGAGCTGGCGCGGGTAATCGAAAGTTTTCTGGATACGCTGACCGCCGAAAATCGTGTAATCTTCATGCGGAGGTATTGGTTTTCGGACAGCTACAAGGATATAGCCAAGTTTGTAGGCCTTACAGAAAAAAATATCTCTGTCCGGCTGACGCGCATACGTCGGAAAATGAAAAAGTACTTGATCGAGAAGGAGGTGTTTATATGAACTCAAAGAAGTTTACCGAAGCTATGAGCAAAATCGATAACAAGTATGTCGGCGAAGCGCTTTTCTACAACGGAACCCGTTTGGCGAAAAAAAGCTCTAAAAGAATTGCGGCTTTAGTTGCTGCCATCATAGCCGTATTAGGCCTTTGCGGATTCGCTGCATATGAAATTGGGCTGCTTGACCCGTGGCTGCAAAAACCATCTGCCGAGCCAATAGAAACTGTTCGGAGCGCGATCGAAGGTCAGGCTGACAAGGAATATACAATTGCCCTGCGCGTTGAGAAAATAAAGGTCGATGAAGATGAAACGGCGCGTGTTAAAGCTATGTATTCCGGCAGCGAACTTGCAGAAGCAAGAGGTTGGACAGACGAATATCTTGAGGAACACTTTATTGTCGTATGGGCTAAATATTATACGGAGTACGACCATACCAAGACATTTTTAGACGACGGTTATACTGAACAGTATTTTTACCTGACCCAAGATATAAAATCCGGGAAATGGATAATTAACGATAATACATCTCCAAATCAAAGTTCAAAATAACAGAGTAAACACCATTCACAAGGACAGTTACGTTATGGCTGTCCTTATTTTGTACAACCGGGTAATAAAGCGAACGGTCATGACAAAGAAGAAAAGAGAGAAAAACTGAAAAAACTGATGTCAAACGCCGACAGAAGATAGGGGTTTACTTTATCGGTGTCGGGCAGATCTTGTAAGACACAAAAAAGTCCGAAACAATCGAGTGAACGCTCGTTTCGGACTTTTGCGTGATAATATATCCCACAGACGTTCCGCGTTACGCTTCCGGGATTTTTATAGGTTAAATATATCTGAGAATGTCCTTTTCCTTGCCGTTTTCGATGAAGATTCGGGGAACTCGCGTTCCTATGCAGCAAAGCAGTTCGTAGCTTATCGTTCCGATGAGGTCGGCTGCATGGTCGCCCGAGGAGCCGCCGAAAGTTTCGTCAGAGTAGACCGTTACCTCGTCGCCTATCTGCGCTTCCGGGATATCCGTGATGTCAACAAGGGTCTGATCCATGCAGATACGTCCGCAGACCGGAGCCGGCTTGCCGTGAATCAGTACATTCCACTGACCGGAGAGCCTGCGGTTGAAGCCGTCTGCATATCCGCAGGGGATAAGCGCGAGCCGGGTCTCGTGATCTGCCTTGAACGTCCTGCCGTAGCTTACCGTGTCGCCAGGCTTGATAGTCTTTATCTGGCTGATTACCGCCTTCATGCTGAATACGGACTTGATTCCGTCCGGGAGCGGGTATTCGGTGTTCGGGCGGTGTCCGTACATCACTATGCCTGCGCGGATAAAATCGCCGTCGAAATCCTTGTGGAACAGTATGCCGCCGCTGTTCTGGGAATGCATGGGAAGCTTCCTTGCATGGCAGATGTCCGCGAGCTTTTTGTACTGTTTCTCGGTGAACTCAACATCTTCCTTTTCGAGGGAGTCCGCAACGGAGAAGTGCGTGTATCCCGCGCGGCAGTCAAGCCCCGGAAGGGCAAGTATCTGGTCTGCTTCCTCCGCCGTTGTTATACCTACACGGCACATTCCGGTGTCGAACTTGATATGCACCGGTACCTTCAGACCAGCCTTCACAGCCGCCTCGGAAAGCTCCCTGGCGTATGGAACGCTTCCGACTGTAAATATGTAGTTCTTGTCAAGATTTTCGAAAATCAGCGGAATATCGCAGTAACCGAAAAGCAGTATATCGCCCTCGACCCCGGCCGAGGAAAGATTCTGAGCCTCCCACAGATTGGATACCGCGAAGTGCTTTACGCCGATGTGGTTCATTGCAAGCGCGCATTCCGCGTCGCCGTGACCGTAGGCGTTTGCCTTTACTATTGCGATAATATCGCGGTTTCCGGAGTATTCCCTGATGATCTCTATATTGTTTTTCAGGACGTCGAGATTGATTTCCGCCCATGCTCTGTGATAAAAATTCTTCATGTTCGCTCCTCAATGTGTTGAAATTTCAGAAAAAGTGTGGTATAATATTATAAGGAATTTATTAATGAACAACTATTGACTTCTTTTTCTGATATCGCCTTGTATATTATATTACTAATTCCCGAAAAATTCAATACCTTTTCCGGGTGATGTCATTTTTTTTGAAAAAGCAGTCGCGAAAGGCAGAATCTATGGCAGTACGCAGAAAGAGCAACTGGTATATATATTTAATAGCGTTTTGTATAACTCTTGCTATGATAATCATGGCGATATTTTCCTTCCGGGACTTTCTGTTCCCCAAGTCGCAGGAGACCGGGCTGAACCCTTTCCGATGATTTTGTGCCGGATCACAGCATGGATCTGTCGGTCATGACAATGATATCCGACGGCTCTGCGGATATGCCGTCGCTGTTCATTGCGGTGACTTACAATGCAGTCGACAACCGCCTGCTGTTTATTCCGGTTACTGACGGAATAGCGCTTGCTTCCTCCGGCAGAACGCTCCCGAACATCTATGCGGCGCAGGGCGGTCAGGGGGTTGCCGCTGCAGTGTCCGACGCACTTGGTATAAAGTTTGACGGCTACGTGAAGTTCGACCGCGCGACCCTCACCGGGCTGATAGCGACCTATGGAAACGTGGAGTACAACGTTGCGAAAACGCTCCTCATCACCGACGGAACTGAAGTCGAGGCGATAAACTCCGGCGACCAGATCTTTACAGCTGAAAAGGTGTTCCGTTATATAATGTTCGCGGATTTCGGCGAGGACGAGTCCTACAGATTCAATATGATCGGTTCCCTGCTGATAGAGCTTGTGAACCAGAATGTTTCCTACATTGACGGCTCTCTGCTCACCGCATACGCCGAGGATATCCTCAACGCGGAGACTGACCTCACGTCTGATATTCTTTCTGCGCGCAAGGCGGCAATGCTGAACACTGTAAAGTACGGCATCAACCCCGCCGATTACTACGTACTCTACGGCGTGTACGGCGACGACGGAAGCTTCACCGTATCGGATAACTCCATCACGACAATTCAGCAGAAGTCCGGTCAGAACGAGGAATAACAGGAGGCACGGCATGGAAGAAAGAATACAGCGCACGATGAAAGCGCTGGAGCGCAACAAAATCAAGCCCTACTACGTGGAAACGCGCGAGCAGCTCTACGACCTGGTTCGGGAACTTGTAAAAAACGATAAGCTGATAACCGCCGGAGGCTCCATGACACTTGAAGAAAGCGGCGTGAAAGAGCTGCTCATGACGGAATTCAAGGGCGTGTACCTTGACCGCTCTGAGGGAAAGACCCCTGAGGAGGTAGAGGACATACTGCACAAGGCGTTTGTTTCTGATACATTTTTCGCAAGCAGCAACGCGGTCACGGAGGACGGCGCGCTGTACAATGTCGACGGCAGGGGAAACCGCGTCGCGGCAATGATCTACGGACCGGCTCAGGTAGTGCTGATCGTCGGAACCAACAAGATAGTGAAGGATATGGGAGAGGCGGTCTGTCGGGTGGAGCAGGTGGCTGCTCCGATGAACACGAAGCGGCTGAACTGCAAGACCCCGTGCGAGGTAACGGGCGCCTGCTCGCACTGCCGCAGCGAGGGCAGAATATGCTGCTCGTTCGTAAGGCTGGAGCAGCAGCGCGTCCCCGACCGAATAAAAGTAATCATCGTCAATGAGAGTCTGGGATACTGAGCCAGGCTGCTGAGACGCAAAGAAAGGATACATAATTATGGCAATTTTAAAGCTTAAAGCGCCCTGCAAGGACTACATCTGGGGCGGCAACAGACTTCGTGAGGAATACGGCAAGCAGCTCGATTCCGACAGAATTGCGGAAAGCTGGGAGCTTTCCTGCCACAAGGACGGTCAGAGCGTTATCACCGGCGGCGAGTTCGATGGAAAGACCCTTTCCGACTACATAGCGGAAAAGGGTAAGGGTGTCCTCGGCAAGAACTGCGGCCGTTTTGAGTACTTTCCGGTGCTGATAAAGCTCATCGACGCGAAGGACAACCTCTCCGTTCAGGTACACCCCTCAAATGAGTACGCACTGCGTGTAGAGGGCGAGTACGGCAAGACCGAAATGTGGTACATCGTTGACTGCGACCCCGGCGCGGAGCTTCTCTACGGCTTCAAGCACGAGATAAGCAAGGAGGAGTTCGCGGAGCGCATCGCGAACAATACTCTGCTTGAAGTTACAAACAACGTTCCGGTGCACAAGGGCGACGTGTTCTTTATTGAGAGCGGAACTCTGCATGCAATAGGCAAGGGAATCCTCATTGCTGAGATCCAGCAGAATTCCAACACCACCTACCGTATCTACGACTACGGCAGAGTTGGCAAGGACGGCAAGCCCCGTGAACTCCACGTTGAGAAGGCGAAAGAAGTCACCAACCTTGTGCCTCCGAAGTACCCGACCACCGCTCAGGGCGCTCCCACAGCCATCGAGGGCGGCAAGGAGACGCTGCTGCGCTCCTGCGAGTATTTCAATGTGAACAAGCTGGAGCTTGACGGCACCACAAAGCTCACAGCGGGCGAAGGCTCGTTCAATTCCCTGCTCGTGCTCGACGGAGCATTTGAGATCGCGGCAGGCTCTGAGAAGGCCTCCGCAAAGAAGGGCGACAGCCTGTTCATCACCGCCGGCACTGGCGAGTACACCGTAACCGGTAAGGGAACAATTATTCTCACCGACATCATCTGAACCTGACAGGAGGCGCAGCATGGCAAACATGGAGAGACACCTCGGCATAGACATCGGCGGAACCAACATAGCATGCGGAATCGTGAATGAAAACTGCGAGATAGTCGCACGCTCCAAAGTCAAGACCAACTCACCGAGACCCTACGCGGAGATACTCGCGGACATAATCCGCGCCGCGGAGCTTGCCTGCGCTGAAGCGGGAATAACTTCGCAGCAGCTTGCTTCCATCGGTATCGGCTGCCCGGGAACCTGTAACCAGGCGACCGGCGTGGTGGAATACTCGAACAACCTCGGATTCGTAAATGCTCCGCTGCGTACCGATATTGAATCCAAGTTCAGCGTCCCCACATACCTCGGCAACGACGCGGACGCGGCAGCCTACGGCGAGTACTGCGCAGGAGCAGCAAAGGGCGCGGGAAGCGCGGTAGTGATCACGCTCGGAACAGGCGTAGGCTCTGGTATCATCATTGACGGGAAAATCTACAGCGGCTCGAATTTTGCGGGCGGCGAGATAGGTCATACGGTCATCGAGGTGGACGGCAGACCCTGCACCTGCGGCCGCAAGGGTTGTTTTGAAGCATATTCCTCCGCGACCGGGCTTGTGAATACTACGCGCGAGTATGCCGAGAAGTTCCCGGACAGCCTCATGGCAGAATTAATAAAGAATGAAGGAAAGGTCAGCGCCCGGACTGCTTACATAGCTATGAAGCAGGGCGACGAAGCCGGAAAGCTCGTCACGGACCTTTATGTGAAGTACCTCGCGGTGGGGATAACGAACGTTATCAACATTTTCCAGCCGGATATACTCTGTATCGGCGGGGGAGTCTGCAACGAGGGCGACACGCTGCTCGTTCCGCTGAAAAAGGCGGTCGCAGAGCAGGTTTATTCCAAGAGAAGCGCTAAAAATACCGAGATCGTGATTTGCTCCCTCGGTAATGACGCAGGCATAATCGGAGCCGCAATGCTCCACCGTTCCTGCAAATAAATTTCGTGACCCGGAATCCGGGCGGAAAGGAAAAATCATGAGAAGTGATCTTATTAAAGAAGGAGTAGAGAAAACTCCTCACAGAGCGATACTCAAGGCTCTGGGCGTAACTGACAGCGAAATGCACAGACCGTTCATCGCGGTTGTCTGTGCTGCCAGCGACTACGTTCCTGGACATATGCACCTGCACGAGATCTCACGCGCAGTAAAGGACGGTATCAGAAATGCGGGCGGCGTTCCGTTTGAGTTCTTCACCATCGGCGTATGCGACGGTCTCGCAATGAACCACAAGGGCATGAGATATTCCCTCGCTTCCAGAGAGCTCATCGCTGACTCCATCGAGGTAATGCTGACCGCTCACCCGCTGGACGGCGTTGTATTCATTCCGAACTGCGACAAGATAGTACCCGGAATGGTGCTTGCAGCGGCAAGAATGAACCTCCCGGCTATCTTCTGCAGCGGCGGTCCTATGAACCCCGGCTGCGTACAGGGCAAGCGCGTAGGCTATTCTGAGATCTACGAGGCTATCGGTCAGTATTCCAACGGCGAGATCGGCGACGATGTTATCAAGGATTTCGAAGATAACGCATGCCCCACCTGCGGAAGCTGCTCCGGCATGTACACCGCAAACTCCATGAACTGCCTGACCGAGGCTATGGGTCTTGCTCTCCCGACCGCCGGAACCGAGCCTGCTGTAAACTCCGCACGCCGCAGACTTGCAAAGGAGTCCGGCGAGCGCGCTGTTGAGCTTGTAAAGCAGAATATCCGTCCGCTCGATATCCTCACCAAGAAGAACATGCTGAACGCTCTCGCAACCGATATGGCGATCGGCGCTTCCTCCAACACCGTACTTCACCTGCTTGCTATCGCACACGAAGCTAAGGTCGACATCTCCCTCGACGACATCGACCAGATGAGCAGAAAGACCCCGCAGCTTGCAAAGCTGAACCCTGCTTCCAGCGTGTTCATCACTGACCTTAACGCGGTAGGCGGAATCCAGACTGTGATCCGCGAGCTGTCAAAGGGCGGCCACGTAAACACTGATGTACTGACCGTTTCCGGTACTCAGGCTGACCGTATCGCAAAGGCAAAGGACGCAGACGGCGTTATAGTTCACAAAATCGACTCCCCGATACGCAAGGACGGCGGTATCGCTATCCTGAGCGGCAACCTTGCAGAGCATGGTTCCGTAGTTAAGCAGGGCGCAGTAAAGCCCGAGATGATGGACTTCACCGGTACGGCGCGCGTATTCAACGGCGAACAGGCAGCATGCGACGCTATCCTCGGCGGCGACATCAAGGCAGGCGACGTTGTAGTAATTCGCTACGAAGGTCCGAAGGGCGGTCCCGGAATGCCTGAGATGCTGGCTCCGACTGCGGCGATCGTTGGTAAGGGTCTTGACGAAAACGTTGCGCTCATCACAGATGGACGCTTCTCCGGCGCTTCCAGAGGCGCGGCTATCGGACACGTTTCCCCTGAGGCCGCCGAGGGCGGTCTGATCGCATTCGTTGAGGACGGCGATAAGATCCACATTGACATTCCGAACCGCAGCATTACTCTGCTTGTTGACGACGCAGAGATCGCAAAGCGCAAGGAGAAGGGCATTCTTCCTCCGAAGGAGCTTGAAGGCTACCTCAAGAGATACGCGAAGATGGTTACTTCCTCCAATACCGGCGCAGTATTCGCTGACTAATAATTACAGCCCCGTCAGAAATGGCGGGGCTTGTTCTATTTCCGGACAGACAGGAATACATTGTAGCATGATAGAGTTGAAGCTGAAGCGGACGGCGCTCCGCTGGGATTTTTCGTTTTTTGCCGTGCTTGCTGTGTTTTTCATTTGGGATTATTCCGGGTTTGGTTTCGCCGCGCTTGGGATATGCACCGCTCACGAGCTTGCCCACCTTGCCGTAATGCGGCTCTGTGGAATGTCGCCCGACAGCCTGACATTCTACGGAGCCGGGATACGCCTGAGCGCCAGCGCCGTGGAAAGCGCTCCGCCGGGAGTTCAGGCGGCAATCTACGCTGCGGGGTGCGCGATGAATTTCCTGCTCGGCGGAGTTTTCCTCGCGGCAGGAGAGGGGCGAATAGCCGCGGTCAGCTTTGCGGCCGGAGCGTTCAATCTGCTCCCGCTCGGGGAGTTCGACGGACGCCGCCTGCTGAAACTACTGCTGATATCCCGTGCGGCCCCCGAAAATGTAGATACGGCGCTCAGAATCTGCGGAATTATTTCCGCGGTAATAGCCGGAGCGGTGCTTTTCAAAGCCGGGGGAGCGAGTCCTACTTTCTTTATCACGGCGGCGTATCTGGTGATTCTTTCAGCAAAAAAGCTGTAAAAACTTGCAAAAACAGCTTGACAATTGGATATTTTTACTGTATAATAAGAAAAGCAAATGTCCGGTACCTTACAACTATATATTTGGCTATGGAGGAAAATTATATGAGATATGAAATCAAAGGCGAGCCGCTGCCTGTCGTAATCGTTTATCTTGAGGCTGGCGAGTCCATCAAGTGCGAGAAGGGCGCAATGTCCTGGATGACTCCCAACATGAAGATGGAAACCGGTGCAGGAGGCGTTGGAAAGGCGTTCAGCAGAATGTTCTCCGGCGAGTCCATTTTCCAGAATACATACACCGCTGTCGGCGGTCAGGGAATGATCGCGTTTGCGTCCAGCTTCCCCGGTTCCATCATTCCTATTGATGTAAGCAAGGGCGATTTTATCGTTCAGAAGTCCGGCTACCTGGCTTCCGAGCCTTCCGTTGAGCTTTCCATCGCGTTCCAGAAGAAGCTCGGCGCTGGATTCTTCGGCGGCGAGGGCTTTATCATGCAGAAGCTTCATGGAACTGGTATGGCGTTCGTCGAAATCGACGGCTACGTTGTTGAGTACGAGCTGCAGGCAGGTCAGCAGATGCTTATTGACACCGGTTATCTGGCTGCTATGTCAGGCTCCTGCACAATTGATATCCAGACCGTAAAGGGTATCGGTAACGTACTGTTCGGCGGCGAAGGTCTGTTCAATACTGTTGTTACTGGTCCTGGCAAGATCTACCTCCAGACAATGCCTATCAGCAATGTTGCGGGCGCGATCGCTTCTGTTATGCCCAAGAGCAATTGATTTTTCCGGCATATTGGGGCGGTGCAGTTATGCACCGCCTTTTTTGTACAGTTTCTTAATATAATATTACATTTCTGTAACAGTTATTGACAAATAATATCAAAAATGATATACTGTTATGTGAAAATGATATATTGTTATCTTTGGAAAAAGTGCAACCTTAACCATATTACGACTGTTTTATTGGTAGAAAGCTAAAGGGGGTGACAGCATGGAAGAAAACGAGAAGCCAAGAAAACGCAGGGTGATGATCCACGTCAAGGATCTCCGTAAGGAGTACACGCTTGAAGGCGGGGAATCCGTAGTTGCGCTGAAACGAATCAACCTCAACATAATGGAAGGCGAGCTCTGCTGCATTTTAGGCAAATCCGGCTCGGGTAAATCCACGCTGCTGAATCAGCTTGCCGGTCTTGAAAAACCGACATTCGGGGACGTTTACATAAGAGGAGTTCCTATAACGCGGCTGAGTGAAAATCAGCTTGCGGCGTTCCGACAGAAACACATTGGATTTGTGTTCCAGTCATATAATCTGCTGCCGTTCATGAACGCGGTGGAAAACGTAGCAATGCCGCTGATGTTCCGTGGAGACAGCAAGCGCGACAGAACGCGTAAAGCGGTCGCAATGCTGAAAAAAGTAGGTCTGGGGAACCGAATGAAGCATTATCCGCGGCAGATGTCCGGCGGTCAGCAGCAGCGAGTCGGCATCGCGAGGGCGTTCGTCGCGAGACCTGACGTAGTGTTCGCCGACGAGCCTACCGGAAACCTCGACTCAAAAACGACCATTGAGGTAATGGACATGATCAAGTCCTTTGCAAGAAAATATAATCAGACCATAGTACTTGTAACGCACGACCCGGAGCTGGCGCAATATGCAGACAGAATAGTAACGCTCGTCGATGGAAGAATAGTAAGCGATACAAAAGGAGAGAACAATGAGCAAGAAAATAAGTAAGGTATTATCAATACTTCTGAGCGCGTCGCTGGCGGCGGCGTCCGTTCCAGTGATCCCGTTAGCCGCGTATGCTGATGACGGTACCACTTCCAGCACGTCGGAAACACAGAATCCCGGCGACAAGAAAGACGATGCGGGGCTTACCCTGAACCCTGTTGTAGTAAATTACTCGATTCTTGACAGCAAGGGAAAAGAGCAGAAGACTATTTATAAAAATACCTCCTTCGTTATGAAAATGACGATAAAGGATATCAAGGTCAAGACAAGCCAGGTGACCGGCGGCGGAGCCGGAATCGACTTCCTCAAGTCCGTGGACAGCTTCAAGGGCACTCTTGAGAGCCTGACTGTCGTTTCGCAGGGCGATGAATTATTAAGATACGACATAGTACTGAAGGACTGCAAGTGGGTCGGCGACGACAAGAACTTCGGCTTCAAGGTAGGCTACATCGGCGGAAGCGACTATGTGGACGGCTCGGTAAATGTGCTTGAGTGCACAACTTCTGACAGCACGCCAACTCCTGACGAGTCCAACCCGGAGCCTATAATCAAGATAACCGCAGTGGAGCCTGACAGCCCCATCAAGGCGGGCGAGGAAGGTGAATTCAAGATCCGCCTGAAAAACCTCGGAGCAACCTCCGCGTACAATATACTTGCAGAGGTCACTTCCGCTGAGGAGATACTCATTAAGGAAGGCACCGGCACACAGGATATCGAGAGCCTCGGCTTCAAGGACGAGAAGATACTCACAATAAAGTATAAAGCGCTCGGCAAAATAACATCTGAGAAGCAGAATTTCACGGTAAACCTCAGATATTATTATGACAACGGCTCTACGGAGACCACCGGAAGCGCTACTGCACAGGTAGCCGCCGCCGCGGAGATATCCACCGAGGAAAAGGTATATCCGGTTATCGACGCAAGCTTCTCAATGACAGAGGCTGACATTGATCCGGATAAGAGCTACAGCGGCGTTCTCACGATAAAGAACAGCGGCTCCGCAGATATAAAGGGTCTGTTCGTGAACTTCACAAGTACAGACGATATCGTTATAACCGACGGCACTGCATCCAGGTACTTTGAGGATATCCCGATCGGGACAACAAAGCAGATAACGATGAAGTTCCGCACTATGAAGGATATCACCGCCATCAAGCAGTCCATCACGGCAAACCTCAAGTATAACTATGTTTCCGGCGGCGATGAAAAGGAAGGCACATACGAGGAAGCGTTCGTAATGTTCGGTCAGAAGGCCGCTGAGACAGCTCCGCTGCCGATAATCTCCTCGACCCCGCTTGATTTCGACCTCCAGGCTGGCAAGAGCTACCGCAAGGCTTTCTTTATTATAAACAAGGGCAACGAGGATATGGAGAACATCACCGTCAAGGTAAAGGGCGGCGAGGGGATCAATATCACAAACGGCACTGATACATTCTTTGTCAATAAGATAAAGGCGGGCGGTCAGAAGCGCATTCTTGTACGCTTTGATACCGCCGCGGAGCTTGCAAGCGTTAGCCAGACCCTCGATGTTGAGCTTGAGTACCGCTACGACAAGAGCGGCACTGTTACGACCGAGACCAAGACCGGCACGATCAGCATGAATTCGGAAGTATCAACTGCTCCGGTGCTCCGCATCACCGGCGAAAAGCTCGATTCCGCGATAGTTCCCAACACTGATTACGAGTACACCATCACCGTAAAGAACTACGGCGACATCACCGTAAGGGACGTATTTGTTGACCTGACCGGCACGGACGCGTTCTACTTCCTTGACGGAACAGAATCCGCGTTCATTGACATCATCAGACCGCAGTCTACGGCTTCTGTAAAGGTTAAGTTCAGGACCCTTGAGGATATCACCGCCGCAAAGCAGGGGATCACTGCGGCAATGAAGTACAGCTACGGCAGAAATACTTCCATCAAGCAGGGCGAGAGTTCCTCCTCCGTGGTTATCATCGCGGCTCCTAACAAGGCAGCCGACGGCAAGGATACCGGAGCGGCTCCGAATATCATCATCGGCAAGTACGACATCGGCGCAGACCAGATCGCGGCAGGCGACGTATTTACCCTTGATCTTGATTTCTACAACACAAACGCAACCACCGGAGTAGAGAACATGGTAATGACCGTAAACGCAAGCGGTGACCTGTCTATCTACGGCGGGAG
>ERZ779840.3444-NODE-3444-length-12467-cov-3.009024_pt1 | contig 12467 bp, 8 predicted proteins | sample MGYA00511561_ERZ779840 | MGnify/ENA primary metagenome ERZ779840 (study PRJEB29588, sample SAMEA2162036) | human gut metagenome | biome: human gut; feature: human-associated habitat; material: faeces | place: Denmark | collected 2008/2010 ...
CCTTGTTTTTTGTATCCATACAGATGGTCACAGGGCCATCGTTCAATAATTCTACCTTCATGTCGGCACCAAATTCTCCGGTACCTATTTCTTTGCCTAATAGAAAACTCAAATCTTTGCAAAACTGTTCATACAGCGGAACAGAAATATCGGGCTTTGCTGCACGTATATATGAAGGACGATTACCCTTCTTTGTGGAAGCATGCAAGGTAAACTGACTGATTACCAGTATTTCACCGTTAATGTCGAGGATTGATTTGTTCATTACTCCATTCTCGTCGTCAAAGACACGCAGGTTGACAATTTTTTTGCAAAGCCAGTCAATATCTTCTTGTCCGTCTGTTTCCTCAATACCTACCAATATCAGAAGCCCTTTCCCTATAGCGGACTTGCATGTTCCGTTGATTGTAACGGAAGCGTGTCCGACACGTTGTATGACTACTCTCATGTTCTTTTTATCCTAATCTTTTAAAACTTTTCCGGATGCAAAGTTACGAATAAATTCGTGATTGCCTGCAATTTGTACGTATGAATATGTAGAAGGAGGAGTTAACTCCTAAAATATTCTTCAATAACTTTTGCTTTAGCTTCTCCTGTAACCTTCGTAAGCGCCTCCAGGGATGCTTCTTTTATGCGCTTTACGCTTTTAAACTCTTTTAGCAGAGCTGCTTTTGTCTTTTCTCCAATGCCTTTTATCTCGTCCAACTCGGAAGCAATCTGTCGTTTGCTGCGTTTTTCGCGGTGGAAAGTAATGGCAAAACGATGTACTTCATCCTGTATCTGCGTCAATAATCGGAACAGGGGAGTGTTTTGTTTTAAACCGATAGTCTGCGGTGGAAAGCCATAAAGCAGTTCGGATGTGCGGTGTTTGCCATCCTTGGCAAGTCCGGCAATGGGGATATTCAGGTTTAGTTCGTCCAGAACTTCTTTTACGGCGCCCATTTGTCCCTTTCCACCGTCGGTGATAAGGAGGTCGGGTAGGGTTGCTTTTTCTTCAATAGCGCGCTGATAACGGCGTCTTACGACTTCTTTCATGGAGGCGTAGTCGTCTGCACCTACTACGGTCTTGATATTGTACTTCCGGTAGTCTTGTTTTGAGGGCTTGGCTTTCTTGAATACCACGCAGGCGGCAACCGGATCGGAGCCTTGGATATTTGAGTTATCAAAACACTCTATTTGTATGGGTAAATGTTCAAGGTGTAACTCTTCCTGTATCTCTTTCATCAAGCGGACGCTGCGCTGTTCCGGATTCAGCTTTTCGGCTTGCTTCATGCGATCGGCCTTATACTGCTTTACATTCAGAATGGAAAGATCCAGCAGTTTCTTCTTATCCCCTCGCTGAGGTATTGTAAAGACCACGTCTTTCAACTCCATATCCACCTCGAAAGGCACGATGATTTCGCGTGAAAGGCTCTTGTATCGCTCTCTCATTTCAATGATGCCCAGTTGGATAAGTTCTTCTTTGGTTTCATTCAACCGCTTCTTGTACTCGAATGTAAAAGCCTGGTTGATTGCCCCGTTTGTGATATGCAGATAATTGATAAATGCAGATTTGCCATCGCTGTCTTCCTCTATGGAAAAAACATCGATATTATGCAGAACATTGCTTACTACCTCTGACTTGGCACGGTAATTTTCAATCAGCATGTATTTACTCTTGACCTTTTGTGCCTCTTCAAACTTCATTTCGGCAGCCAGTTCCTGCATTTGCTGAAAAAGTATCCGTTGTATTTCCTGCGTATTACCTTTGAGGATTTCCTTGATTTCTCCGATGTTTTTCATGTAATCATCCAGTGATTGCTTCCCTACACAAGGTCCGGCGCAGTTCTTGATATGATATTCCAGGCAAACATTGAATTTTCCTGCCCGGATATTTTCGGGTGAAAGGTTCAGGTTGCAGGTGCGTAACGGATACAGATGCTTGATAAGATCGAGCAATGCATTCATGGAAGGTACATGGCTGTAAGGGCCATAGTAAGAGGAACCGTTGCGTATGATTTTACGTGTCTTGAATATCCGGGGAAAATACTCGTTTTGAACGCAAATGGACGGATATGTCTTATCATCTTTCAACAAGACATTGTACCGTGGCTTATATTTCTTGATGAGATTATTCTCTAGCAGCAAGGCGTCTTCCTCAGAGTTCACCACAATATATCGGATATCGGCTATTTTGCTGACGAGTACTCTTGTTTTTCCCGGTTCGTGTTCTTTGTTGAAATAGGAGGAGACCCTTCGCTTTAAGTTTTTAGCTTTACCTACGTATATGATAACCCCTTCGGTATTTAAATATTGGTAAATACCGGGGCTCTCCGGAAGGTTTAATACAATTCCTTTCAGATATTCGCTGGTTTTAAGTTCAGGGTTATTCTCCATGTGGTTCTCAGGTCTCTTCTCTTTGTTTATAATGAAAGTACCGACTGTACGTCTACGTCTTTGTTGAATAAGTTTATTCCGTGCAACTCCTTCAGTTCTATGATGAAGTTTACATATATTTTCTTCGGATTCATCTTTTGTACTAGCTTGCAGGCGGCCTCCATTGTTCCGCCTGTGGCGAGCAGATCGTCATGTAGCAAAACTACGTCGTTCTCGTTGAGAGCATCTTTATGTATCTGAATGGTGTCTTTACCATATTCTTTATCATAACTTTCCTCGATGGTTTCTGCAGGAAGCTTTCCGGGCTTGCGGATAGGAATGAAACCTGCACCCAAACGGGTGGCGAGGATAGGTCCCATAATGAAGCCTCTCGATTCAATACCTACCACTTTTGTGATACCTTTGTCCTTGTACATTTCATACAATGTATCTGAAAGTTCCTGAAGCCTTGCAGGATCTTTGAACAATGTAGTTACGTCGTAAAATAGAATTCCCGGAATAGGAAAATCGGGGATTTCCCGAATGCTTTTTGCAAGAGTTTCTTTGCTCATAATCAGTATTTTTAATGCGTTTATTGAATTCTTTGTTTCACGTGGAACGTATTTGCTTTATCTGCCCGAAAGCACCAACAATACGTTTATATCGCTTGGTGATACGCCCGGAATCCGGCTTGCCTGGGCTATCGTTTCCGGATCAATCTTCACCAGCTTCTGTCTTGCTTCGGTGGATAGGGATTGGATGGCATTATAATCAAACTTCCCTTTTATTTTGATGCTTTCCAGACGAGCCAGTTTATCTGCAATCATTCGTTCACGTCCAATGTATCCTTCATACTTAATCAGGATTTCAGCTGCCTCAATTATTTCTTCTTTTCTTTCAGTAACTTTATCCAGCTCCCGGCGGAAAGCGCTGACATGCTCAGCCATGTTTTCAAGCGTAACTTGGGGACGGTTTATAAGGTCGATCAATTTGCATCCTTGGCGAAGGGGAGTGGTACCCAATTGCTCCAATACCGGATTGATTAATGCCGGTTTCATCGAATAGTTACGAGTGAATTCTATGATACTATTGATCGAGTCACGTTTTCGTTTCAATAATTCATAGCGGTCGTTCTTTACAAGTCCGAGCTGCCATGCCTTTTCGGTAAGGCGCATATCTGCATCGTCCATACGTAACAGGATGCGGTATTCGGCGCGCGAAGTGAACATGCGATAAGGTTCGTCCACGCCTTTGGTTACCAAATCGTCGATCAATACGCCGATATATGCTTCGTCCCGTGCAAGGGTAAATGGTTCGCCACCGTGACAGTTTATATGTGCGTTGATTCCGGCAATGATTCCTTGTCCGGCTGCCTCTTCATATCCGGTAGTTCCGTTTACCTGTCCTGCAAAGAATAGATTTTTAATTTTCTTCGTTTCCAACGTATGTTTTAGTTGGGTAGGGTCAAAGTAGTCATACTCGATAGCGTATCCGGGACGATAAATCACCAAGTCTTTGAATGCGGGAACTTTTTTCAGCGCTTCTATCTGTATATTCATCGGGAGTGATGAAGAGAAGCCATTTAAATAAAGTTCCTGAGTTGTTTCTCCTTCCGGTTCCAGGAAAAGCTGGTGTTGCTCCTTATCGGGGAAAGTAACTATTTTAGTTTCGATACTGGGGCAGTAACGTGGACCGATACTCTGAATCTGTCCATTGAAAAGGGGAGAATCCGGCAACCCTTCACGTAATACACGGTGTACTTCCTCGTTCGTGAAGCAAGTCCAGCATGGCAGTTGTTTTAAGTGGCGTACGCTGGTATCCAGAAATGAGAATTTATGAAAATCACATTCTCCATCCTGCGTTTCCATGTATTCATAGTGCACGCTCCGTCCGTCTATGCGAACAGGCGTACCGGTTTTCATGCGTCCGTATTCAATGCCATGTCTTGCGATGGATTCGGTTAATTGGTAGGATGCAGGTTCTGCCATACGTCCTCCGGCAAGTTTGGTACGTCCTACGTGCATTAATCCGTTCAGGAAAGTGCCGGCGGTCAGTACGATGCACTTTGCGCGGAAGGTTACATCGAGTAAAGTGGTTAAGCCTGCCACTTCTCCGTTTTCAACGAGAATTTCGCGTACTGTATCTTGCCAGATATGCAAATTAGGAATGTTTTCTAATATTTCGCGCCATGCCCAGATGAACTTATTGCGGTCACATTGTGCACGGGGGCTCCACATTGCGGGGCCTTTGGAACGGTTCAGGATACGGAACTGGATGGCGGTCTGATCGGTCACTAATCCCATATATCCACCTAAAGCATCTACTTCGCGTACAATTTGTCCTTTGGCAATACCACCTACGGCAGGGTTACAACTCATTTGTCCTATCTTATTCATGTCCATGGTGATAAGACAGGTTTTTGAACCCAGATTTGCTGCAGCAGCTGCGGCCTCACAACCGGCATGTCCGGCGCCAATCACGATAACGTCGTATTTAAACTCCATTCATTCAATGTCTTTAAAACAGTGCAAAGTTACGAAAAAAACTACTACTCATCCAGTTTTTCTTTTTCTTATCATTGTTTAAGGGAAGGTTAGTGGCTTGTGAACCACACCAATCTTTCAGTTTTTTCCCGAGCTCCCTGTTCATCAGTATTCCGGCTGAAATATGCCTGAAACGACTATAGACTTGGATGTTTCAGCTGAAATGCCTATGAACAGGGAGCTCGGGAAAAAACTGAAAGACTGCAAGAAGAAAATAACACTTTGGTATATTGAGTATAATTATAACAAGCAATGTCATGATGCAAAACTAGCAATATTCCGCATTACGACATTGCTAGTTTTGCATCATGACGTTGCTTGTAGTTTCAGGCATGTCCGATTTCGAAGTAAGTGGAATATGTTAGAGGTGTGAAAAGCAAGTAATATATGTGCACGAATATTCTTTTTGTACAAGGAAAATTTATCGCTGATTATCAAGGTACTACAAAGTGTCAATTTCTTGTCGACAAGGAATTAAGAGTTTGTTGGCAAGAAGTTAACTTCCTGTCGACAAACTCTTAACTTCTTGTCGACAAGAAATTGATACTTTGTAGCATCTTGATAATCAGAGATGAAAATCACTTGTACAAAAAGGGGACTTGTACATGTATATTACTTCATTTTTACATACCTCTTACCTATTCAGCCTGCCTGAATCGGACTTGCCTGAAATTACATAGCTTGTTGTGGATGAGAATAAGTAATGTAATCATTCATAACATTGCTTATTCCGGATCATAACACTGCTTGTTTTCAGATGTTATTCAATGCATTTGAGTGTTTTTTCTTCTTGCAGTCTTTCAGCTTTTCCAAAAACTCCCTGTTCATCGGTATTTCAGCTGAAAGATACCTGAAACAACTATAATACTGGAAGTTTCAGCCGTAACGCCGATGGACAGGGGATTTCGTGAGGTCTGAAAGAACGGAAAGAGCTTTTTTATCAAAAATAGCGGATGCGGAGTGATACTTCATTTATAGTTCATAACGGGAAAGAAAAGGAGTTTTCACCACAGAGTAACACAGGGTATCACGGAGTTCTATTCTTTTGATTTCAAACTGATTAAACTCTGTGATACCCTGTGTTACTCTGTGGTGAATTAATTCATAACCGCTCAGAAACGAATCAATTCCGCCAACGCCTACTTGCAGTGAAATCATAGAAAGACTTCTTATTACAGTTAAATACGAATAAATTTGCTCTAACCTTCAATTTATTCTATATTTGCAACTTAAGTGACAAGTTCTTCAAATTGTCCGAATATGATAAACTACTTGATAAAAATTATAACGACCCTCTGGTTCATATCCTTTTGTCTGCAAGTTAGTGTTGCTCAGGAGATTGATATTAATCAGACCAGAAAACACCTGCTGCAAACACTACAAGACAATTCCGTCGACAAACAGCAGAGGATGGAGCTGTATATTGACTTGTACGACTTGTCCGACGATGTGACAAGCAAACGTACCTATATTAACGAATCGCTGCAACTGGCTATTCAGTTGAAAAATCAGATATATATTTTTGAGACACTGGATATTCTTTGTCGCAGTTATAAAGATGAACCGGACTCTTTGCACTACTATCAGCAGATAGGAGAAGAGTGTCTGGAAGGGGCTTATAAGAACTTTTATATGGCATGGCTCAAAGCTTTTCCTTCTGTTTGCAAGATGGATGAGGCGGAGAAACCTGATGAAGCCAATGAAGAAATTTCACGGTATAAACGCCACAAGGTAAATCTCTCCGATAAATCGCAGGAAGTGCAATGGGAGATGATTCTTTGTTCGGCAATGGAGTGCATCAATTACTTTTCACCGTCTGTTACGAATTTGGGAGACCGCATCGTCCATTTGAAGAATATTCAACAGTTGGTCAGAGATTTACCTTTTGAGGTAAGTTATAAGTTCAATTGGTATTATCTGACTCGTATCGAGTTCATTTATCGTGCTGAAGGAAAAGCTGAAGAAGCAGCGAAGGCTGTTGAGGCTTTGGAACAAATGGAGCAACTATACGATAGCCAGTTTGAACTGCCTTTCTACAAGAGGCGTGCTTATATCCGTAACCGTAGCCGTGAAGCCTTACGTATGGGTGTTTATAGCGAAATGCTTTATTTCGTAGATGCTATAGGCAGGAAAAGAGCTGATGATATTTATTCCCGGATGAAAGCGTACTATCAGGATAAGACTTCAGAGACAGATGAAAGATCGTTCTTGGCTGCCGCTTTCCGCTATTATCTTTATACAGCACAATACGATCTTGCCATGCGGACGGTGGATGACTTGCTGGAACGGACAGATTCCACCGACACAAATGAGCGGACTGAGTTGCTGGCGAAGAAGATTAACCTGGTTACCCAATGGAAACAGCATTACAAAGAAGGATTTGACGCCTTTTGGGAATATACCAGCTTGATGGAAGATAATCATGTGGAGGAGACGAATGAACAGTTGGCTGAGATGAGGTCATTGTTTGAAGTGGACAAACTAAAGATAGAACAGGCCGAACTTCAGGCACGTTATCATCGTATCGCTCTTGCTGTGCTCATAGTCCTGCTTCTGGTTTTCTTTATCTGGGGACTTTATCAGTACTTGTTGACGAAACGGCTGAAAGCAACGAAGCGGGCACTGATTCTGTCGAATGAGAAAGTTGCTAAGGAAAGCGAACGAGCCAAAGCAAGCGACCGTATGAAGACGGAATTCCTACAGTCAATGTGTCATGAGATACGTACTCCACTCAATGCTATCTGTGGTTTCAGTACCCTGTTGCTGAATGAAGATTTGTCCCAGGAAGATAAAAAAGATTTTCCGGTTATCATTGAAAAGAACTCCAATCAATTGACTGAATTGTTCGAGGACATCCTGCAAGTATCGGACTTAAGCAGTTCGTTAGAGTTGCTTCCTATGGAACAGGTGGATATATTGTCGATTTGTGCCGGGCTTCTGGATATATGTAAGAGAAGAGCAGGAAATCCCGAAATCACCTGGTTATTTGAATCGGGATCGGACGAATGTCTTGTAAAAACGAATGCCCAATATCTGCAACGTGTTGTGGAACACCTCCTGAACAATGCTGCAAAGTTCACGGTTGCCGGTACTATTCGTATGAGCTTGGTGCATGCCGAAGGAAAAGTACGTATTATGGTGAGCGATACGGGAATCGGTGTTCCGGCTGATAAGGCCGAATATATATTCGACCGTTTCACTAAATTGGATGAATTTATGCCCGGCACCGGATTGGGGCTTTATTCCTGTCGCCTCATTGTCACTCGTCTGGGTGGTTCCATTTATCTCGATACATCTTATCGGGATGGCGCATGTTTCTGCATTGATTTGTCGGATGAGAAGTGATTTTTCTATTTCCGGGCGTGGAAATAAAAGATAATCACGTATATTTGCTTTCATTAAAAGCAAAAACTATGGAAGAACAAGCCAATTACATCAAACGTATAGAGATACACAGGTTGTGGGATCGCTTTGACATAGCTTGGGACTTACGTCCCGACGTGAATATCCTTTCCGGTATCAACGGAGTGGGGAAAACCACGATCCTCAACCGTTCCGTCCACTATCTGGAAGAACTTTCGGGGGAGATAAAGAACGGCGAGATAGAAGGCGTACGTGTTACCTTCGACCGTCCGGATGCGACGTATATCCCTTACGACGTAATTCGTAGTTACGACCGCCCCTTGATTATGGGCGACTTTACCGCCCGCATGGCCGATCCGAACGTCAAATCCGAACTAGACTGGCAACTTTATCTCTTGCAACGCCGATACCTCGATTACCAGGTGAATATTGGCAACAAGATGATCGAACTCCTTTCCGGCGATGAGGAACAACGTTCACAAGCCGCTTCCTTATCCCTTCCCAAGCGGAAGTTCCAGAATCTGATGGATCAGTTATTCAGCTATACCCGCAAAACCATAGATCGCCGTAGCAATGAAATCATCTTCTATCAGGACGGTGAACGCCTGTTGCCCTATAAACTATCTTCCGGTGAAAAACAGATGCTGATTATCCTGCTCACCGTGCTGGTGCGCGACAATGCTCATTGTGTCCTCTTTATGGATGAACCCGAAGCCTCTCTTCACATCGAGTGGCAGCAAAAACTTATCGGTATGATACGTGAATTGAATCCCAATGTGCAACTGATACTTACCACCCATTCTCCCGCCGTCATCATGGAAGGCTGGCTGGATGCGGTGACGGAAGTGAGCGATATATCGGTGGAAATTAGGAATTAATAATTATCTCCCCATGGCTACTTCTTTAAAACATAATCTTACATCCGCCTATTTCAATGCCGCCAACAAGCTTTATCCCAAGAAGGCGCGGCGTCGCATTGTGGCGTATGTGGAAAGTTACGATGATGTAGCTTTCTGGCGCACATTGTTGGCTGAGTTCGAGACAGATGAATATTATTTCCAGGTGATGCTGCCTTCGGCTACCTCTCTTGCCAAGGGTAAGAAGATGGTGCTGATGAATACGCTGAACACTACTGAATTGGGCAAGAGCCTGATAGCCTGTGTGGACAGTGACTACGACTTTCTGTTACAAGGCAAAACGAGTGTTTCACATAAGATAAACAGTAGTCCCTACATATTCCAGACGTACGCATATGCCATCGAGAATTTCCATTGTTATGCTGAAAGCTTGCATGAAGTTTGCGTGCAGGCTACATTGAACGACCGTATGCTGATTGACTTTCCTGCTTTCCTGAAGCGTTATTCGCAAATTGTCTATCCGCTCTTTCTCTGGAACGTCTGGTTCTATCGCCAACGAGATACTTATACTTTTCCGATGTATGACTTCAATGCATGCACTCGTTTGCAGGAAGTCAATGTACATCATCCCGAACGAACACTGGAGCCCGTGCAGCGTGCCGTTGCCAAGAAACTTTCCGAGATGCGCAGACGTTTTCCGCGAAATATCAAGTCGGTGGAGGCTTTGGGTGTGGAACTGGAGAAGCTGGGACTGAATCCTGATACTACTTATCTCTACATACAGGGGCATCACCTCATGGATGGTGTTGTGATGAAACTTCTTATCCCCGTATGCACCGTGCTGCGTCGCGAGCGCGAACAGGAAATCAAGCGTCTGGCGGCCCACAACGAGCAATTCCATAACGAACTGACCAGCTATGAGAATAGCCAGACCAACGTCAGCTTGATGTTGAAAAAGAACAGCGGATACAAGAACCTTTACTTGTATCAGTGGTTAAAAGAAGATATAGGAGACTTCCTGAACAGGGAGCGATAATTACTAACCATTAACACCAAAATTAATTCTTAGTATCATGAGCATTGTACAACAAATTAACGAAGGACTTCAGGCTTTAGGTTTCAGCCAGTCATTGGCTGGCCAGTTAGATCAATTTATAGCATTCCTGGGAGTTCTCCTGGTAGCTTATCTGGCGGATACTGTTTGCCGGAAGATCTTGCTGAAAGTCGTTTCGCGTTTGGTAAAGCAAACAAAAGCCACTTGGGATGACATTGTTTTCGACCGCAAAGTGATGGTGCATCTTAGCCGTATGGTGGCACCTATTCTTATTTACATCCTGCTTCCTCTGGCATTTTCCGACGCGGGCTCGGCAACGTTGGTACTTATCCTGCGCTTCTGCCTCATCTTTATCATTATTATGTTTCTTAGCTTCATCAGTTCGCTGCTTGCAGCTGTCTATACTGTTTATAGCGAGAAGGAACAGTTCCGTGACCGCCCTTTGAAGGGACTCTTGCAGACAGTGCAGGTCATCCTTTATTTTGTCGGTGGCATCATCGTTGTCAGCATACTCATAGACCGTTCACCCGGTGTATTACTTACCGGTCTGGGAGCTTCGGCTGCCGTGCTGATGTTAGTATTCAAAGACAGTATCATGGGCTTTGTTTCCGGTGTGCAACTTTCTGCCAACAATATGCTGAAAGTAGGCGACTGGATTACCATGCCTAAGTATGGAGCGGACGGTGATGTAATAGAAGTGTCATTGAATACAGTGAAGGTTCGTAATTTCGACAAAACCATCACTACCATTCCGCCTTACTTGCTCGTAAGCGACTCTTTCCAGAACTGGCGTGGTATGCAGGAGAGTGGCGGACGCCGTATCAAACGTTCTATCAATATCGATATGAACAGTGTGCGATTCTGTACGCCTGAAATGTTGGCGAAGTATCGCAAGATACAGCTGTTGGCAAACTATGTTGAACAGACGGAACAAGTGATTAAGGAGTATAATGAAGAGCATCATATTGATAACTCCATCCTTGTGAACGGTCGCCGCCAGACGAATCTTGGTGTCTTCCGTGCTTATCTGAATTGTTACCTGAAGAGCCATCCGGGTGTAAATCATGATATGACCTGTATGGTGCGTCAGCTTCAGCCTACCGATCACGGTATACCATTGGAACTGTATTTCTTCTCTGCAACCACATCCTGGATACCTTACGAGGATTTGCAGTCTGATGTCTTCGACCATCTGTTGGCTATTATTTCTGAGTTTGATCTTCACGTATTCCAGTCACCATCCGGTGAAGATTTCCGCGAAAGGCTTAATTGAGATAATCGGCACTGGTTCTCGATATTTTCTCATCAAGGATGGGAACAGATCAACAAAAGCAAACGCCGGACAGTTCCTCTGAACTTGTCCGGCGTTGCCTTTGTAGAAGCTATTGCTTCGTGAATTATGTGTGTTTCTCGTTTTATTGTTTGATCCAGTTGCCGCTTGTCCAGTTGTCTCCTGTCTTTACAGCTCCCTTATATTCGGCTTTGGTGAAGAAACAGTCGGCACTGAGGTCTTTGCCACCATCGATGGTGCCTTCGTAGAGATTCTCCCAAGTGAAGTTCTGTGCAGTGAGGTTGCCCGTTGCTGCTGCGAACATATCGTTGGTGTAAATACCTTCTTTGGAAGACAATGTTTTGCTGATAGCTACATACTCCAGTTTAGACACACCCTCTTTCAGGGCTGTTTCAGTTTCTGTGGTTTCTACGGTCAGAGGTTGACCTTTGCCGGTGATGAGCGTATTGTAAAGTTCCACTTGTGTTCCGGCACGCAGGCGTACGCCCTGTTTGCTGCCACCGTTGCCAATCAGTGTGAGGTTGGCGAGGATGGGGTGGGCAACGGGAGTAGCAGCGAAGTTCGTACCGTTGTTGTCACATTCTAGCAGACAGTCGCAGTCATACCCCAGTGTTTCCGCTGCTTCCTGATAGGCTACGAGGAACTGGGCTTTTCCGTTCCAGCCTTCAGTCCAGTCGAAGGAGTCATCGCTGCAACTGGTAGATACGCAGTATTTTATGTTAACGGATCCGCCGAAGAATTCGAAACCGTCATCAGAACCTTGGTAAGCCTGGCAATATTCTACTGTGGTGCCGTTGCCTACGCCATAGAAGGTGAAACCATTGGCTTCGTGTTCCTCATCGAAAGCGTATCCGCTGTATTCGATACGTACGTAGCGCAGTGTACCGGAGTTGTCGGCATCGTTGTTACCCCCGTAAGTGGCACCGCCTATTTCAGAGCTGCCTGTGCCGCCGGCTACATTGGTGTGTGCATATCCGCAGATGTGGATACCGCCCCATGCGCCC
>ERZ779840.3445-NODE-3445-length-12466-cov-3.414310_pt1 | contig 12466 bp, 8 predicted proteins | sample MGYA00511561_ERZ779840 | MGnify/ENA primary metagenome ERZ779840 (study PRJEB29588, sample SAMEA2162036) | human gut metagenome | biome: human gut; feature: human-associated habitat; material: faeces | place: Denmark | collected 2008/2010 ...
CGGAAGAAAGAACAAGCTTCTTAAGGACAGCGAGCCGGCTCTTACCGGTGAGGATATCCGTGAAGGTCTGACGGCCATCATCAGTGTCAAGATCGAGGAGCCGCAGTTTGAGGGACAGACGAAGCAGAAACTCGGCAACAGCGAGGCCCGCGCGGCGGTCGATGCGATCGTGAGCGAGCAGCTGACATATTTCCTGGAGCAGAATCCAACGGTTGCCAAGATCATCTGTGAGAAATCAATTCTTGCCAAGAGAGCCCGCGACGCAGCCCGCAAGGCGCGCGAGATGACGAGACGTAAATCAGCGCTCGACGGCATGGCGCTTCCAGGAAAATTAGCCGACTGTTCCGACAAGAATCCGGAAAACTGCGAGATCTACATCGTAGAGGGAGATTCCGCGGGTGGTTCTGCGAAAGAGGCTAGAAATAAATCCAATCAGGCTATTCTGCCTCTTCGAGGCAAGATCTTAAACGTAGAAAAAGCAAGACTGGATCGAATTTACGGCAATGCGGAGATCCGTGCGATGATCACGGCATTTGGTACCGGTATTCATGAAGATTTTGATATTTCAAAACTTCGTTACAACAAGATCATTATCATGACCGATGCCGATGTGGACGGTGCTCATATCAGTACCCTGCTTCTGACGTTCCTGTATCGTTTTATGCCGGATCTGATCCGGGAAGGACATGTATATCTGGCACAGCCGCCGCTTTATAAGATCGAGAAGAATAAGCGTGTCTGGTATGCATACAGCGATGATGAGCTGAATTCGATTCTGACTGAGATTGGCCGTGACAACAACAATAAGATCCAGCGTTATAAAGGTCTGGGCGAGATGGATGCGGAACAGCTTTGGGAGACTACCATGGATCCGGAGCGCCGAATTCTTCTCCGTGTACAGATCGACAGTGAGACTGCTTCGGAGGTTGATCTGACATTTGCTACCCTGATGGGTGATCAGGTTGAGCCGCGTCGTGAGTTTATCGAGGCAAATGCGAAGTACGTAAAGAACCTGGATATTTAATTAAATTTAAGTCACTTAAATCCTTTTGAGGACGAAAGGAGTATAGATGGAACCAAATATATTTGACAAAATTCATGACATTGATCTGAAAAAGACAATGGAAACGTCTTACATCGATTATGCGATGAGCGTTATCGCCGCCCGGGCACTCCCGGACGTGCGCGACGGCTTGAAACCGGTGCAGAGACGAGTGCTTTATTCGATGGTTGAGCTGAATAACGGTCCGGATAAGCCGCACCGTAAATCCGCCCGTATCGTCGGTGATACAATGGGTAAATATCACCCGCACGGCGACAGCTCCATTTACGGTGCATTGGTTAATATGGCTCAGAAATGGGCTACCCGTTACCCGCTTGTAGATGGACATGGAAACTTCGGTTCCATGGACGGCGACGGCGCCGCAGCGATGCGATACACCGAGGCAAGATTGAGCCGTATTTCCATGGAGATGCTGGCGGATATTGGCAAGAATACCGTTGATTTTATGCCGAACTTTGATGAGACTGAGAAAGAACCGACGGTTCTTCCGTCCCGTTTTCCCAATATTCTGGTAAATGGCGGCACCGGTATCGCCGTTGGTATGGCAACGAATATTCCGCCTCACAACCTGCGTGAGGTGATTGCTGCCGTTGTCAAGATCATAGACAACCGGGTGGAGGAAGACCGCCCGACTACCATCGAAGAACTGATGGAGATCGTAAAGGGACCTGATTTCCCGACAGGAGCAACCATCCTTGGAAAAGCAGGCATCGAAGAAGCCTACAGAACCGGACGCGGCAAGATCCGTGTACGGGCTGTATACAATATCGAGGCCATGGCAAATGGCAAGAGCCGTATCATCGTGACAGAGCTTCCTTATGCAGTGAATAAGGCTCGTTTGATCGAAAAGATCGCAGAGCTTGTAAAGGATAAAAAGCTTGATGGAATCACGGATCTGCGTGATGAATCCAACCGTGAGGGACTTCGGATCTGCATTGAACTGCGCCGTGATGTGAATGCCAATGTCATCATGAACCGTCTGCTGAAGCATACACAGCTGCAGGACACTTTTGGTGTGATTATGCTGGCGCTGGTTAATAATGAGCCGCGTATCTTAAATCTGCAGCAGATCCTGGAATATTACTTAAAGCACCAGGAGGATGTGGTAACCAGAAGAACCAAATATGATCTGAACAAGGCAGAAGAGAGAGCCCATATTTTGGAAGGTCTTTTAAAGGCACTGGATCATATCGATGAGGTTATTAAGATCATCCGCGGTTCTGCCAATGTTCAGGCGGCGAAAGCTCAGTTAATGGAGCGTTTTGATCTTTCGGATGCACAGGCACAGGCCATCGTAGATATGCGTCTGCGTGCTCTGACCGGTCTGGAACGCGAGAAACTGGAAAATGAATATAAAGAGCTGGAGGCAAAGATTGCAGAGTTGAAAGCGATTCTGGCAGATGAGAAGAAACTTCTGGGTGTTATCAAGGAGGAGATCTCCCTCATCGCTGATAAATACGGAGATGACCGCCGTACCGCCATCGGATATGATGAATACGATATGTCTGCGGAGGATTTGATCCCGGATGACGATATCGTTGTGACCATGACCAATTTTGGCTATATTAAGAGAATGTCCAGCGATAATTTCAAGAGTCAGAACCGCGGAGGCAAGGGAATCAAGGGCATGCAGACTATTGAGGAAGATTATATCGAAGATCTGCTGATGACCACAACCCATCATTATGTGATGTTCTTTACCAACAAGGGACGCGTATACCGCTTGAAAGGATATGAGATTCCGGAGGCAGGACGCACTGCCAGAGGTACTGCCATCGTGAATCTGCTTCCGCTGATGCCAGGCGAGAAGATCACATCCATCGTTCCTATGAAGGAGATCGATGATGAGAAATATCTCTTCATGGCAACCCGCAATGGTATGGTTAAGAAGACTCCGATGAAGGAATACAGCAATGTCCGCAAGAACGGTCTTCAGGCGATTGTACTTCGTGATGACGATGAATTGATCGAAGTTAAGGCTACCGATAATACCGAAGATATTTTCCTGATCACAAAGAAAGGTATGTGTATCCGATTCCATGAGACCGATGTCCGCGTGACAGGCCGTGTTTCCATGGGTGTTATCGGCATGAAGTTTGATGAAGGCGATGAAGTCATCGGTATGCAGATGGCCAGCCAGGGAGAATGCCTGCTGGTAGTATCGGAAAATGGTTATGGAAAACGCACTCCGATTGATGAATTTACAGCCCAGAACCGTGGCGGCAAGGGCGTGCGCTGCTATAAGATCATCGACAAAACCGGTGATTTGGTGGGTGCAAAGCTGGTAGATAATGAGCGCAAGATCATGCTGATTACCAATGAAGGCATTATCATCAAGATGGCAGTCAGCGACATCTCGATTATCGGACGCAATACCTCCGGTGTGAAGCTGATGAGTATTGATGCTGAATCCGGCATAGCAGTTGCAAGCATCGCCAAGGTGCGGGAGAGCGACAAGGATGAGGATGAAGAAGACGAACTTCTGGAGGAACAGGACGGAGAAGAAACCGAATCTGAGAATATGGAAGAATAAAAGTTACAGTTCAGTCTTTAGCTGATTTGGCTAAACTGTAACGAATAAAAAGTAAAAAAGATCAGATATCCTTGATCTTTGAAAAGAAAATCATAAAAAAGAGAACATCCGGCAATTCATAAACTGGAATTAGCGGGTGTTCTCTTTTTGATCTTTATAAGGCGCAGTATTTTAACAGCGTCACAGCGTCGTTTCTCTCTGAATGAGGCGGCACTTGAATTCCTGGTAGGTAAATTCAGATTCACGGTTTTCGATCATAGCAAGAAGAAGTTTGGCAGCATACTCGCCCATTTGATCGTAGGGAATATCAATGCCGCTGATAGAAGGATAGTCCATTTCATAGAAATTCACCTCGTTCAGGAAGATATGGCGAATTCTCTGAGGGATGGAAAAGCCTGTTTTTAATATTTCACGCTGCAGCAGCAGTCCAATGTCGTAGTTTTGAGAAATGGCAAGATCAAAACTGCGGTTTTCCATGTATTTAGCTAAAAATTGCTGCAAATGAATCAGATCACGATCCTTGATAGGGCAGATCACGTGCTCCAGGTGGCAGTTCGGTGCCGTCCGGCGAAGCAGGGATTCAAAAAGCGGATATTTATTATTAACTAAAAGACCGTCATTGCTGATGGAAAAATACCGCACTTCGCGGATTCCCTTTTCCAGACAGAAGGAGGCACATTCCTGCAGGGCATATTCAAATGCATGGGGGAACGGTGTTTTTTTTGAGAAAACCCCGTCCATACAGATAACCACATAAGGAATATGATTTTCATCGGCCGGTTTTGTAAAAGCAGCGTGATCATCGTTGGAAATAAAAATGAGTCCATCGATCACGTTGGAATAATAGCTTTTGACATAATCCGGAGAAGAATCCATATCATCCATTTCATTGAAAATCGTGATGGTATAGTCGATCTGGGACAGGTACTGGCTGATTCCGGTAAAAGCATTTAAGAAAGCCTGGCGGCTGTAATCCTTTGCACATACAATTCCGATGGACGTGCAGTTTTTGGTCCGCATGCTTTTGGCGGAAGCATTGGGATAGTAGTGAAGTGCTTCAACGGCATCTAAAACCTTGCGTCTGGTTTCCTCACTGATCTTCTGATTCTGGCGATTATTGATCACATAAGATACAGTCGCCTGAGAGACTCCGCAGAGTTTTGCGATGTCTTTTGCAGTAACATTTTTTTTCATAATTTTGTAGACTCCTTATAACACTTTTACAGTTTATTAAATTTCTCTAAAAATGTCTATAGAAATTCACTAAAATACACAATAATTTAATATTGCTAAAAAAATAATTGAAATGCCGATCCTTTTGTGATATTCTAACAATACAAAATTAACTTATACGTATAAGTTTGAAATGGAGGAAAAAATGGGAAAAGCAAACGAACAAGCAAAAGATAAGCCTTCGTTATTAAACCGCTGGCTGAACGGAATTGAGAAAGTTGGAAATAAACTTCCGCATCCGATTTCTATTTTTGCAATTTTAGTTCTCTTTGTTATCGTTCTTTCTGCTGTCTGTGAGATGGCTGGAGTTTCGGCAACAGGTGAACTGGTTAACCGTTCTAAGGGAGTCGTAGAGACACAGACGGTTCAGGCTGTCAGCCTTTTGAATGGTGAGGGGCTTGTGTACATGCTGACACATGCAATCACTAACTTTACAGGATTCGCTCCTTTGGGAGTTGTCCTGGTAGCTATGTTTGGTATCGGACTTCTGGAGGACAGTGGTTTAATCGGAGGCGCATTAAAGTCTGCTGTAGAGGTTACTCCGGCTAAGTTAATTACTCCGATGATCGTATTCTTAGGCGTTATGTCCAACCTGGCCGATGCAGTTGGATACATCGTTCTGATTCCGATCGCAGCACTGATGTTCATGGCATACAATCGTCATCCGGTAGTTGGTATGGCTGCAGCATTTGCAGGTGTATCCGGTGGTTTCTCTGCAAACTTATTAATCGGTACTCTGGATCCGCTTCTTTGCGGTATTACCAACGAGGCTGTAAAGATGGTAGACCCGACTTATGTAGTTGAGCCGACCGGAAACTGGTATTTCATGATGGTATCTACCTTCCTGATCACAATCTTAGGTACTATCATCACTGAGAAAGTCGTTGCACCGCGTTTTGGTGAGTATCACGGCAATGGGGAAGAGAATGAAACAAGCTCTGAGTATAAATTAAACGACCAGGAAAGAAAAGCTCTGAAAGTAGCTGGTTTAACCTTACTGGTTATGATTCTGGTTCTGGTAGCTTTCTGTCTCCCGGCTAACTCTGTTATGAGAGCTGAGGATGGAACACTGTTAGGAAACTCTCCGTTTATGGAGGGCATCATCCCGATTATCACTGTACTTTTCTTCGTACCGTCTGTTGTATATGGTCATATGACTGGTGTATACCACGGAGAGAAGGATGTCTGCAACGCTATGGGACGTGCCATGGGAACCATGAGCTCCTACATCGCTCTGACCTTTGTGGCAGCACAGTTTATTAACTTCTTTGGTTATACCAAATTAGGAACGATCCTTGCATTAAAGGGAGCTGAGTTCTTTAGAAGCTCTGGTATTGGAACTATCCCGACCATGATCTTATTCGTTCTTTTTGCAGCCTTCATCAACCTGTTTATGGGTTCTGCATCTGCAAAATGGGCTCTGATCGCGCCGGTATTTGTACCGATGTTTATGCTGTTAGGTTACACACCGGAGTTCGCTCAGGTTGCTTACCGTATCGGAGACTCCTGTACAAACGTTATCACTCCGATGATGTCCTATTTCGCAATGATTATCGTATTCATGAAGAAATATGATAAAGAGGCTGGTATCGGAACTTTGGTTTCCACCATGCTTCCGTACAGTATCTGCTTCCTGATTGGATGGAGTATCCTGTTAGTATTATGGATCGTACTTAACCTTCCGTTAGGACCGGGCGTTGGAATGTTTCTTGGCTAATGGGGTTGAATCGTTACGATAATTTAAATAACTAGAATTAAGATGTACTCTGGGAATGTTTTATGCGGAATGCATAGACATTCCAGGAGTACATATTTTTTCAAAAAAATTGCATGAAGGAGGAAATAATGAACCAGACAAATATAAAAATTGGACAATTAAGAGATCGCATGAAAGAACTGGGAATCGATGCATACCTGGTTCCGACTGCGGATTTTCATGAATCTGAGTATGTAGGAGAATTCTTTAAATGCCGTCACTTCCTGACCGGTTTCAACGGAACCGCTGGAACGGCTGTTATCACTATGGACAAAGCCGGACTCTGGACAGACGGAAGATACTTTGTACAGGCAGAAGAGCAGCTTTCAGGCAGTGAGATCAAATTATACCGCATGGGTGAACCTGAATTCCCGACTCTGGACGAGTTTTTAGAGGAGGAGCTTCCGGTTGATGGATGCCTTGGATTTGATGGCCGTGTTGTAAACTCTGAGCTGGGGTATGGTCTTCAGAACTTACTGCAGGAAAAAAATGTAACAATCAACTGCAGCAAGGATTTGGTAGGTGAGATCTGGACTTCCCGTTCGGCTATGTCCTGCGAGCCTATCTGGAGCCTGGATGTAAAATATGCCGGAAAGAGTACCGTAGAGAAACTTTCAGATCTTCGTGATGCCATGAAGAAAAATAAAGCACAGATTCATCTGATGACGGCTCTGGATGAAATTGCATGGTTATTCAACCTTCGTGGAAACGATATTGTAAATAACCCGGTATTTCTGTCCTATGCACTTATTACACAGGATGAAGCCTATTTATACGTACAGAAAGAAGCTATCAAAGAAGATACTAAGATGGGAAAAGAGGTTTGTGCGGCTTTAGCTGAGGCAAAGGTTCAGGTAAAAGAGTATGCGGAATTCTTACAGGATGTGGCAGCCCTGAAGAATGAGAAGATTCTTCTGGAACGCAAGAAAGCAAGCTTTGCTGTATGCGAGAGCATTGATGCTTCCTGCCGCATCATAGACGAGATGAATCCTTGCGCGACCATGAAGGCTGTTAAGAATGCGACCGAGATCGAAAATATGCGTAAGGCCCATTTAAAAGATGGTATAGCTGTTACCAAGTTTATGTACTGGCTGAAGCATACCATCGGAACCTGCGATATGACAGAGATGACAGCGGCTCATAAAATTGAAGAACTGCGAGCAGAGCAGGGCAACTATATCGAGCCAAGTTTCGTAACCATTGCCGCTTACAAGGAAAATGCAGCAATGTGCCATTATCATCCAAGCGATGAGGTATGCAAGAAATTAAAACCGGAAGGTCTTCTGCTGGTAGATTCCGGCGGACAGTATTTAGAGGGAACTACTGATATCACAAGAACCTATGCGTTAGGACCTCTGACCGAGAAGGAAAAAGAGTACTACACAATCGTAGCAGCCGCTATGCTGAAGGTATCAACCATGAAGTTCCTTCACGGCTGCCGGGGAATCAACTTAGACTACACCATCCGTGAAGCATTCTGGAAACGTGGTCTTGATTTTGCACATGGTACTGGACATGGTGTTGGATATCTTTCTAACGTACATGAGAGACCGAACGGACTGCGCTGGAAAGTTGTTCCGGAGCGTCAGGACAGCGCTGTGATCGAGCCGGGCATGATCTGCTCCGATGAGCCGGGGCTGTATTTTGCAGGCGATTTCGGAACCAGAACAGAGAACTTGATCTTATGTGTCGAGGATGAGAAGAATGAGTACGGACAGTTCCTGAAGTTCGAATTCCTGACCAAGGCGCCGATTGACTTAGAGGCACTGGATATACGTTTCATGGATGACGCGGATATCGAGCGTTTAAATACATACCATAAAGACGTATACGAAACCATTTCTCCGTACATGAATGACGAAGAAAAAGAGTGGTTAAAACACGTGACAAGAGAAATTTCAAGATAATATGATGTTACAGTTCAGCCATGCACTGGTTTGAATGAATATGGAAACAAGAAGATGTCATGGCTGAACTGTAACAATATAATACCTCCTGAATAGATAGAAATAAATTCAAGTCGAACGTCCGTGAGACTTGGCGCGTGATTCTGGTCAGCAAAGCTGACATATTCCTATCAGAATCACTGCGCATGAGATCAAAATCTATTCAGGGGGTATTTTTATTACATCTATTCAGAAATGATTGCAAGATTATTTAATTTCTATTATGATGATATAAGAGTCAGTAATAGATAAAACAGAGCGGTTCTGTCAGCAGGGGCAGACAAAAATTTCATGGAAGAAGGGTAGTTTTCAAATGAGAAGAATCAATGTTGAAACCATTACACAGAATATCAAAGAAATGTGCATTGAGGCCAACCATTTTCTGTCACCGGATATGAAAAAAGTGTTTGATGAGGCGGCAGCGAGTGAAGAATCTCCATTGGGACGTCAGATTTTAGGCCAGCTGGAAGAAAACTTATGTATCGCTGGTGAGGAGATGATTCCGATCTGCCAGGATACCGGAATGGCAGTTGTGTTTATCAAGGTAGGACAGGATGTACATCTGATCGGCGGTTCTCTGACTGATGCTATCAATGAGGGCGTGCGCCAGGGATATGTAGACGGATATCTCCGTAAATCCGTGGTTAAGGATCCGATTTACCGTGAGAATACGAAGGATAATACACCGGCTATCATTCATTATGAGATCGTAGAGGGTGAGCAGGTAGAGATCACGGTGGCTCCGAAGGGGTTCGGAAGTGAAAATATGAGCCGTATATTCATGCTGAAACCGGCAGATGGAATTGAAGGAGTCAAGGATGCTATTCTGACAGCGGTGCGGGATGCGGGACCGAATGCCTGTCCTCCGATGGTAGTAGGCGTTGGAATCGGCGGAACCTTTGAAAAGTGTGCAGAGATGGCGAAGCACGCGCTGACCAGAAATCTGGAAGAGGAATCACCGGTTGAGTATGTACGTGATCTGGAAAAAGAAATGCTTGAAAAGATCAATAACCTTGGAATCGGTCCTGGCGGTTTAGGCGGACGGACAACCGCCCTGGCTGTCAATATTGAAACCTACCCGACCCATATTGCAGGGCTGCCGGTAGGCATCAATATCTGCTGTCATGTAAACCGTCATGCGCACAGAGTGATTTGATGAATATTTTTAGGATTGCGAAAGTGCGAAGCACATAGCAATCCGGTATCAAAAGGGGAAAAATCTCTTGTGACCCAAACATCGTTTGATAGTATAAAGAATGTACTCTCGGAGTTTTTCCTGCACAAAAAGATACCGAGAGTACATAAGATAGATTTGGAGGAAAATATGGATAGAACAATCACAGCTCCAATTGACAGGGAGACATTAAAAAGCCTGCATGCAGGTGATTATGTATATATAAGCGGAACCATCTATACGGCACGTGATGCAGCTCATAAGCGCATGATAGAGACGCTGGATGAAGGAAGAGAACTTCCCCTTGATCTGAAAGATAATGTAATTTATTATATGGGACCGTCACCGGCCAGAGAGGGCCGTCCGATTGGTTCTGCAGGTCCGACCACAGCCAGCCGTATGGATAAATATACTCCAAGACTTCTGGATCTCGGCATGGGAGCCATGATCGGAAAAGGAAAGAGAAGCCAGGCAGTCATCGATGCCATCGTTCGCAATGGTGCCGTTTATTTTGCGGCAGTGGGCGGAGCCGGAGCAATTCTTTCAAAATGCATTAAGGAATCGGAAGTGATTGCATACGACGATCTGGGAACAGAGGCGATCCGAAAATTGACGGTAGAAAATATGCCTATGATCGTGGTAATTGATTCCGAAGGAAACAATCTTTACGAGACCGCAGTAAAGGAATATCAGAGATAGGATAATAAGATATCAGATGTGGGATGACTCCCATCCCGCAGCAAGAATGCAGATGCATTTTAGAGTTTTATGAAGAGAGGTTATTTGCTGTTTGGCAAATAACCTCTCTTTTGTCGTGAAGAATAAAGTTATAATTGATAGAGATAAACCATGATTGGCATGGTTATCATACAAAGCAGAGTGGTAATTACGTTAATGGCACCAGCATAGCGGGCATCTTTTCCATATACCTGGGCCATCTGCGTGATTGTGGAGGCGGATGGGGTGATTGTGGCTAACAGGGTGACAAGCAGAATTTGTGAACCATTCTCAGCAAAAGAAGCAAGGCCGCTGAATTTAAGAAGTAAAATTGTCAAAAGCGGTACACCGATGAGCCGCAGAATCGTGACAAGTCCAATATGGGGAAAAGCCAGAATTTCCTGGGGCGTGGTTCCGGCAATCAGCATTCCTGAGATCAGCATGGCCAAAGGACCAATCATGCTTCCCAGGGAGTGGACAGCGCTGTCCACTGGATCGGGAAGTGAAATCTGTGCCAAAAATAGAAAAATACCGAATAAAATGGCAATCATATTTGTATTTGTTATGATTTTTTTAAAATCAGGCTTCTTTTCTTCACAGATCATCATTTTACCATGGCTCCAGAGAAGAAAAAGCTGTACAGAGACGTAGGCACTGGAATAAATAACCCAGTCAGGTCCTAGAATAGAGGAAACAAGCGGTATAACAAGATTTCCTGCATTAGAGTAGATGATAGAGGCTTTTTCGACTCCGTTAAGATGAAGAAGAGGTCCTATAAAGTAAAAAAGGACAATCAGGATGAGATGGATCAATACAGCAGCAGCCACTGCCAAAAGAAGCCCATTTAGGATGGAAGGGCTGCAGCTGACCTGAAAAGCAGATAAAATTGAACAGGGGACTACGATATAGACAGACAGGCGTGAGAGAATGCGGCTGTCATCTGAGCGGCAAATGCCAGTCTTTACCAAAACAAAGCCTAAAAACATGACGATAAATAATGCCGCAATTTTACCAACTAAAATTCCAATGGACATAATACTTTTGCTACCTCCTCATAACAGGGCATAGAGACAGAATATTTTTTTGCAAGTCGGAGTGGCTCCATGACAAGTCCGTCCAGTTCCGATGGTTTTCCTTCCATTATGTCACGTTGCATGGAAGTGGTGGCATCGGCAGATAAGTTGGAAAGAATTTCCAGATTTATTTTTACATAGTCTTTTTCAAAGGGATATCCCATGGCAGCAGCCAGAGCGCTGATTTCACGAATCATGGATTTAAATAATTCACGGGCAGGTCCTTCCTTTTGAAAATCTCCGGCCACGGCATGAAGGTAGACTCCGGCAGCTCCGATAGGGGAGACATAGGAAAATTTCTCCAAAGCATCCCTTTGGATATGGGTGGATAAAACTCCATCGATACCGCTTTCGCAAAGATCCGATTGAATGGCTGATAAAATCGGAGAAATATAGGAAGGATCCCTGGGACCGAAGACAACCCTTAAGATAGGACCGTGCTGAACCAGAACACCGGGATGTTCTAAGGATGCAGAAACATAGATGCATCCATCCAGAACGGTACAATCCGGTAATTCTTTCTGCATTCTGGCACCGGTTCCATATATATTTAAGATGGGAATAATAATTGTGCGGGGACCAGCGGTCTGTCGGATAAAAGGAAGGACGGAATCAAGGGAATATTCTTTTACGCATATAAAGATAACCTCCGGAGCCAGGGAAAGAGCACAGGATTCTTCCATGGATAATGCACGAACCTCAAGATGTTCTTCCGTCTGATCCCAGAGATGTCGAATGATGAGACCGTTATTACGCATAGCGTCAAGGTTGGAACCACGGGCAATGAATGTAACATCTTTTCCGGCTTTTGTGAGCGTGGCTCCAAGAATTCCTCCGGTACCGCCGGCTCCCAGGATCATATATTTTAAATTCATAAAAAACTCCTTTCTGAATCCTAATCTGGATTGCTTCGTGCGATGCGATGCACTCCTGCAATCCGCCAAAACATCTCGCTAAGTGCTTATAGTATA